>OGXX01000014.1_pt1 | contig 156337 bp, 122 predicted proteins | sample 1576301 | NCBI WGS metagenome assembly OGXX01 (sample SAMEA3541469, study PRJEB24748) | human gut metagenome | biome: human gut; feature: human-associated habitat; material: faeces | place: China | collected 2012
ACGCTCGCCCCCTACGTATTACCGCGGCTGCTGGCACGTAGTTAGCCGGGGCTTCTTCTGCAGGTACAGTCTTGACTCTTCCCTGCTGAAAGCGGTTTACGACCCGAAGGCCTCCGTCCCGCACGCGGCGTCGCTGCGTCAGGGTTCCCCCCATTGCGCAAGATTCCCCACTGCTGCCTCCCGTAGGAGTCTGGGCCGTGTCTCAGTCCCAATCTGGCCGGTCGGTCTCTCAACCCGGCTACCCGTTGTCGGCACGGTGGGCCGTCACCCCGCCGTCTACCTGATGGGCCGCGGAGCCATCCCCTCCCGTCGGGGCTTTAGCCGGGGTGCCATGCGGCACCCCGGGGTATCCGGTATTACCCGTCCTTTCGGGCGGCTATCCCGGGGGAGGGGGCAGGTTCTCCACGTGTTACTCAGCCGTTCGCCACTCGCTTCTGCCCGAGGGCAGGTGCCGTTCGACTTGCATGTGTTAGGCGCGCCGCCAGCGTTCATCCTGAGCCAGGATCGAACTCTCCGTCCAAAATATATGGGCCTCGAGCCCGTCCGGTCCTCTCAGTCATCGCTGATCGGTTCCGTTCGATTCATATGGTTCTAGTATAGGAAAAGGAATTTCTCGGGGCCGCCTCTCGGCGGCCTTGCGAAAAACAAATCCAAGTTAGACCATTTCAAATGGTTCGATGTCTGCCCGGATGCGACACTGAATGTGTCCATCCTCGCAGTATCCGGTTCTCAAGGTGCACGCTCGGCGGCTGATCCGGTCCGACCGGGCCGCGCGGCAAGGAGATATATTGCCAGACCGCGAAGCCCTGTGGGACGTCAATTCCACTCTTCACAAGTCCTACACAACATATTGCTTTCTATAGGTAATAGAAAGACTGGTGCGGATCTTCCGCACGTATCATATGATGACCCTTTGGTTCAGGAATATATAGAGATCGGTCACCTATAAGTGTTTATCTACCCGCGCTTTTAGCAATGTAAACCGCGCTTCAGATAAAAAGAGGGAGCGCCGCGCACAACGCGACACTCCCCTAGCGATTCAAGAGAATCTATTAGGCCTCTAGAGCCTTCTTGGCGATGGTGGCCAGCTCGTTGAAGGACTCGATGTCCTCGTAAGCCATCTGAGCCAGGACCTTGCGGTCGAGCTCGATGCCGGCAACCTTCAGGCCGTGCATGAACTGAGAGTAAGAGATGTCGTTCAGGCGAGCGGCAGCGTTGATGCGGGTGATCCAGAGAGAGCGGATCTCGCGCTTCTTGTTGCGGCGATCACGATACTGATACTGCAGGGAGTGCTGGACCTGCTCTTTAGCATGCTTGTAAGTACGCGAAGCGGCACCGTAGTAACCCTTCGCACGGTGCATAACGGTACGGCGCTTCTTCTTGGCGGCAACAGCGCGCTTAATACGTGCCATGTTCTATCAACTCCTAGACGGTAAAACGAAAAACGGGAACGCGAACTTAGGCGAGACGCGACTTGATGACCTTGCGGTCGGCAGCGGCGATCTCGGTCTCCTGACGGAAGCCACGCTTACGCTTGGTGGACTTCTTGCTCAGGATGTGGCTCTTGAAAGCCTTGGCGCGCATAAGCTTGCCGGTGCCAGTCTTGCGGAAACGCTTCTTGGTGCCGCTGTGGGACTTCATCTTAGGCATGAAATACTCCTTAATCGGTTACAGAACACTAGTTACTTGGTATCGCTTGCCGCTTTATCCTCATCGAAGGCGCCCTTAATCGGGGCGAGCAGCATAAGCATGTTACGGCCTTCCATCTTAGGCTTGGACTCGACCGTAGCGTAAGGCTTGAGATCCTCGGCGAGACGCTCGAGAACGTTAAGACCCTGCTCCGGGTGAGCCATCTCACGGCCGCGGAACATGATGGTGATCTTAACGCGTGCGCCCTTCTTGAGGAAACGCAGAACGTGGCCCTTCTTGGTCTCGTAGTCGCCAACGTCGATCTTGGGTCGGAACTTCATTTCCTTGACCTCGACCTTGGACTGGTTCTTACGAGCAGCCTTGGCCTTCATGGCCTGCTGGTACTTGAACTTACCGTAGTCCATGACCTTGCAGACCGGCGGCTCCGCGTTGGGAGCGATCTCGACTAGGTCGAGACCCTGATCGTCGGCGACGCGCTGGGCATCGCGGATGGCGAACAGGCCGAGCTGAGAGCCATCGACGCCAATCAAACGACACGAAGATGCAGTGATCTCGTCGTTGATGCGGGTGTCATCAGACTTAGCTATTTTCCCTACCTCCATTCATAAAAAAATAACCCGGCGCTTCTCAGCAACCAGGTCGTACACATAGACTTCCTCGATTTGAGGAAGGGAATCTAAGTTGTATGACCAGTCAGCTGCTCATTGGCGCCAAAAGGTGGGAACCCTCGGGTTCCTCTTTAAGGCATTGCGGGGACAACGCCTTGGCGATAATAACACGTACCGCGCGTTATCACATTACGTACACGAAAAAGGGAGCCTTGACCCCCTTGAACGTCCACTTGCATGTATGGTGCCCGAGGCGAGACTCGAAGGGCCTTCGCTTCGCGAAGCCCCGGGCTTCGGGCGCATGGCGCCCTCGCCGCGCTCCGCTACAAACAGGCCACAGGCCTGTTTGCTTAACGCTCCGCGCGCTCACGCGAGTTCGGCACGAAAAAGGGGGCCGCAACCCCCTTGAACGCTCACTTGCATGTATGGTGCCCGAGGCGAGACTCGAACTCGCACGTTGTTGCCAACGGTGGATTTTGAGTCCACTACGTCTGCCAATTCCGCCACTCGGGCACGCAATGCGTGAGTTAGTTTATCACAGCTTTCTACCGATTAGTCCGAAAATGGAACTTCGAGCATTTCGATGAGTTCGACCGTGCGGAGCATCTCGCGCCGACGGCATCCGCGACCGTCGACCGAAGCCTCACCCATCTGGTTATCGTAAGGGTCCTCGCGCATGCCGTCGAAAGAGGGCTCAAACTCTGCCTGGAATCGATTGTTGGCCACCATACGCCACGGGTCGAGATTGCCAAAGTAGTGACGGCGGCGCCACTCCTCCCCCATCCTGCGAGCAGAAGACCCAAATGATACGTCGGCGTTGAGCCAACCGGTCTGCGGCGTATAGAACTCTGCCCAGTCGTGCGACCCCACCGAATCGGGCGTAACATACAGGCCGCTCTGCCAACGGGCAGGCACGCCCGCGATACGGCACATGGTGATAAACGTGAGCGCCATAACGCCGCAATCGCCGCGGAGCGAATGCGCGCAGTCATCGGCAATAGATCCCAAAAGCAAGTACGGCGGCTGATAGCGATAGTCGATATGCTGCGTCAGGTAATCATAGATAGCACGGGCGCGATCGAGCGGATCCTCGAGCCCGTCAATGACACGGGCCGTCAGCTGCTGCAGATACGGCGTGAATGCAATGTGCGGACGGTCCTCGGAGGTGTCCACGGGCAGTGGCACGTCCATGCAAGGATGCACCGGAAGCGCACCCCCATAGACATCACGATAAGCGGCATCAATTTGATAGCGATAGGTCACCGAGAATGAGCGCTCACTCGAAGAAGACCACGAGGCGGTACGCGCCGAAGCATTCGCGGGGGCAACAGCACCCTCCGGCGTCATATCGAGAACCTCGATATGAGACTGTTGACGACAGGCGGCGGCAACGGGTAGCCACGAGCGAACAGTCTCTCCCTCCAGAGCACCAGGAACAGACACGCATGCCTTGAGCGTAATGGCGCGAGACAGCCCGCCTTGCGATTCCATCTCCTTAAGCATCTGATTGCGCAGCGCCATACCATCCGTAGAATCGGGGCGCAGACCCGGAACCTCCTTGGGATACACGCGCAAAGAATCAAGGAAGTTGTCGAGAACGAACAGCTCGCCATCGATAAAGCGCCAGTCAATACGCTTACGGTCAATCAGATCGTCAAACTGCTCCTCGGTAAACTCAGGCCACTCCTCGCGAATCATCGTAATAGCCTGATCGCGCGACACCGAAAAATGAAGCGGCGTCTCGAGCATGCGATACCGCTCGGCACGAACACAAGCAGCCAGCGAAGGCTCGGGGTTCTGCTCCAAAAGGCGATCGCAGGCAGCAACAGCCTGCGTCAAATACCCGGCATCCTTAAGACGAAAAATCTCGGGCGGCAGTCCAACATCGAGATGACGAAAGTCATCACAGCGAACATCAGCAGAGCAACCAACTGGACCCTCGTCAATAACCTTCCCATCCGAAGGCAGCACATTAATAACAGCCATACCAAAACTCCAAGTCACTAGAACGCTTGAAGCACATTGTACCGACATAAAAACAAAGCCCCAACCAAGGAGCCCCCAACACTGATAAACGGTGCCTATAAAAAATGAATTCAGCCCAGTAACCCTGCGGCGTTAAACGAAGGAAGCCCCGTCCCCCGGAGCTGTTTCCTTGGCGCGACTTCTGGCAAAGCCAGTAGCCATCTTAATTTAGCCCAGTAACCCTGTAGCGAGTTAACGAAGGAGGCCCCGTTTCCCCGGAGCTGATTCCGTCGCGCGACTTCTGGCGAAGCCAGGTGAGCGCGAGGGAAACAGCGTAGGGGAAACGGGGCCTCCGGCGGGAAGTTAAACCGCTACTTACGCCTTGTTGACGGAGCCAAACTCCTCCATGAGCTCCTTGGTGCGGGCAACGATGTTGTCGCGACCAGGCTTGAGGAGCTTGCGGGGGTCAAAGCCCTTGCCCTGCTGATCCTTGCCAGCCTCGATGTACTCGCGAACGCCCTTGGCGAAGACGAGCTGCAGGTCGGTGTTGACGTTGATCTTGGAGATGCCCAGGGAAATGGCCTTCTTGATCTGATCCTCGGGGATGCCGGTGCCACCGTGCAGGACGAGGGGCAGATCGCCGGTCTGGGCCTTGATCTCGCCCAGACGCTCGAAGGAAAGGCCAGCCCAGTCGGCAGGGTACACGCCGTGGATGTTGCCGATACCGCAGGCGAGGAAGTCGACGCCCAGGTCAGCGATCTGCTTGCACTCAGCAGGATCAGCGAGCTCGCCGCTGGAGGTCACGCCGTCCTCGGTGCCGCCGATGCCGCCGACCTCGGCCTCGATGGACATGCCCTTGGAGTGGGCAAGCTCAACGAGCTCCTTGGTGCGGTCGAGGTTAAGCTGGAAGGTCTCCTCGTGAGAGCCGTCATACATGATGGACGTGAAGCCGGCCTCGATGCACTTGAAGCAGTCCTCGTAAGAACCGTGATCGAGGTGAAGGGCGACGGGAACGGTAACGCCCGTGGCCTCGACGGCAGCCTTGACCATGTCGGCGCAGACCTTGAAACCGCCCATCCACTTAGCGGCACCAGCGGTGCACTGAAGGATCAGCGGAGACTTGGCCTCCTCGGCGGCCTGGAGAATAGCCAGGGTCCACTCGAGGTTGTTGGTGTTGAAGGCACCGAGACCGTACTTGCCGGCCTCAGCCTTCTTGAGCATGTCTGCTGCGTTGACGAGCATAAAAGAAACCTCCTGTAAGGTTGCTCCGATAACGCCTGAGATTTTACCACGGCGCACCCGGGCATAAACGTTCGTTTGTTCACGAATATGGGTACTTTAGCGATTTTTTATACCGCCTGCCGCCTCAGAACGGCCGTTGACGAGTTTGGGGGGTTGACGTTATTGTCAACCCCCCAAATACCAACCAGCTATACGATCACCAAAGACGCGAGCTCAAGCATGATGGGCATGGCGACGAGCGACAGAATCGTGGACAGCGTCACCAAACCGATTCCAAACTTATAGTTGCCGCCGTATTTCTCGGACAAGATGGCCGCGAACGATGCGACAGGTGCACCGAGAGCGATAAGCATCGTGAGGCGAACCTTGGCATCAATCCACGGGAAGAGCGCCAATATGCCAACAACGATCGCCGGGATGATGACGAGTCTCACCAAGCTAACGAGATAGGCCTTTTTGCTCGTAACGACAGCGCGCATATCGCTCTGCGCCAAATAGGCTCCAAGCACAAGCATCACAAGGCCCGTATTGAGCGCACCCAGGTCATCGAGAATCGTCGCCATCAACGCGGGCGGATGGATTGAAAAGAAAAAGCAAACAAGACCAATCAAGATCATGATGAGATTGGGGTTAGTAATGCAGTTCTTAAAGGACATCTGGCTCTTATCACCCGAAACCAACCATACGCCATACGTCCAAATGAAAAACGTGAGGCATGAGACTCCGATGGAGAGGTAGAAGACGTATTCGGACCCGAACACGCCCATAACAATGGGAACCCCGATAAAGCCGCTGTTGGAGAAGATGGCACCGTAACGGGCGACACCATCCTCCTTTTTAAAAAACAGACGCGTGAGCGGAATCGAAATTAGTGTGACCACAACGGTAAGCACAAAGCAAAATCCCGCGTCGCGGATCATGTTGGGTTCGAAGTCGACCATAAGGGTTCTCAGCGTAATGCAGGGATACGCCACATAGATGACCACATTGGCCATCTGGCTCGTGCCCTTGCGGTCGATAATCTTCATGCGGTAGAGAAAATAGCCGATCGCCATCAGGATAAACATGATGACGATCTGACTGATAAGCGCGGCAACCGCTCCTCCCATTACAGCTCCTCGCCGTTGGTCTCAATAACCTTCTTGTACCAGTAGAAGCTCTTTTTACGCGAGCGCTCCATAGTACCGGTGCCGTCATCGTGCTTATCGACATAAACAAACCCGTAGCGCTTGGCCATCTCTCCATCGGCATTGCTCACCAGGTCGATGCAGCCCCAAGGCGTGTAGCCCCAGACCTCAACACCATCCTTGATGGCCTCGGCCATGGCCTTGATGTGATCGCGCAAGTACTCGATACGATAGTCGTCGTCGATGGATCCATCCGGATTGACCTCGTCGCAGCAGCCGAGGCCGTTCTCAACCACCATAATGGGAATTTGATAGCGCTCGTACACCTGGTTGAGCATGATACGCAGACCCATAGGGTCGATTGGCCACTCCCATGCAGTCTCCTTGAGGTAAGGATTCTTGGCGCCCCCGAGAAGGTTACCGCTCGTCTCCTCGGCAGGGTCAGTGCTTGCGCACTGGCTCTGATAGTAGCTGTGCGTATAGAAGTCGACCGTACCCTCTTTGAGAATCTTACGGTCCTCGTCGGTGATATCGAGCGTCACGCCCTCCTCGTCCCAGATGCGCTGGGCAAAGTAGGGGTACTCGCCGCGCACTTGGACATCTGAACAGTAGTAGTTGCGATACTGGTTACGCTCGCGGGCAAGCTCGACGTCCGCAGGATTGGGCGTGAGCGGATAGGCCAGCATGTAGGCAATCATACAACCCATCTTGTTGTCGGGGTCGATCTCGTGCCCCGCCTTGACCGCAAGAGCACTTGCGACAAACTGATGGTGCAGCGCCTGCAAACGCTTCTGCGGGTCATCTTTCTGATGGCGAAGGTCAAAGGAGCCCGGATTCAGAATGCCGAGACTCATGTAGTTGCCAAGGGACATCATGCCGCAATTGATCTCGTTGAACGTGAGCCAGTAGCGACACTTGCCCTTGAAATGCTCCATGACGGTCTTGGCATACTTCACGTAGCAGTCAATAGCCTCGCGCGAAGCCCAGCCATCGACTTTCTGGCACATGGCAAAAGGCATCTCGTAATGACTCAGCGTCACGAGCGGTTCGATGCCGTACTTATGGCACTCGTCCATCACGCAATCGTAAAACGCAAGGCCAGCCGCGTTGGGCTCATCTTCGAATCCCGTTGGGAAGACGCGAGGCCAGTTCATCGAGAAACGAAAGACCTTGAATCCCATCTCGGCGAGCAAGGCGATGTCCTCTTTGTAGTGATGGTAGAAATCGACACCATCGTGACAGGGATAGAGCTTGTTGGGGTCGAGCTCGGGCGTGATCTCGCGCGGGTGGTGATGGTTGCCGTTAGTGGCCATATCCATGCAACTCGGACCCTTGCCGTCTACGTCCCAGGCTCCCTCGAACTGATTGGCAGCAGTCGCGCCGCCCCAAAGAAAGTCTTTTGGAAAAACACCCATGGTCGTCCTCTTTTCTATAGGAAACGGGCCGTCATCGCGACGGCCCTCACACTTGTTGAATGAAAGCTAGTCGAGGTCAGCACCGTTGGTGGCGATAACCTTCTGGTACCAATCGAAGCTCTTCTTCTTAGAGCGTGCATAGGTACCGTTGCCCTCATTGTCGAGGTCAACATAGATAAAGCCGTACCGTTTGTCCATTTCGCACGTCGACATCGAGACCAGGTCGATGCACCCCCACGGGGTATAGCCCATCACGTCGACACCTTCCTCGATAGCAGCGCCGATGGCCTTAATGTGCTCACGGAAGTAGTCGATGCGATAGTCATCGTCAATCGTGCCGTCTTCGTTGACCTTATCGTAGGCGCCAAGACCGTTCTCGACGATAAAGAGCGGCTTATGGTAGCGGTCCTGCATATCGATCAACGCGTAGGTGAGGCCATCGGGGTCGACCTGCCAACCCCAGTCAGAAATGGGCAGGAAGGGGTTCTTGACGCCGGTAGCAAGGTTTCCTCCGACTTTCTCGCGCTTGTCCGCATCAATGGAGTCAACCATCGACATGTAATAAGAAAACGAGACGAAGTCGACCGGATACTGCTTGAGAATGGCCTCGTCACCCATGCCGAACTCGACGTGGATGCCCTTGCGCTTCCAATAGTTGAGCACATGCTGCGGATACTCGCCAAGTACCTGGACATCGCTATAGAAGTAGTTATCGCGGTTGTCCTTCTGCGCAAGCAGCATGTTTTTGGGATTGCAGTTCTCGGGATAGGTGAGGGTGCGTGTGACCATGCAGCCCATCTGAGCACCGGGAACCATCTCGTGCAGCATCTTGGTGGCAAGGGCGCTCGCCACAAACTGATTGTGCACGCACTGGTAGATAAGCTCCTCGCGCTTATCCTCGGGATAACGCTCGGTGCAAACGCCGATCGTGGTCCAGGGGTGGCGGAACACAGAGTCGATCTCATTGAATGTGAGCCAATAGGTAACGTACTTTCCAAACTCGCGGAAGCAGACTTCGCAGAAGCGCAAGAAGAAGTCGATGACTTCGCGCTTGCCCCAACCATCGTAGTGGTTTGCCAAATAGAGCGGCATCTCGTAGTGGTGAAGCGTCACAAGTGGCTCAATGCCCGCATCCTTCATGGTGCGGAACAGGTCGCGGTAGTAGTCGATGCCGGCCTGGAGCGGCTCTTCCTCTGTACCCGTGGGGAACAGGCGAGTCCACTGGATGGATACGCGCAGCGTCTTGAAGCCCATCTCCTGGAAAAGCGCAATGTCCTCCTTGTAGCGATGAAAGAAGTCGATGCCGTGACGCTTGGGGTACACGTGGATATCGGTCGAAGCCTCGGCCTCCTTGATCTGTTCGTCAGTGATGCCGTGAAGGGCCGCGTAGTCCTTTTTGTCGACCTTGGGCTTATAGGTGGTGCAGTCGGCGACCGAAAGGCCCTTGCCATCCACATCCCAAGCACCCTCGCACTGGTTGGCGGCAGTGGCACCGCCCCACAAAAAGCCTTCTGGGAACACGTAGCTCATAGTTATCTCCTTAGTTAAAAAGAGGGGCACGGCGCTCCCGTGCACCGCGCCCCTCGAAGTTACAGGCATATTATCGGACAGCCGATAGGTGTAGCCATTAGGCCTGAGCAGCCTCTTCCTGCTCCTTCTTGGCCAGCTTGCTGTTGGCGAGGACGAAGGGGATCCAGATAAGGACGCCCACGACGAGCTCGACGACTTGGACCACAACACCCTGCCAGCCATGGCCAACAAAGGCATTAAGCAGGATGGGCACACCAAAGGGCACGTCAACGGTGTTGCAGGGAAGGAAGCCGATAGAGGTGGCGAACATGGCGATGGCGACGCAGATACCGGAACCAAAGGCAAACGGAATCGCGTAGATCGGGTTCAAGACCAGAGGGATACCGAAGACGACGGGCTCGGAGATGCCGCAGATGCCAGGCAGGAAACCGAGCTTGGCGATAGCCTTTTCCTCATCGCGCTTGGAGCACAGGAAAATAGCGATGATGAGGCAGAGGGTCATACCGGCGCCACCGGGAGCAACGAAGCAGTTCCAAAAACCCATGGTGAACGGAGAATCGGGCATGGTGCCAGCGGCAAGGGCGGCGGTGTTGGCGGCGATTGCGGCATTGAACATGGGGTTGCGCACCGGGGAAACAATGAGACCGCCATGGATACCGAGAACCCAGAAGAGCTGGGACACGACAACGATGATGACAACGCCAGCCGGAGTCTTGAAGGCCGCCTCGAGCGGAGCCTGCATAAGGCCGTAGATCCAATCGTTGATATAGGAGCCGGTAAGGGCCTGGAAGCCAAGGCCGAAGATAGCGCTCACGACGAGGACAATAAAGACCGGGATCATAACGTTGAAGGACTGGGAGATACCAGAGGGAACCGAAGGAGGCATCTTGATCTTGATCTGGTCGATCTTAGAGAGCCAGCAGAAAAGCGAACCGAACACAACGGCCGTGATCATGCCGACAAAAAGACCCTGAGCGCCCATCTGAGTGGTAAGAAGACCAGACACCGGAGCCTCGAGAGCCGTGCCGGCACCGTCGACCTTGATAGAGGTGCAAATCATGGAGATGTAGGCCGCCACGGAGACGAGCGCCGTCGGATACTCCGGAGCCTTCTTGGCACGGGCCAGGTAAAGGCCAATCAGGAAGGTGATGGGCACCGTCATGAAGGACATGGTGCAGTAGTTGATAGCGGAAAATGCCGGCTCAAGCCCCGCGAGCGCGGGCACCCATTGTGCAAGCCCCGTCGTGGTGGAAGAGACCAACGTCTTGAGCAGCGTGCCCATAGAACCCACGATAACGAAGGGCATAAACGCGGTAAAGGCATCCTTAATTGCGGAGAGATATACGTTGTCGCCTACTTTTTCTGCGACAACCATCATCACATCTTCGAATTTCTCGGAGAAAGCCATATGATGTACCTGCTTTCGAAAGTTAATGACGTGCTTTCGGATGTAGACCGCTGTCGAGTGCTAGTCGCACAGCGGCGATTTTGGGCTATTGAGCCCTTATGCCTTGGCGACCAGGTCCTCCGCCTGCTTGAGGACCTTGGCGCCATCGCAGCTGCCGTAGGCAACCGGATCGATTACGGCAACGGGAGCTTTGCCGTCAACGACTTTGGTGAGCTTGCGCTGAAGATGGCGGACCTGCGGGCCAAGCAGCAAAACGTCAAAGTTTCCGAGTTCCTCGGCAACCTGGCCTTGCTCGACGGCCCAAATCTTGTAATCATCCTTGCCCTGGGCCTTAGCGGCCTCCTCCATCTTGCTCACAACGAGCGAGGTGCTCATACCAGCACAGCAAGCCAACATGATGTTCATAACGGACTCCTTTCAAAAGCGCTCATCTTGGGCGCCCGATTGACCAAACTCGGTATTTTAGGGTTACTTGCCCTCGTACTTATCGCGATAAAGCTCGATAAAGCGCTCGGCAAAATCACTCGCCATGATGGCCATCGTCAGATGGTCTTCGGCATGGATCAAGATGATGTTGATATCGACGGTATTGCCGTTCGCTTCAGCCTGAGTGAGCTCGAACTGCATCTTGTGGGCAGCGCTCATCTCGGACTGCGCCTCGGCGAGCTGTTTCTCGGCCTCTTCGAAATCGCCATCATGGGCGGCGTCGATTGCCATGAGCGCGGCGGACTTGGCGTTGCCCGCATGCAGGATGATTTGAAGGGCATTTTCATATTTGCTCTCGTCCATCGGTGTCTCCTTCTACTCGTTGTTGTCTGTTTTTCCATACATATTCAAAAGCTTGACGACGGTCTCCCATCGTTGGTTGTCGACAAGCCCCTGGATAGCCTCTTTGCTGGTAAGCATCTTGGCCATACTGCGGTAGAAACGGTCAAGCTTCTTGTCCTTATCCTTTGAGACTGATACTAGAAAGACCGCCCGCACCGCTTGCCCGTTCCATTCGACCGGCTCGCGCAGCAGTCCAACGCAAACAAACGTCTCGTCCGTCACGGCCTTGACCGAATGGGGCATGGCGACCTGATTGCCAAAACTCGTCTGCGCGAGTTCCTCGCGACGCATGACCAGCTGCTTAAACTCGTCAGGCACGTTACGCATGGCGGCGACCTGCTCGCATAGAATTGAGATGACCTCGTTCTTGTCTGCAGCGACCATATCGGAGACAAAAAGGTCAGCCGAAAAATAAGGTGCAAGGTCACCGGTAACATTTGCACCGGCAAGAATCTCACGAACATCGTGCATATCATCGGCATCGAGAAAGAAGCTCACCTCGCGCACGGGCACCGGAAGCGCTCGATGCAGGGGCACCGTGGTAAAAACGTAATCGATACCCGTCATATCAATACTGTCGACATGGGAGGCATCGCAGGTCACAATCTTGTCCACGAGAGCACCGAACTCTTGGCGGTATCGGTACTCAAGGAGCTTGGCGCTTCCCTGTCCGCTCGCGCACACTACGAGGATATTCTTACGCGGGACCTCGCTCTTCTGGCGCTCAAGCGCCAAGGCGAAGGCAAGTGCGATATAGCCGATCTCGTCATCCGAAAGACGACTACCGTAGTGCTCGGCAAGGATGACCGACGAATCGAGTGCCATCGAATACGCGAGCGCGAATCTCTCCTTGATATCGGCAAGCAGCGGATTATCGATATGCATGCGATATTTGAGACGCACGGCAAGCGGAACGATATGACGCGCGAGGTTCATGCGGAGCTCAAGATCGCCGCGAAAATCAAAGTGATAGGAATCCCAGATGCACTCGAGCATCTCAGTGACCACATCCCAAACCTCGTCGGAAATTACGAGACCTTCATCTGCACCGTCGGAACTAGCATACAGAGATTGCTTTCCCGCAAGGTGAATGGCGATGTAGGCAACCTCCTCCTCTGGGAGCCGAATGTCGAAAGCTTTCTCGATACGCAAAGCCACACAACCGGCCACCGCAAACTCGCGCGCTGTACGCAGCTTCTCAATATGTTCGGCTTCGAGCGGGACGTAGCACTGCTCGCGGATTCGCCAAATGGCGACCGCGATATGAACCAGCAAGTTTTGATAGGCCGCTGAGTTGATTTGGAAGCCTTCCTCGGCAATGACCTCATTCACACAGGTGGCAATCGTGTCGAGGGTCACCTGGTTCTGAGAATCGCTCTCACGATGCTCTGCAAGCTTGTCGAGCGTAATGCTTGCCAAGCAGAGGCGACGCGACATCTCCGAGCCGCTCACGCGAATCCCGTAATGAGGACGCCGTTCAAGCTTGAGATCGAACTTGGCCAGCTGTGCCTCAACCCGCTTGAGATCGCCTGAAATAGCATTGCGGGATACATAGAGGATCTCCGAAAGATCGTCCAGGGTGATCCAGTCGACGCGACTCAACAGGTCGTTCAGCAAGTACTCAACGCGCCCCTCGCTCGTAGAGGGAATTGACTTGAGACCCCCATTGGATGCATCGTCCTTGATCGAGCGGCATGCGTCGCAATCGCTGATATTGAGGGTATAACCCCCGCCACGGTGTTTATGGATATGGGCCTGAGGCTCGAGGACAGCGTTGAGCTTCTTGACATAAGTACGAATCGTGCGATCGCTCACGCCAAACTCTTCGCAAAGACGAGCGGGCGAAACATCGTGATTAGCCTCTATGTAGTCAAGTACTTTTTGAACCTGTGAATCTAACACCAACGTTTCACCTCCCCGTATCTATCCGACAATTAGAAAGATACAAGGTTTATGAAAGGTGTTCCACAATCCCGATTTCCCCAGAAGTCGGAAGTCTCTTGGGTGGAAACGGAAACTGTCTAGCGCATGAACGGGTTGCACATGAGTTCACGCGCCATAGTGGTCGAGGGACCGTGGCCAGTCAAACAAACGGTATCGGGTGGAAGCATGTGGGCGAGCTTGGAGAGCGAGCGCAGAATCGCTGCCTCGTCGCCACCGGCAAGATCGGTGCGGCCGTGGCTGCCCGGGAATAGGGTGTCGCCCACAAAGGCAATGTTCCTCTGCTCAGTGGCGGCGAACAGAACGATGCCGCCCGGTGTGTGCCCGGGCACCTCAATTACCTGCAGGCAAATGTCGCCCAGCTCAATGGTGTCGCCCTCGGCAAGCAGCCGCGTCGGCTCACCTGGATCGGGCGTCTCGATGCCCCACATCGCTCGCTGCTCCTCGATATTCGCATGCGGCACTGCTGCGTCCTTGCCACACAGCTCGTACAGGGCGTCGGCGCCAACGGCGGCCCGAACTCCAGCGACACCGCCAACATGGTCGGCGTGACCGTGCGTGCAAACGGCGCCGAGCACCTGCACATCGGGGTGTTCGGCTCGAATATGCTCCACCAAGCGCTCGCCTTCCCATGCGGGGTCGATAATCACGCACTCATTGTCCGAAATGACAGCATAGCTATTGGTCTGAATGGGACCGTTTACGAGCGTCTCGATCTCGACCGATCCCTTGGGAGTTAAATCCAAGGACACAGCACTCATGCCCCTCTCCTCTCTATAGAACTCGAGGCATCAAACGATGCCTCGAGTGTAGCGAATATCGATAATGTGGCACGTTCGTCGCGACTAAACGCGACGCTTGAGCTGAGCTCCACCCTCACCCGGCATCAGACGGCGTGCGTCATAGACCGAGTCGACACTGCTGATGGAAGCCAGCAGCGGATCCAGACCACTCGCGTCCGAAATCTCGACCATAAAGCGCAGGGTTGCAATACCCTCGCGGTTGGTCGACGTGGCGGCAGAAAGGATATTGCCGCCCGCATCGCCAATGGCAATGGTGACATCCTTGAGAAGGCCCATGCGGTCCAGGCACTCGACCACGATCTCAACCTGGAACAGGGTATCGGCAGCGCCGTCCCACTCAACGTCAATCATGCGCTCGGGGTGTTCCATAAGACCCTTGACGTTGGGGCAGTTGGCACGGTGCACCGAGACGCCGCGGCCGCGCGTGATGAAGCCCACGATATCGTCGCCCGTCACGGGGTTGCAACAATGCGCCAGACGAACCAGCAAGCCGCTGTTGCTCTCGCCCTTGACGATGATACCGTTGCTGGCGCTCTTGCCACGCTTTTGGGGCTTGCGGTTGGATCCGCGCGCGGGCTGCTTCACGACCTCGGCAATGGCCTCGGCCTTGGCGAGCTGCTCCTCGGGCTTGGGATCCAAGATCTGCTCGACTTTGTTGCCCACGGCACGCGGGGCGACTTTGCCCGCCCCAACGGCTGCGAACAGGTCCTCGAGCTGCTTGTAGTTAAACTGCTCTGCCACGGCATTGAGCGCACGCGTAGATCGCGGCGTAGAGATGCCGTACCCGCGCTTGCGCAGGTCCTTGGCCAGTATATCGCGGCCGGCGGCAGCGTCATCGTCTTTGGTCGCGGCAGCGAAGTAACGGCGAATCTTCGACTTGGCCGAAGGTGTCTTGACGATCTTGAGCCAATCGCGCGACGGCTTGGAACTCTTATTGGTCAGGATTTCAACGCGGTCGCCCGTCTTGATCTCATGCGTGAGCGGCGCGACCGCACCGTTGATCTTAGCGCCGACGCAGTGGTTGCCCACCTCGGTGTGAACGGCATAGGCAAAGTCGAGCGGCGTGGAGCCGGCACGAAGCGCCATGACCTCGCCCTTGGGCGTAAAGACAAAGATCTCCTGGTCGAAGAGGTCGACCTTCAACGAGTGCAGGTATTCCTTGGCATCGGTAATCTCATCAGACGCTGCCCAATCGAGCGAATGCTTGAGCCAGTTTATCTGGTCGTCCAGACGCTGGGCATCATTGGTCTTTGAAGCAGACGATCCGCCCGACTTCTTGTACAGCCAGTGGGCGGCGATGCCGTACTCGGCCTGCTCGTGCATCTCGTAGGTTCGAATCTGAATCTCGAGCGGACGGGCCGTGGGGCCGATAACCGTCGTGTGGAGCGACTGGTAGTTATTGACCTTGGGCATGGCGATATAGTCTTTAAAGCGCCCGGGCATGGGGTGCCACAGCGTATGCACCGCACCGAGCGTGGAGTAGCAATCGCGCACCGAATGCGTGATGACGCGCAGTGCCACCAGGTCGTAGATCTCGGAAAATTCCTTGCCCTTGCGCTTCATCTTTTGGTAGATGGACCAATAGTGCTTGGAACGGCCGTTGATCTGGAAGTCCTCCAGGCCAATGCGGTTGAGCTCGTCGGTGAGTGTCTTGATGGTCTCGGCCAGATAGCGCTCACGGACCTCGCGCGACTCCGCCACCATGCGTGCGATGCGCTGGTAGGCGTCGGGCTCCAAATAGAAGAAGGACAGGTCCTCGAGTTCCCACTTGATAGAGCTCATGCCCAGGCGGTCGGCCAGGGGCGCGTACACGTCCATGGTCTCGCGCGCCTTAAACAGGCGGCGGTCCTCGCGCAGGGCGGCAAGCGTGCGCATATTATGCAGGCGGTCGGCGAGTTTGACGATGATAACGCGAATGTCCTTGGACATGGCAAGGAACATCTTGCGCAGCGTAAGCGCCTGCTTCTCGTCCATGCTGTCGACTTCGATGTTGGTGAGCTTGGTCACGCCATCGACAAGCTCTGCCACGGTTTCGCCAAACAGGCCGGAAACATCGGCAAGCGAGGTCTCGGTATCCTCGACGGTATCGTGCAGCAGCGCGGCGCACACCACGTCACAGTCCATCTTAAGGTCGGCCAAAATGATGGCCACCTCGACGGGATGGTTGATGTACATCTCGCCCGAGCGGCGCTTTTGGTTGCAATGCTTCTCGGCGGCAAAGCAGTAGGCCTGTTCCACCTTAGAGAAGTCGTCCTCATTCATATATTTGAGGCACAGGCGCTCCAGCTTGTCGTAGCTGTCCGCCATAATCTCGGGTGGCAGCTCATCGGCATGCTTATAGTGCTCCATCTCCGAAAAAGGCTGGAGGGTGGAATCATGGGCGGTACGGGCTGCGGCATCCATCGAGGTCCCCTTCCCCTAGGCCCGCGGTACGATCGGGCGGTTAACTTTGGCTAGCATATCAGAAGCGCACGAATCGAGCGCCCAGCTCCGGAAAGCCGAGAACTCCATGCGCGAGCGCAAGCCCTCCAAATAGCGAATCGACCTGCTCAATTGCACGCGGCCGGGGTTTTCGGCCATCGCGATGCGACGGGTGTCGTCAAACCCCGAAACGCGACAGAAACCAAGCTCTTCGAAGATTCCCAGGCCGCTTTCCACCGAGCGCTCGTCAACCGGCGTGCGAGCATCGATGGCAAGACACATCTGAGCGATGTCGATATCGCTCGCGCTAAAGGAATCGTCCCCGGTCTTGCCGCGGTTGGAGCGCCACATGGTCTGCAACGCGCGATAGAGCGTGACGAGTTCGTCGCGCTCGGGCGCATAGCAGTCGAGTAGGCGCTCGTTAATGCGGGCGTCGCGCGACGAATAGAGCAGATGGATCACGGCGGGCTGGCCATCGCGACCGGCGCGGCCGCTCATCTGGTTAAACTCAATGCCGCCAAACGGCATGTGGTAGAGCACGACATGGCGGATATCGGGCAGGTTCACGCCCTCACCAAAGGCAGATGTCGAAACGATGCAACTGAGGCTTCCGTCACGAAACGCTTCCTCGACACGGCGACGATCGGAGCGCGCAAGCCCCGCGTTATAGAACGCGATGCGGGTCGCGCAATCGGGTACCCGCTTGCGCAGCGTCTTAGCAAGCGCCACGGACTGATCACGCGAATTGACGTAGATGACGGTCTTCTCCCCCGTCGCGACGATGGACACCAGGCGGTTTTCGCGGCTCGCAAGATCGCGGTCGTCCTCGAGCTGCAAGTTCTCGCGCACGGTCTCGTCGACCACCGTACGGGTAATCGGCAACACGCGGGCAAGCTCCGCCACGACCGGAGCCGTCGCGGTGGCCGTCGCCGCCATAACGACCGGATCGCCCAGGGCCTTGAGGATATCGGGCATGTCGAGGTATGCGCTACGGTCGCCGCCCTTGGCAAGACCGGCATGATGCGCCTCGTCGATAACGACAAACCCGATACGACCCGAGCGAGCAAAGCGGTCGCGGTGAATAGACAGGAACTCAGGCGTCGTGAGCACGATGCCGGTGCGGCCCGAAGCCAAGCCGGCAAACACGTCATCGCGCGCCGCCTCCACGGTCTCGCCGGTCAGCACGCCTACGCCAATGCCGAGCGCAGCCATCGTCGACGAGAGGTGATAGGCCTGGTCGGCAACGAGCGCACGCAGCGGATAGACAAAGATACTCGCACGCCCGCGAAGGACCGCCTCGCGCGCGGCGTGCACATGGAAGATAAGAGACTTTCCGCGCCCCGTTCCCATAACGGCCAGAACACTTTGGTGATCGGCCAGGGCATCGAGCGCTTCGACCTGCGCGCGGTGCGGCTGGTTCGAGCCGATAAAGCTATGGATAAGCGAGCGCGTGAGCTCGGTATAAGAAAGTTGGGCGAGCGTTTGGCGCTTTCGGGACTCCAGGCGCAGGCCGGAATCCGCCGGCTGCACGCCACGACGAAGCTCGCATGCCGGATCGTCGACGCTGGGCAGCGTGGTATCGCGGACCAGAACATCCTTGATCATGAGCTTGGGCTTTACGCGACCTTGCCAATGCTCGGCCACGGCCTCGAACACCAAGTCGACGGCGCTATCACAATTGATGAGCTTATCGATCTGCGGCACGCGGAACATAATGGCCGGCACACTCGCGGCGCCATCGGTCGCCACGAAGCGCATGTGCTCGCCGGTTTTGCCCACCACGGCGCGATCGCACATTGTCACGCCCTCGGCCGCCAACAGCGGCACCTTGTTGCCCTGGCCAAACGGCTCAAGACGGGAGATCTGCTCGATGGTCTCGATATTCAGCTCGGAAAGGTCGACGGTGGCGGCGACCTCGTCGGTGTCTTCAAAGTCCTCGGCGGAAAGCTCCGATAGCACGGCGGAAAGGCGGCGGCGGAACTCATCGAGCTTGGATGCCTCGATGGTCACACCCACCGCACCGGCATGTCCGCCGCGACGAATCAGCAGGTCGGAACAACGCTCGACGGCGTCAAACAGGTTAACTTTGCCCACCGAGCGACCAGAGCCGCGCGCGATACCGTCCTCGATCGAGAACAGCAGCGCCGGCACGTGATAGCGATTGGTCAAGCGGCTCGCCACGATGCCTTTGACGCCCTCGTGCCAGCCCTCGCCGCCCACGACGATTGCGCGCCCGCCGTCATAAGTCTCCTCGACCTTCGCCATGGCATCGCGCGTGAGCTCCGCCTCGATCTCACGGCGTTGGCGATTGATTTCCTCGAGCTCGGCTGCCAGTGCACTTGCTTCGATAGGATCACGGGCAAGCAGCAGGTCGAGCGCCAGCTTGGGATCAGCCATGCGGCCGGCAGCATTCAGACGAGGGATGAGCGAAAACGACAGGCCGTCGGCCGTAATGGTAGAAAGGTCGGCCTTGGCAAGTGCGGCAAGCGCGATATAGCCGGGACGGGCCGTCACGCGCATCTGCTGGATGCCCTCGGCGACCAGTGCGCGATTCTCGGGCGTGAGCGGCATCATGTCGGACACGGTGCCCAGCGCCGCGACCTCGATCAGCGAACGCCAATACGACGGCTTGCCCAAACGCTCGCCCAGGACCTGCACCAGCTTGAGTGCCACGCCGGCACCGGCAAGCTCGCGCGAGGGGCCCTCGTCCTCGAGCTTGGGGTCGGTCAGGGGCACGCCCTGCGGCACCTGGTCGGAGGGCTCGTGATGGTCCGTGACCACCAAATCGATCCCCAGGCTCTCCAGATAGGAGACTTCTTCCTTGGCGGCAATACCGTTATCGACGGTCACGATCAGCTGAGGGCGAGCGAGCTCGTTAACGCGGTCGAGCGCCGCGCGCGAAAGACCGTAGCCCTCGTCAAAGCGATGCGGAATAAACGGCGTGACATCGGCGCCAAACGTGCGCAGTGCCTCGGTCAACAGGCAGGTCGACGTAATACCGTCAACGTCAAAATCGCCAAAGACCGCAATGTGCTCGTGGTTGCAAATAGCACGCTCGACGCGGTCGGCAACGACCGACATGCCCGGGATAATGAGTGGGTCGGCCCAGTCGCGATCGAGCGAAGGCGTCAAAAACAGCTGACCTTCTTCGATGGATGTAATGCCGTGCGCGACCATAATACGCGCCACCAGCCCGGGAATGCCCAGGCCAGCCGAAAGCTCCTTTTCGAGCTCGGGGTTTTGCTGAGCGACCGCCCAGCGATGCGTCGTCTTAAGCGATGACATAGGCGCCCACCCCCGATAGGGGCAGGTCGCCGCGATACCTCTCACGGTTCATAGCGATGAGTCCTCTGTGTATGCCCGCTTCGGCAGGCAGATCTGTTGAACGGATTTATTATACCGTGCAGAGCAGACGCAAATCGCCGCAGCACGCCGCGGTTTCGGTAAACGATGCCGGTAATAGCCTCGAAATATTCGAGCGTTTCTGACGCACGGACGCATGCGAGCGTCTAGCATATCCATTCAAAACGGGTTCACGGGCAAAGGGAGTCACAAGCGCATATGAAGCAATGGGTTGGACTGGGCAAGTTTCTCGCGGGGCACATGCAGGTCATCGTTCCGATTTGCGTGGCACTCGGCGTGCTCTTTCCCCAACAGATTGGCGTACTCAAGCCCATCGTTCCCACCTTGTTTGCCTTTATGACGTTTCAGGGTGCGCTCAGCAACACCTTTCACCAGGTAACCGAGGTGTTCCGCCGTCCGTTGCACCTAGTCTTGGCGCTGCTCGTCTCGGCGGTGCTTATTCCCATCGCGGCGTATGCCATGGGGTCACTCTTCTTTGGCTCCAACCCCAACCTTGTCTGCGGCATTGTGCTCGAATACAGCGTGCCCGTGGCCGTCACCGCTTTTATGTGGATCAGCATGTTCGGCGGCAACGGCCCGCTCGCGCTCACCATCATCCTGACGTCCTCGGTTATCTCACCTGTGACGATTCCGCTTACGCTCAAGCTCCTGCTGGGCGCCACCGTCTCGATCGACGTGCCGAGCATGATGCAGAACATGGCCTTTATGATCGCCATCCCCGCTGTGCTCGGTATTGCCATCAATGAACTCACGCGCGGCTGGGGCCACGAGAAACTCTCTCCCGTGCTCTCGCCCGCCTGCAAGTTCATGATGATGGGCGTCATCGCGTCCAACTCCACCGCTATGAGCGAGTACGTGCTGCACATAAACGCGGTGCGCCTGGAAGTCGCCCTCTTTATTTTGGTCTTCGCCATCAGCGGCTTTGTCGTCGGTTTTCTGGTCGCACGTGCGCTGCATCTGCCATATAGCGAGACGACTACCATGTGCTTTACCTGCGGCATGCGCAACATCTCTTCGGGTGCCGTCATTGCCACGCAGTACTTTCCGGGCGAGGTCGTGTTCCCCGTCATGTGCGGCACGCTGTTTCAGCAGGTGCTGGCCTCGATTATCGGGCATCTCTTTGAGTGCCTAACCTGCGAGGAGCGCACCAAACAGCGCAAGCGGGTCGAAGCCGGCCGCGACGCCATGGCGCGCTAGGCTGTCCGCATTACGCGGGTGTTAGTCTTGCTATACGAGCGTTTCCAGATGCGCACGCAGACGCTCAGCATCGATATCGAGCGTCGTCTCGGCATTGACTTGGGCCAAACGATAGCCGACAAAGTAGGGCGAAACCACCCAACGCGGCAGCGCCTTGGCAATGGTCCGACCGCCCAGGTGATAGAAGAACAAGTTGTACGACTCTGCGCGACCACCGTGGTGCTCGTTTAGGATATAGCGCAGAGCTACCTGGATCGCATCGGCAAAGAGATCCGCCTCGGCTTGGTCTCGTGCGTCATCGCTGGCGGCGATTCCCTGCGGGGCTGAAACGTTAATCTCAAAGAACCCCATGATCGGTTCGGTTGAGATGTTGACCGAGATTCTCCCCTGTTGCCAGACATTGATGCCTTCGAAGTTGGCGGGGGCTAGTGCCGCATAGCCGTCTTCCTGCTCCAAACCCACAATCTGCATGTGCGGATGAACGAGACTACCGCCCGAGAGAGGACCCTTGTTCTTGTACATGAGCACGCTTCGATACTGCTGTGAATCGATCATCTGCTGCCAGCAATCCAGGGCAAACCTCATCACATGGTGGAGTTCATCCGGCTCATAGATCACCAGGTCGGCATCGTGATCGGCCGACTCGATCAGCACGGTTTGACGGGTGGCGCGCAGGGTCTTGAACTTATTCTCGAGCCAGATGCAGTCACCATCGCGCCGGATGATATCGGCAAGTTCCTCGGTATCGCAAAAGGGACACGCGGTGCCAGGGCGCCGGTTGTCGTCGGGCTTACCGTTCGCCTGCTGAACGTCAAATACCAGCGCCACGGGTTACGCCTCCAGCGGCACGATCTTGGTGCCATGGAGCTCGGAGACGCTCAATGCCGCCGCCACGGTATCGCGGTTGGCCGTAGAAATGCCGCCGCCGGGAAGGATGGTCAGGCGGTCGCCCGCATACTCGACAAGACGCGACAGGTGCTCCAGGTTGTCCTCGATCGGCGTTCCGGCAGCACCACCATGCGTCAGGATGCGCGTGATGCCGCAGTCGGCGAGTGTGTCAATGGCGTCCAGCTGAGCCTCGGGCGAGAGCTGGTCAAAGGCCATGTGGAAGGTGATATCGATGGCCCCGCGCTTGCACTCCTCGGTCGCGCAGCCCGTAGCCATCACGAGGGCGCCGAGGGTGAGCTCGTCGAGCGCCCAGCCGCCGGCACAGGGCTTGCAGCAGCCAAAGACCAGGCCGTCAACGCCGGCGCTCACGGCAAGACCCAAGTCCATCTCCATCATGCGCAGCTCGTCCTGGTTGTAGTGAAAGTCACCGCCACGCGGGCGAATCATGCACATCACTCGCGCGTCATGCTCGTGAGCATAGCTGACCGTAGTGCTGATAACGCCGGCCGAGGGCGTGGTACCACCGACGGCAAGGTTGTCGCACAACTCGATGCGCTTAGCACCGGCATCGATAGCCGCCGGCACACGCTCAAAGTTCTCGGCACAAAACTCGTACAGCATAGATAGCCCCCAGGAGACATTTCGATTTCCACACGGCATTGTCGCACGTTAAACAGCAACCCGCACGATGGAACAAAACCTTGACAAGGAGTGTCCCAAAGTGCCGGCACATAAGGAACGTCCCCAGGTGCCACCTTGAGCGATGGGTACTCATTTAAGTACGTCCCCAATGAGTACCCGCAGGGGACAGACAGACCGGACTCCCTATACGACAACTGTTGACATCATATACTATGTGTCATATAGTAGGTGTTACACAGTATACTACGAAAGGAGGTGTGCGGATGGAGGCACAGATGAAGCGCGGCTTCCTCGAGGCCTGCGTGCTCGCGGCCGTCTCGGGCGAGGAATCCTACGGCTATCAGATCGTGAAGGACGTGCCCGCGAGTATGGGGCTCACGGAATCCACGCTCTATCCGTTGCTCAAGCGCCTGGAGAAGGCGGGCTGCATCACCGCGCGCTCCGCCGAGCACAACGGGCGGCTGCGGAGGTACTACCGCATCACGGACGCCGGGCGCGAGCGTATCGCCGAGTTCCTCGCCGAATGGCCATCCGTGCAGGAGATCTACCGTTACGTGGAGGGGGCGCACCATGACGCGCGATGAGTTCTTGAACCGGCTGGGCGAGCTTCTGGCCTGCCTGCCGGCAGATCAGGTAAAGGAAACGCAGGAGTTCTACGCGGAGGCCATCGCCGACCGTATGGAGGACGGCATGACGGAGGCCGAGGCTGTGGCCGCCATGGGCACGCCCGGTGAGGTCGCCGAGGCAACGCTCGACGAACTGCCCGCCGTGCCGCGCGCGATCGCGAGGACCAAGCGCAAGAGCACGGCACTTCTATGGGCGCTCGCCATCGTGGGCTCTCCGGTATGGATTCCGCTGCTGCTCGCGTTCGTCGCCGTTGCCGCTGCAGTCTACATCTGTATTTGGGTTCTTGCGCTCTGCGTGTGGATCGTGGCCGCGGCATTCGGGGGCGCGGGCCTGGTAGGGCTCCTGTTCGCCGTGGACGGCATCATTATCGGGCATGTTCCGTACGTTTTGGCCTCGATGGGAATGGGATTCGCTTCCATCGGTGTGGCGCTCCTCACGGGAGCCGGCGCCTGGACGGCGTCCAAGCAGATCGCGCGCCTCTCTGCCCTTTGGGCGAAGAAAGCCGTTTCGCCCTTCTGGAAAGATCGAGGCAATAAGAGCCGCATGGGCGCCGAAGCGGCGCCGCTCACGGCATAGGAAGGAGTGCAAACATGTCCAGCGTAAAAAGGATTTACCTTGCCGTAGCGGGTGGGCTTGTTGCCACGGGGCTCGTCCTGGCTGCTATCGGATTTGTGGCCTCCGGCTTTAACCTCGCTGTGCTCAACACGCAGATCGACCTGCGCGATGACACCATCATTCTGGGTGGTGTTGAAATAGACGACCCGACAGGGCTTCCACTCATCGAGCAGCTTGCCGAGGTCGGCGAGATCCATATTGGATCTGCAACGACTGGTTCGTCTTCTCCTCGCAAATGATCGAGCTCGCAGCAGCCGTCCCCCCCCTTCGGGCGCACCACGACGGGCATGAGCACGCCGCGCTCGGAGCCTTTTTGCGAGACCTTCCGTCACGCTCTTCCTGCGTGGTGAACCGGTCATCGACCGACGAGAGGCTGATGGGAATCTCTCGACTTCGGGCCAATCCCGCTCACCGATCTGGTCTTCCTTCGTGATGCGCACATAAGCGAGCAGACACCGCGCAGTGCTTCAGCGCGGCCGCACTTCCACGTCTATGACGGAGGTGCCCGGCGGCGTCTTGGCAATCCCCTTGTTTGCAGGCGTTAGCGCGTGGGGATCGCCCACCCGGGGGTCGAGGCCGCCGAGGACGGCGGCGAACCTCGCGGTGTCATTCGACATCGCGAGGTTCCCGGACCATGACCACCTGGCCTCGTACCGCGGCATAGCCCCAAGGGTGAGGAGCTTCGGCACGTCGATCAGGGCGCCCGCGCAGCGTCGGCCGGTCCGCCGTTCGGCAGAACGGCGGAAGTCCCTAGCCGCCCAGGTAAGCCTTGCGGACGTTGTCGTCGTGCAGGAGCTCTTGGCCGGTGCCGGTCATGGTGATCTTGCCGGTCTCGAGCACGTAGCCGCGCGTTGCGATGGAAAGCGCCATCTGGGCGTTCTGCTCGACCAGAAGCACCGTGGTACCGGCCTTGTGCAGGTCCTCGACAATCTGGAAGATCTGCTCAATCAGAATCGGCGCCAGACCCATGGAAGGCTCATCGAGCATGAGCAGCTTGGGGTTGCTCATAAGGGCGCGCCCCATAACGAGCATCTGCTGTTCGCCGCCCGAAAGGGTGCCGGCGACCTGGCGACGGCGCTCCTTAAGGCGCGGGAACTGCTCGTAGACGCGCTCAAGGCCCGGAGCCACCGTGGACTTGGGCTGCGTGTAGGCGCCCATCTCCAGGTTCTCCTCGACCGTCATCTGCAAAAAGGCGCGACGGCCCTCGGGCACCTGGGCCAGGCCCTTGCCCACCAGTTTATCGGCAGGCGTATGGGTAATGTCCTCGCCCATAAACTTGATGGAGCCGGTCTTGGAACGCAGCAGGCCCGAGACGGTTTTAAGCGTCGTGGACTTACCGGCGCCGTTCGCGCCGATCAGGGCCACGATCTCGCCCTCGTTGACGTTAAAGGAGATGTCCTTGATGGCGTGGATAGCGCCGTACCAGACGTTGATGTTGTAGACGGAAAGCATCGGCTCTGCCATTTAGTTCTCCCCCTTATCCTGCTTGCCCAGATATGCCTCGATAACGGCATCGTTGTTCTGGATCTCCTCGGCCGTACCCTTGGCGATGACCTTGCCAAAGTTAAGCACGCAGATGCCCTCGCAGATGTTCATAACGAGCGACATATCATGCTCGATAAGCATGATGGCGATGCCGAAGGTGTCGCGGATCTTGACGATGTTCTCCATGAGCTCGGCGGTCTCGGACGGGTTCATGCCGGCGGCAGGCTCGTCGAGCAGCAGTAGCTTGGGGTTGGTGGCAAGCGCGCGGACGATCTCCAGACGACGCTGAGCGCCGTAAGGCAGCGATCCGGCCTGCTCGTTTGCCAGATGCTCCATATCAAAGATGGACAGTAGTTCCATGGCGCGCTCGTGGGCGGCCTTCTCGTGCTTCCAATACGTCGGCAGGCGCAGCACGCCCTCAAAGCCGGAGTAGCGCTCCTGGTTGTGCAGACCGACCTTAACGTTATCCTCCACCGTCATGGTGTTGAACAGGCGAATGTTCTGGAATGTACGGGCAATACCCATGCGGTTGACCTGATAGACCGACTTGCCCGAGGTGTCCTCACCGTCAAGCAGGATGGTGCCGTGCGTGGGCTGGTATACCTTGGTGAGCAGGTTGAAGACCGTGGTCTTACCGGCACCGTTGGGGCCGATCAGACCGGCGATCTCGGTCTTGCCGATAGTCAGGCTAAAGTCGTCGACTGCCTTAAGGCCGCCGAACTCAATGCCCAGGTGGATGCACTCGAGTGCCGGGCGCTGGCCCAGGTCGCGATCGGGAACGATGGCGCCAGAAGGATACGGGACCATCTTGCCCTTGTTGAACTCAAACTTACTGGGCATCGGCTGCCACCTCCTTCTTGGGAGCAAAGCGGTCCTTAATGCGTGCGAAGAACGCCTTGAGCTGCGGGTTGTTGGTAAAGATCATGACTAGGATCAGCACGATGGCGTAGATGAGCATGCGGTAGTCCGAGAACTGACGGAGCAGCTCGGGAAGCACCGTGAGCAACGCCGCCGCGATGACGGAGCCGCGCATATTGCCCAGACCGCCCAGGACCACGAACACCAGAATGAGGATGGACGTGTTGAAGTCGAACTTAGTGGCGGAAAGCTGTGAGAAGTTACCGCCGAACAGGGCTCCGGCAGCACCGGCGAGAGCGGCGGAAACCACGAAGGCGATCATGCGGTACTGGGTGACGGAGATGCCCACAGACTCGGCAGCGATCTTGTTGTCGCGCACGGCCATAATGGCACGACCGGTACGGCTGCGAACCAGGTTGAGCACGATCACGAGCGCGACCATAACCAGGATGGCACCGGCGAGGAAGGTCGAATAGGTCGACACGCCCGATGCGCCCTGCGCGCCCTTGATGATGGCGGTGCCGTCCTCGAGCAGGTGCAGGTCGTCGATCGTGGAGTTACCCGTGATGTTAAAGATCACATGCAGGCCGCGGGAGTCGACACCCACGATAAGGCAGGTGACGATCTCTTTGATGATCTCGCCAAAAGCCAGGGTCACGATGGCCAGATAGTCGCCGCTCAGGCGCAGGACCGGGATGCCGATCAAGAAGCCCAAGATGGCAGCGGCGATAGCGCCGACCACAATGCTGATGACAAGACGTATTGGATCGGAGGGAACGGCACTCTCGAGGGCGACAGCGGTAACGATGCCCGTATAGGCGCCGACGCTCATAAAGCCCGCGTGGCCCAGCGACAAGTCGCCCGCGATGCCGACAACGAGGTTGAGCGAGATGGCCATAACGATGTAGGCCGTGATGGGAACCAACTGACCGGCGATCATGCGCGGGATCATATGGTTGGACTGCATAAAGAACACGATGGCGAACGCCACAAGGCACATGGCGTACGTAACAAAGTCGTGACGCGTCTGCTTGTCTTTAAGAAACTTCATAACGCTCACCTACACCTTCTCGGGGACGTACTTGCCCAAGAGGCCGGCAGGCTTGACGAGCAGGACAATGATCAGAACACCAAAGACGATGGAGTTGGCAAGGCTCGTGGAAATGTAGGCCTGCGCCATCGCCTCGATGATGCCGATGAGAATGCCACCGACAAAGGCGCCGGGGATGGAGCCGATACCGCCGAAGACGGCGGCGTCGAAGGCCTTGATGCCAGGCATGGCACCCGTCGTGGGCTGCAGCACCGGCGAGTAGGAGCACAGCAGCACACCGGCGATGGCGGCAAGGGCAGAGCCGATGGCAAACGTCATCGAGATGGTGCGGTTGACGTTGATGCCCATGAGCTGAGCGGCGGCCTTGTCCTCGGACACGGCGCGCATGGCTTTGCCCATCTTGGTCTTACCTGTAAAGAACATCAGGCCGGCCATGATAACCAGACAGGCGACGATGGTGACGAGCGATACGGCGCTCACGTTGAACTTGGCCAAGAACTCCGGCACCGGGAAGGTGACGAGCGAAGTGAAGTTCTTGGGCGTGGCGCCCCACAGAAGCTGCGCGGCATTCTGCAGGAAGTAGGACACGCCGATGGCCGTGATCAAAACGGCCAGCGGGCCTGCTTGGCGCAGCGGCTTATAGGCCAGACCCTCAATGAGAACACCGAGAACCGTGCAGGCCACGCAAGAGAGAATTACAGATGCCCAGCCCGGGAGGCCGAGATACGACGTGGCGCAGAACGAGACATAGGCACCGACCATGATGACGTCGCCGTGAGCGAAGTTCAGCATCTTGGCGATACCGTAGACCATGGTGTAGCCCAACGCGATGATGGCGTAGACGCTGCCCATGGACAGGCCGTTGACCAGGTATTGGATAAAGACCGTCATGTTCCACATCCCCCTTTCGAATAGGTTTCCAGTTGATGTATGAAACAGGGACGTTACACTGTCCCTAGATACCAAGCAAGCAGGGAAGGCCAAAACCTCCCCTGCTTGGAATCAAAACCGCTCTATGTAAGGCGGTCTATTAGGCCTGTACGTACTTGCCATCGGTGATAACGTACGCCGTGGGGTCCTTCTGGACCTGACCCTTATCGTTCCAGGTGAGCTTGCCGGTCAGACCGTCAACGGTAATCTTGAGCATAGCCTTGGGCAGCTTCTCGGCGACCTCGGTCGGGTCGGCGTCGACACCAAGACCGGCCTCCTTGAGGGCCTCGGCCACCGCGTGCACGCCATCGTAGGCGTCGGCGGCAAACTGGTCGGGGGTATCGCCGTACTTATCCTTGTAAGCGTTGACGAAGTCGGCGTTCTTCTCGTCGTCGGCGGAGAACGGGGTCATGAGCAGCAGACCCTCGGCAAGAGAAGTGTCGAAGCCCTCAACGCCCAGGATGCCGTCCATGCCGTCGCAGCCCATCATCTTGACGTCGTAGCCCATGTCCTTGGCGTTCTTGAGCAGGACCGAGGCAGGCGTGTAGTAGATTGGCGCAAAGATCATGGTGGCGCCGGCCTGCTTGGCCTTGGTCAGCTGGTTGGTAAAGCTCGTGGCGGAGTCGTCCTTAAAGGTCTCCTCGTCGACAATCTCGAGCTTGGACTCAGCGGCCTGGGCCTTAAAGGCATCCGCGACACCCGAAGAATAAGCGTCGCCGGAGTTATAGAACAGCACGAACTTCTCGTCCGCATACTTCTGCGCCAGGAACTTGGCAGCGTTGACGCCCTGGTTGGGGTCGGTGAAGCAAACCTGGAAGACGCAATCCTTGCCCTTGGTGACGTCCTCGGAGGACGCGGACGGGGTGATCATGAACGTCTTGGGGTCGTTGCCGCACTCTGCGGCAACGGCAACCGACGCACCCGTGGTGGTCGGGCCGACAAGGGCCTGCATGCCCCAGTCGAGCAGGGTATTAAAGGCGTTGACGGCCTTCTCGCCGTCGGCCTGGTCGTCCTCGGCCTTGCTGGCAAGCGGCAGCTCCTTGGTGGAGAAGTCCTTGCAGCCAAGCTCGACGCCCTGGGTAACGGACTTGCCGTAGGACGCGGCGGCACCGGTCAGCGGGCCGATGGTGCCGATCTTAAACGAAGCGTCGCCCGAAGCGGAACCGCTGTCGCCGCCGTTGGAGGAGCAGCCAGCTAGAATGGACATCGCCCCCAGACCTGCTGCGCTCGCGATAACGCTCCTGCGATTCATAACAGGGTTCAATGACTTACCGGTGAGGCTCGACATGCGGCTCTCCTCTCAAATCTCGTCGGGTTTTGGTTACCCGACAGGCCATCCTTCGCCGTGTTCGGCGTTCGCAAAATAGTAGACGCTTTAGTTGAGAAAAGTGGCGATTATTTCAACTTTTCTTTTGTTTTGTCCGTTTATCCATAGTTATGCGTATTTCTATTGGTTTATGCAGTTTAGCCACTTTATTGTGTAAAAGTAATGTTTCCATTCTGTTGCAAGCGTCCCTGCCCTGATTAAAACGGCCTCACCGGTAGCGCTTTATGCGCACTTAGGCGGCGATGTACTTGCCGTCCTGGATCACATAGGCTGTAGCGGGCTTCTCGACTTGGCCCTCGTCGTTCCACGTGAGCTCGCCCGTCAGACCCTCGATCTTGATCTTGCGCATGGCCTTGGCAAGATCGCCGGCAATGTCGGCGCCGTCGGCCGTAATGTCGATGTTTGCCTTATCGATAGCCTCGACAATCGCATGGACGCAGTCATAGGCATCGGCGGCAAACTGGTTGGGCGTCTCGTCGTAGGCGTCCTTATATGCCTTGACGAAGTCGGCGTTCTTCTCATCGTCGGCAGAGAACGGGGTCATGAGCAGCACGCCCTCGGCAAGAGAGGTGTCGAAGCCCTCGACGGAGAGCAGGCCGTCCATGCCGTCGGTACCCATGAGGGTCATGTCGTATCCCATGTCCTTGGCGTTCTTGAGCAAAACGGACGCCGGCGTGTAGTAGATCGGCGCAAAGATAAGCGTGGCGCCGGCCTCCTTGGCCTTGGTGAGCTGGTTGGTAAAGCTCGTGGAAGAGTCGTCCTTAAAGGTCTCGGTATCGACGATGTCGAGCTTGGATGCCTTGGCCTGCTCGGCAAAAGCGTCGGCAACGCCCGAGCTATACGTATCGCCGGAGTTGTAGAACAGGGCGATCTTGGCGTCTGCATACTTCTCGGCCAAGAACTTCGCGGCGCTGGCACCCATGGTGGGATCGGTGAAGCAAACCTGAAAGACCGTTGTCTTATCCTTGGTCACGTCGAGCGACGAGGCCGAAGGCGTGACCATGAGCATATCGTCGGCAATCTCGCCCGAGACGGCGACGGCAGCACCGGTGGTGACGGGGCCGACGAGCGCCTGCATGCCCCAGTCGCACAACGTATTGAAGGCGTTGATGGCCTTCTCGCCGTCAGCGACGTCATCCTCAGACTTAAGCGAGAGTTTGAGGTCCTTGGTCGAAAAATCCTTGGCGGCGAGCTTGGCACCCTTCTCGGCCGAAACGCCATAGGTTGCCGCGGCGCCGGTCAGAGGGCCGATGACACCGATCTTGAAGGTATTGCCGTCATCGGCGGAGCCGCCGTCCGAGCCACCCGACGAGCAACCAGCGAGTGCCGCGGTGCTACCGAACGCCGCGGCGCCAGCCAAGAAACTCCTGCGGTTAAGTACGTTGTTGATGCTAAACATGGTGTCCCCCTTTTCGCTGGCCGCGGTGCGGCCGTCTTGCGGTACAGGGCAAACCTTATGGCGCAAACGTTGACAGTTTGTTACGGAAGTCCGTTTGTAGCGAGCGTGTTTCCAATGTTTCCGCAGCGTTTCGGGGGTGCCGTTTTGTGCGGCTCCTGTTGCCTGGCGAGCACGCGCCCCCGGTTCACGCTAGAATGCACTCAACCTTTAAGCGGTTTATCCATCCATAAGATGCACGAAGGAGTTATCTATGAGCGAACCCCTGCGCACCGTGAACGTCGGTCTGATCGGTCTGGGAACCGTCGGCGGCGGCGTGGCCCGTCTGATCAAGAGCCACCACGATGAGTACCTGGCAGCCTACGGCATCGACCTTAAGCTGACCCGCGCCTGCGCGCTTGCTTGGGAGCAGGCTGAAGCAGCCGGTATTGAGCGCGAGGCCTTTACGAGTGACTGGCATGATGTCGTCACCGACCCAGCCGTCGATATCGTCGTCGAGCTCATCGGAGGCGAGCACCCCGCGACCGAGATCTTCACCACCGCCTTCGAGAACGGCAAGCACGTCGTCTCTGCCAACAAAGCCCTGCTGGGCCGTCATGTCGAGACGCTCGCCGAGAAGGCGCGTGAGTGCGGCGTGCAGATTAAGTGCGAGGCCAGCTGCGGTGGCGGCATCCCCATCGTCAGCACGCTCGAGCACGACCTGGTGGGTAACAAGATCCTGACCATCGCCGGCATCCTCAACGGCACCACCAACTATATCCTGTCGCGCATGGACGCCGAGGGCGCCGATTACGCTGACGTGCTTGCCGACGCGCAGGCCAAGGGCTATGCCGAGGCCGACCCGTCCGCCGATGTCGACGGCTTCGACGCCGCCAGCAAGACGGCCATCCTCGCCTCCATCGGCTTTGGCACCCGCGTTACCACCGACGATGTGTACCAGCAGGGTATCCGTACCATCGGCGCCGAGGACATCGCCCAGGCCCGCGAGCTCGGCTACACCATCAAGCTGCTGGGCATCGCCCGCAACACCGACGCCGGCGTCGACGTTCGCGTGCATCCCACGCTCATCCCGGCAGACCATATGCTTGCCAAGGTCAACGGCGCCATGAACGCCGTCTACGTGGTAGGCGACGCCGTGGGCGAGACCATGTTCTACGGCGCGGGCGCAGGCTCCTTCCCCACCGCGAGCGCCGTCGTGGGCGATATCCTGTCGCTCTCCGAGCAGATCAGCCGCGGCGTGGCTCCGCTGCCCGAGATTGAGCCCTATGGCCACAACCTCACCTTTAAGCCCATGGACGAGCTCCAGACCAAGTACTATGTGCGTCTGAAGGTCGCCGACCGCGTGGGCGCCCTGTCCGAGACGGTCGACATCTTTGCCAAGCACAACATCTCGATCTCGCTCATCAACCAGGTCGAGGACGGCAAGTCGGGCGTCAGCGATGCCTGCTCGGTCATCTTCCTGACGCACCGCGCGCTCGAGAAGGACGTCCAGGCTGCCGCCGCCGAGCTTGCCAGCGTCGACTGCGTGGCCGAGGTCGCCAACGTCCTGCGTATCGAGGACGTCGAGGCCTGGACCGAAGGCGTCATGGCCAACTAACCCAACGCTCGCCTAGCAATACGCGCCTTGAGGGCTCCCGTCCGATGTGGGACGGGAGCCCTTTTGTCACCTACCCTAAGCACAACGGCAGGGCATATGTGCGCGAGCCGCTCATCGGTAACGCGGGCTACCGTTCACCGATATGCAAGCGCGGCCGATTCCGGCTACCGCTACGCTGTGCTGCGAATGTCCGCCCGCGACGAGAGGAAGCACCATGTTGCTCGAGGGCAAGAAAGCAATCATCACCGGAGGCACACGCGGTATCGGCTATGCCATCGCCTGCCGTTTTATCGAGGAAGGCGCTGCCGTCACCGTCTTTGGCTCGCGCCAAGAGACTGCCGACACGGCCGTTGAGAAGCTGACAGCCGCCTATCCCGACGCCAAGGTCTGGGGTCGCTCCTGCGATCTCACCTCGCTCGAGGCCGTGACTGAGGCCTTTACGCAGACTGCAGCCGACATGGGCGGCTTGGACACGGTCGTCAACAATGCCGGCATCTCCCAGCGCTCGCCGCTCCTTAACTATACGGCCGAGGAGTTCGCAAAGGTCATGGACCTTAACGTCGTCGCTGTCTTTAATGGCCACCAGGCTGCCGCCAAGATCATGACCGAGGCAGGTCATGGCGGCACCATCACCACCACGAGCTCGATGGTCGCCAAGTACGGCCAGCCCTCCGGTGTCGGCTACCCCACGTCCAAGTTTGCCGTCAACGGCATGGTCCAGTCGCTCTCGCGCGAGCTCGCCCCCATGGGCATTCGCGTCAACGCCGTCGCCCCCGGTGTGACCAAGACCGATATGGTCGCCAACCTGCCCGAAGAGGTCATCAAGCCCATCATCGCCACCATTCCGCTGGGCCGCATGGGCGAGCCCGAGGATGTCGCCAACGCCTTTGTCTTCCTGGCGAGCGATATGTCCGCCTACGTCACGGGCGCCATCCTCCCCGTCGACGGAGCCGCCCGCTCCTAAAGGTCGCAAGCCACAGCTTTAAACCTCAACCGAGCTCAACGCAAGAAGGTGCGCTGCCTGCATCAACCGCAGGCAGCGCACCTTCTTCTATTCGAAAAGGAAACTGCGTCCCATAATTCCGGCTCAGAATGGGATGCGCTTTCCCTAACGAGCCTCTCGCGGAAACTGCATCCCACTCTGAGCGCCCATTCCGGGACACAGTTTCCCAACGCTCCCCGTTTCGGAAACCACATCCCGTTCCGAGCCTTCAAAGCGGGACGCGGCTTCCCCGAGAAAGTATCGACTACTTACCGTCGTCGTCTTCGGCTTCTTCGCGCGCATAGAGCTCCAGCATGCGGCGGCGGTATTCGCGCACAGCGAGCTTGGCGCGCTCCAGGCGGCGGCGCTCACGCGGAGTCAGCTCGGACGGGTCGACCTCGTCTCCATAGGTCTTATCGGCAAGCAGGTGCGCCGCGTCCACAATGCGCGCATCGATGTGGCCGCTCGCTGCCTCGGCGGAAAGACGCTCGGCAATCGTATCGAGCGTAGGCAGGCCCTCGAATACGCGACCATGGCCATGCGAGGTCAGCAGCTCGTGCTCGCGCGCGAGCAAGCTCGCTAGGTCGTGGTGGGCGCGCAAGATGTCGAGCGCATCGGATGGATGCTCGGCAACCTCTGCCACGGCGGCGACCGGTGCGGCATCCACCACGCGGTAGAAGAGCTGCGCGAGCAATGGCATCAAGAACACCGTGATGGCACCGGCGGCAACCATAACCGACGCGATGTCTTGCGACAGCGCGCCCGCGTTGACGGCAACGCTCGTCACGGCAACGATGATCGGCAGTGCCGTGGTGCAGTACAGGGCAACGGTAATGCGACCGTACGCCGACACATCGCGCGTCGCAGGACAAATGCTCATAGAGATAAGAATGGGTACCGCGCGAATGATCAACAACGCCACGATAAAGCCCGCGAGCAAGCCCGGGCGCGACGCCACGGCCGTCAGGTCGATCTTTGCGCCCGACACGGTAAAGAACACCGGAATCAAAAAGCCGTAGGCCAGGCCGTCAAGCTTGGTCTCGAGCGTATGGTTGCCCTCGGGGATGATGTAGCGCAAGACAAAGCCGGCGGCAAAAGAACCCAACACGATGTCGAGATCAAAGACGGCCGAGAACGCCACGAGTGTGACCAGGATGAGCACCGTCAGGCGCACGAAGGTCTGTGACGTGGTATCGGCGCGTTCCTCGACAAACGCAAAGAAGCGGCTGCCGACGCGCTTGGAGCGGCTTGGGACCACGGCCAGCAACACGCAAACCACCGCAAACAAGCCAAGGATTACAAGCGTTTGAATGCCAGTGCGGGCAGACAGCAGCACCGACATAGCAAGCACGGGCCCAAGTTCGCCCCAGGTGCCATACGCGAGAATCGAGTCGCCCACGCGTGTGCCGGTGAGCGAGCGCTCACGCATGATGGGCACAAGCGTACCGAGCGCCGTCGAAGTGAGGGCAAGTGTCACGGCGATACCGTCGAAATGGCTGACCGAGAACCATGGGGTAAAGCGCACGGCAAGCCAGGCGATACCAAACGTGACGACCCACGTCGCCAAGCCGTAGCGCCCCTCGACGCCTGTGATGCTCTTGGGGTCGATCTCAAAGCCGGCAAGCAGGAACAAAAAGGCCAGGCCCAGCTCGGACACAAGCGAGACCTCAGCATCTACATGGATGACGCCGAGCATATGGGGTCCCAGTACCGCGCCGAGCACGAGCAAAAAGACCGTCTCGGGAACGGGTTTTCCGGGAATCGCCGAGGCGATAAAAGGACTCGCAAAGGCCACGAGTGCGATGATGGCGAGCGAAACGAATGCCATGTGATGCCTTTCTCTTGTTTGCGCTTCACTGTAGCACCCTCGCCGTCCTCAACGCGCCGCGAGCTGTCGTATCATAGTGAGGTTTACAAACATGTGGCTCAAGGCGACCGCAGGGCAGACCCCGCAAACCGACCGCTGCCGCATACCGTACCGTACGCCCAACCGATCAGGAAGGCAGGAACCAATGGTCTCTCGTATCTACGTGGAGAAGAAACCCGGGTTCGACGTCGAGGCTCAGCAGCTCAAGGGCGAGCTGACCGAAATTCTCGGCATCAAGGGCATCGAGGCCCTGAGGATTATCAACCGCTACGACGTCGAGGGCATCGACAAGGAGCTTTTCCGGTCCTGCGTGCCGACCGTCTTTAGCGAGCCCCAGGTCGATGTGACCTACGACGAGCTCCCCGCAAGCGATGGCGCCGTCTTTGCCGTCGAATTCCTGCCTGGCCAGTTTGACCAGCGCGCCGACTCCGCCAGCGAGTGCGTGCAGCTCATCAGCCAGGGCGAGCGCCCCGCCGTGCGCTCCGCCAAGGTCTATATGATCTCGGGCGCTCTGGACGAGGCCGCCATTGATGCCATCAAGCACTACGTGGTGAACCCCGTCGAGGCGCGCATCGCCTCGCTCGACCTGCCCGAGACGCTGTACATGGAGACCCCCGAGCCTGCGCCTGTCGAGGTGCTCGACGGTTTCCGCGAGCTCGACGAAGCCGGCCTTGCCGCCTTTATTTCCGAGCGCGGCCTTGCCATGGACGAGGCGGACATCGCCTTCTGCCAGCAGTACTTCCGCGATGAGGATCGCGACCCCACCATCACCGAGATCCGCGTGATCGACACCTACTGGTCCGATCACTGCCGCCACACCACCTTCGGCACCGTCCTGGACGACGTGACGATCGACGACGCCGTGGTGCAGCAGGCCTTCGACCGCTACATGGAGATGCGCCACGAACTCGGTCGCGACACCAAGCCCGTCTGCCTCATGGACATGGGCACCATCGGCGCCAAGTACCTCAAGAAGACCGGCGTCATGACCGATGTCGACGAGTCCGAGGAGATTAACGCCTGCACCGTCAAGGTGAAGGTCGATGTCGACGGCGAGGACCAGGACTGGCTGTTCCTCTTTAAGAACGAGACCCACAACCACCCGACCGAGATCGAGCCCTTCGGCGGTGCCGCCACCTGCGTGGGCGGCGCCATCCGCGACCCGCTCTCGGGCCGCAGCTACGTGTACCAGGCCATGCGTGTCACCGGCGCCGGCGACCCCACCGTCCCCGTGTCTGAGACCCTCGAGGGCAAGCTGCCGCAGCGCAAGCTCGTGACCACCGCTGCCGCCGGCTACTCCAGCTACGGCAACCAGATCGGCCTTGCCACCGGTCAGGTCAACGAGCTCTATCACCCCGGTTACGTGGCCAAGCGCATGGAGGTCGGCGCCGTCGTGGGCGCTACCCCGGCAAACCACGTTCGTCGCGAGTGCCCCGCCCCCACCGACAAGATCATCCTGCTGGGTGGCCGCACCGGCCGTGACGGCATCGGTGGCGCCACCGGCTCCTCCAAGACCCAGAACACCGAGTCCATCGAGACCTCGGGCGCCGAGGTCCAGAAGGGCAACGCCCCGGTCGAGCGCAAGCTGCAGCGTCTGTTCCGCCGCGGCGACGCCTGCCGTCTGATCAAGCGCTGCAACGACTTTGGCGCCGGCGGCGTCTCGGTCGCCGTGGGCGAGCTTGCCGACGGCCTGTATGTCGACCTGGACACCGTGACCAAAAAGTACGACGGCCTGGACGGCACCGAGCTCGCTATCTCCGAGTCCCAGGAGCGCATGGCCTGCGCCGTCGCCGACGGCGACGTCGAGGAGTTCATGGGCTACGCCGCCGAGGAGAACCTGGAGGCGACCGTTATCGCCGAGGTTACCGCCGAGCCGCGCATGCGCATGGCCTGGAACGGTGTCGCCATCGTCGACCTATCCCGCGAGTTCCTCAACTCCAACGGCGCGCCCAAGCACCAGGTCGCCCACGTGTGCGCCCGCAGCGTGTGGCAGCCCAGCTGGGCCGGCACCACACTTGTCGAGCGCATGACCTCGCTTGTCACCGACCTCAACGTCGCCTCCAACAAGGGCCTTTCCGAGCGCTTCGACTCCACCATCGGTGCCGCAACCGTGCTCATGCCTTTTGGCGGCAAGACGCAGCTCACCCCCAGCTCGGCCATGGTCGCCAAGTTCCCCGTGGACGGCGAGACCACCACGGCGAGTGCCATGGCATGGGGCTTCAACCCCTATCTGATGGAGGCCGACCAGTTTGCGGGCGCCTATCTGTCCGTGGTCGAATCCATCGCCAAGCTCGTGGCCGCTGGCTTTGAGCACAAGCGCGCCTACCTCTCCTTCCAGGAGTACTTCGAGCGCCTGCGCACCGAGGCCGAGCGCTGGGGCAAGCCCATGGCTGCCGTCCTGGGCGCCCTTATGGCTCAGGTCGACCTGGGTGCCGGCGCCATCGGCGGCAAGGACTCCATGAGTGGCTCGTTTGAGGACGAAGCCGGCGAGCTCAACGTTCCGCCGACCCTGATCAGCTTCGCTGTCGCTGTGGGTAAGGCCGCCCGCGCCGTCTCCCCTGAGTTCAAGGGCCTCACGCACCGCGTCGTCCGCATCGCCCCCGCCACCTATGGCGAGGACTACCGCCCCGACGCCCATCAGCTGCTCGCCGCGTTTGACGCCGTCGAGGCGCTCACCGCCACCGGCGCAGCCCTGGCCGTCTCCACGCCCGGCTACGGCTGCGGCGCCGAGAGCCTCTTTAAGATGTGCGTCGGCAACCAGATCGGTATCGAGCTTGCCGAGGATGTAGACGTGGAGAGCCTCTTCACCCCGCTCTACGGCAGCTTTATCGTCGAGCTCGCCGAGGATGCCGAGCTGCCCGAGGTCGCCGACGGCGTTGTCGTCGAGCCCCTTGGTACCACCGTCGAGGGCTATGTCATCGACACCGGCTCCGAGATCATCGAGCTCTCCGAGCTCCAGGAGGCCTGGGAGAGCGGCATCGAGGGCGTCTTCGCCTACCGCAGCGCCGGCGAGACCCCCGAGGTCGAGACCATCGACTTCCGCGCCAAGGACATCCACGTGTACGGCGGCGCCAAGATCGCCCGCCCGCGCGTGATCATCCCCGTGTTCCCCGGCAACAACTGCGAGTACGACAGCGCCCGCGCCTTCCGTGCCGCCGGTGCCGAGGCCGACACCTTCGTGATCAACAACCTCACGCCCGAGGCGGTCGCCGAGAGCACCCACGAGCTTGCCCGCCGCATCCGTGCAAGCCAGATCGTCATGATCCCCGGCGGCTTCTCGGGCGGCGACGAGCCCGACGGCTCTGCCAAGTTCATTACGGCGTTCTTCCGCGCTCCCGAGGTCACCGAGGCAGTCCGCGACCTGCTCAAGGCCCGCGATGGCCTGATGCTGGGCATCTGCAACGGCTTCCAGGCCCTGGTCAAGCTCGGCCTGGTGCCCTACGGCGACATCGTCGACGCCACGCCCGATGCGCCCACGCTGACGTTCAACACCATCGGTCGCCATCAGAGCCGCCTGGTGCGCACCCGCATCTCGTCCAACCTGTCCCCGTGGCTGTCGCAGTGCAGCCTCGACGACCCCTACACCGTCGCCATCAGCCACGGCGAGGGCCGCTTTGTCGCCAACGACGAGGTACTCGCCCAGCTCATCGCCAATGGCCAGGTCGCCACGCAGTACGTGGGCGAGGACGGAAAGCCCAGCATGGACCTCTCCGTCAACCCCAACGGCTCCGCACTCGCCATCGAGGGCATCACGAGCCCCGACGGCCGCGTCCTGGGCAAGATGGGCCATGCTGAGCGTCGCGGCGACAACCTGTACCGTAACGTGCCCGAGCATGTCCCCGGCGACAAGTTCATGCCGATCTTTGAGAGCGGCGTAGCCTACTTCGCCTAAACCTTTCCCATCGGGTACAATCCCTTCGGGTAGTATCACCCGCCACCGACACATCCGGTGGCGGGTTCTTTTTTGCTTCGCGCATGTAGAAAGGACATCATGGAAAGCCGCAAGCCGTATCTCGCCACCCTGCCCGGACTCATCCTGGGCTGTCTCGTTTGCTGCGCGCTCTGGGGCTCCGCCTTCCCCTGCATCAAGATCGGCTACGGCCTCTTTGGCATTCCCGCGCACGACAGCGCCTCGCAGCTGCTCTTCGCGGGTCTGCGCTTCACCCTTGCCGGCATGCTGGTCATTGTTGGCATGAGCGTGGCCCAGCGCCGACCGCTCGTTCCGCAAGCCCGTGATATCAAGCCCATCTGCATCTTGTCGCTCTTCCAGACCATTGGCCAGTACTTCTTTTTCTACCTTGGTCTCTCCCGTGCAAGCGCTATGTCAAGCTCCATCATCGAGGCCAGCGCCAACTTCTTGGCTATCCTCTTTGCCGCTCTGGCGTTTCGCACCGAAAAGCTCAATACGGCCAAGGTGCTCGGCTGCGTACTGGGCTTTGCCGGCGTCGCACTCGTCAACCTTTCGGGCGCGGACGGCACCTTTGGCTTTACGCTCGACGGCGAGGGCTTCATCCTGGCCTCCACCGTCGCGGGTGCCCTTTCGACCTGCCTGATCGGCATCTTCTCGCGCGAGCACGACGGCGTTTTGCTTGCCGGGTGGCAGTTCTTGGTCGGCGGCCTGGTCCTCACCGCCATCGGCTCTTTGATGGGTGGCGCGCTCTCCCCCACGGCGATTGCCCCTGCCGTCGCGCTCATCATCTACATGGCGCTTATCTCCGCGGTCGCCTACTCGCTGTGGTCGCGCCTACTTGCCGTCAACCCCGTCAGCCGCGTCTCGGTCTTTGGTTTTATGAACCCCGTCTTTGGTGTGCTGCTGAGCGCGCTGCTGCTCGGCGAGGGCGCTGACACGAGCCCCGTTACCGTCATCGTTGCCCTGCTGTTGGTCTGCGGCGGCATCATCATCGTCAACAAACCCAAAAAAGCCTAACGAACTGCCCTTATTTAGCAGAGGGGATTCATGTACTTTAGCTTAATGGAGCACATCGGTGAGCTGAGGGCCGCCACGCACGCAAGCGTGCGCCCCTTTTTTTCTAGCGTATCTGGACGCCGGCTTTCTTTTTCTCGGCCTTGACGCGGTAGAGCTCCGCATCGGAAGCGCGAAGTAAGTCTTGCCAGGTATCAACACTATCGCCGACCCGCGCGTAACCGATGGACATCCGCAATGCATACGGCACCTCGGCACGAGCGAGCTCGTCGTTAATCGCCGAACACAGGTCTATGATGTCCTGTTCCGCCGCAGCCTTCTGGAGCACCACGAACTCATCGCCGCCATAACGCGCGATAAAGCCACCTGACGCCGAGCAGACCTCTTTGAGCGCAGCAGATATGACCTGAAGAGCATGGTCGCCCTCCACATGCCCATAGCGATCGTTAATCTGCTTAAAGCCGTCGGCGTCCATCATAAGCAGATATACATCTTCGGCCTGATCCACATTTGAAAAGAGCGGCAGCATATAGGTCTCAAAACGGTTGCGATTGTTAAGGCCAGTCAACGGGTCGGTCGAGATCAGCTGCTCCTGGTAGATGATGTAGAGCAGCAGGATGCTCAGCGTTATACCGACACAAAGGCCCGGTACCGAAAACAAAACCTGGAAGGTACCGCCCACCAGAGCGGGAACCGCAAAAAAGGCGAGGGTGCGATAAATGGCCTTCTTTTGCAGACTTTCGACTTTTCGAGCCTGAATAAAGGCATGCAAGGACGTATATATAACGTAGCAGTAGCTAACGATAGGTTGAATCATATAAAGCGCTCCGCGACGATACACGCCCTGCGAATCGATATAGAACAGGGCGTGCGTCCAGTAACTGGCAAACGCCAGCACGACCACCAGAGCCGTAGGTAACGCTACAAGCACCACCCTATAGCGCGCGGACAAAAGGCGAGAGCCCTGCACTGTCTCGGAATACAAAAACCAAATGAGGCACGCGATGGCCAACAGCGAAAACGAGACCGCGTTGGAAATCCAGTTGGCCGTGATGCCTACAGGAGTGCTCACGCCGTCCGAGAGCGTCCAGATCATATCGAAGAAAATGTAGGCAGCGGAGGTGTAGCCGAGCATGCTAAACAAGAGCTGCTGGGTGCTCGAGAACAAGGAGCGGCGGCTTCATGCGGCAAGCCCGATAAGAACAATCATGCATAGCACGAATATCTCTATCTTGAGTGCCTTAACCACTAGCGCCATCCCTTCAATATCTAAGTGGCCAGAATCGCCCAATTCGAATCTGGGCAACAAACACCCCCTACTCCGCAGGGATAAGGGGAATAATAGCAGAGCGCCCGAACGTCACTGCAAGACAGCTTTCGTTCGGGCGCTCAAACGGCGCGAGTTGCACGCCGGCATCATTGATGGGTACCGATTGCTACTCGCCATCGATGTCGGTCGCGACGGCTTCCTCGATGGCCTCGACACCGGCAGGCAACAGATCCTCCTTGCCTTGGCAGAACTTCTTGTCGACCCAGCCGGTCAGAATCGGAGCCATGATCGCCGTGATGATAACGGCGGTGGCGATCTGAGCGTACGCAGTGGGTGCAAGCTCGGCATAGCGCGGCGCGACCTCGGCAAGAGCAACCGGCGTGGTCATAGCCGTGCCGGCAATGGTGGAGCAAGCCACGGCAGCCTTGCCGTTACCGCCGCACAGGCGCTCGAACACAAAGGTGATGGGACCGACGACAAACAGCGTGACAAGCCCCAGCAAGATGCCGGAAATACCGCCGGCGATAAAGCTCGAAAGGCTCATGGACGCACCGAGCTGAAATCCGATGACGGCGATCGCGGGATTGGCGCCGGGGACCAGCAGGTTCTTGATGAACGGGAAGAGGTTGCCCAGAACCATGCCGATAACAAGCGGCAGGATGGAGCCGACGATGGTGCCCAGCGGGATATTAGCAAGACCCGAAACGCCCAAGATGATCATGGTGACGGCGGGGCCGGCCGTAAAGAACAGGATACCGACAGCGCCCTGCTCGGACTCATCGCCGAACTCGCCCATGATGCCCGTGTAGAGCGCCATGTTGCAAAACGTAATGCCGCCGATGATGGAAACCGAGCTCAGGCCCAAAAGGCTGTCGTTAAAGAAATACGCAACGCCCAGACCCAGCGCGGCTGCCACCACAAGCTTAGGAATCAGCACGACGATGCCGGTCTTGATGGCACCCGGCGTGGACTTAAAGCTGATGCCGGCACCCACAAACAGCAAGATCGCGGCAACGATGGTGTTGGAGCCGCCGCGGCAGGCAGCCGTAAAGAAGCCGCCGATCTCGAAAACCTGCGGGCAGAAGGTATTGAGCAAAAGACCGACGATCATCGGGTAGATCATGATGTCACCCGGGATGCGCGGCACTTTGAATTTCTTTTGCTCGTTGGCGGTCGCCTCCTGTGCCATGAAGCCCCCATTTCCGCTGACGCGGAACAAAAGCCCACGTCATGCTTTGCTACAGTAAAGTTTGACCATGGTACCAGAAGAAGCAGACCGCCTCGGTGAGAAATTGGATTCGTTAGCCGGGATGATAACGCGTCCCGCTCTTATACGAGGCTCAAAACGATATAGAGCACGATGCCCGAGACGCAGCACCATAGCATCGACTTTGTCTTGATTGCCACCGCCACGACGCCGGCAGCCGCAATCCAGGGAATCAAGCCCTGCCACAAACCGACGTCAAAAGCGCCAGGGCTTATCAAATCGTTAGCAACCAGTGCCGCGAAGGCGGCGGGCGGAATATAACCCAAGGCCTCGGTAACGCGGGACGACAGCGTTCTCCCGCGCAAGGCGAACGCCGGGGCAATGCGGAAAAATGCGATGGCCGCCCACGACGACAGCCACAGGACCAAAAACTCGTTAACGGGCATCGCGAGCACCCCTTCCTTCGGCGAGAACATCGCGCGCAAGCGCAGCGACAACGCCGACAAGCACGCTTACCGGCACGGCGATATTCGTCCACCCCAAGAACTTGCATATGGCGACGGACACCGCAGCCAAACTGGCAGCTACGACATTGCCGCTCGACAGTCGCTGCGAAAAGAGTAGACAGATAAAGAGCGATGTGCAGACAAAACCCGCAATAGCGGTGGGAACGTCGACAACGGCGCCGACAGCAGCGCCCATCGTGCACGAAACGCCCCATGTTGCGATAAGGATCGCGTTGAGCACGAAGGACTCGCGCGGACCCCAATCCTCCCCCTCAATCAGCTTGGCAAGCGAGATGCCGTATGCCTCCTCGGTAAGTGTCGCGGCAACAGCCAGCGTCTGACGCTTCGAGGCACCCGTCAGATGCGGTGCGATCGATGCCGAGTAAAGCGCAAAGCGCGAGGAGATTGCGGCGACGCTCGCGACGATCGACGCCGCAGGCACACCTGCCAGCCACAGATTGCAGACCATAAACTGCCCGCTGCCCGTCACGAACGTGCTGCTCAGAGCAAAAACCATCCAGGGTCCCATTCCCGTCTGCGCCATAATCATTCCGCACGGCGCGGCTATCGCAACATAGGTAAGCATCACCGGCCAGACGGTTTTAACGATTTTGAGCACCATAGCGTTCCTCGTCCCGACAAGATTTCCGAGCCGCATTCAACGACGCGGCAGAACCATCGCCCGATGGCAACCGAGTTCGCCTACAATTGCCACCGGATCGAAAGACACAGAAAGACACAACTTTTTTAGGAAGTCATTATGACAGCTATCGATCGAACGCGGGCTGCCGCGGCCTTCAAGACCTACACCGATGCCTACGATGCCGCCAATCCGCGTATCGCGCTCAAAATCGAGCATACGTACCACGTTGCCGAGGCATGCGATGCCGTGGCACGCGAACAGGGCTGGTCACCGCAGGACATTGACTTGGCGTGGCTTTGCGGCCTGCTGCACGATATGGGCCGCTTTGAGCAGCTGCGACGCTGGGATACGTTTAAGGATGCCGAAAGCATGAGCCATGCGGCGTTGGGCGTCGAGGTCCTCTTTGGCGAAACGCCTGCAGGCGCGCCCGCGGCAACAAGTATCCGCGACTTTATCGACAACCCGGCAGAAGACGAGTTGATTCGCACAAGCATTGCCTATCACAGCGATTTCCGCCTACCCGCGCAGCTCGACGAGCGCACGCGGCGCTTCTGCGATATTGTGCGCGATGGCGACAAGATCGACATCATGCGCACCATCGCCGACAGTACCGTCGACACCATCCTCAAAGTGGATGAGGACACATTTCTCGCCAGCCGGTTCTCGACACCGGCGCTCGCCGCCTTTGACGAGCGCCGCTGCGTTGCACGCGACGAACGCGATGAGGCCGCCGACTACCTGGTAGGGCTCATCTGCTTTATGTTTGAGCTCGTCTATCCGGCAAGCCGCGCGCTGGCGCGCGAACAGGGCAATATCTACCGCCTGCTCGACGCGCCCTTTGGCATTGTGCGCCCCTTTACCGATCCCGCCACGCAAGCGACCTGGGAGCGCCTAAAGGACGAGATGCGCGACTGGCTGGCGCGCGCCTAGCGCTCAAGCTGGGCCAGCAGCTCCTCGACGACCTCGACGGCATCGCCGACAACCTTGTACTGGGCAGCACCAAAGATGGGGGCATCCGGGTCCTCGTTAATGGCGATAATGCACTCCGCCCCACCGATGCCGGCAAGATGCTGGATGGCGCCCGAAACACCGATACTTACGAGAAGCTTGGGCGAAACCGATACGCCTGTCTGGCCAATCTGATGGCGATACTCCAACCAGCCGGCCTCCACGACAGGTCGCGTGCAGCCAAGCTCGGCTCCCAGAGCCTCGGCGAGCCTTCGCATCAGCGGCAGGTTTTTCTTGGAACCAATGCCGCGGCCCACCACGACCAGACGCTCGGCATCGGCAATCGAAGCCTGCTGGCCCCGTTCCTCGGCGGGAATCGAAATCTCGACACGAGCCTTGGCGTCTTCCGCAAGGAATACCTGGGTAATTGTGCCAGAGTGGCTGTAGTCAAACTCGGGCGCCCCAAAGATGCCGGGACGCACCGTTGCCATCTGGGGACGATGATTGGGGCAGACGATGGTGGCCATCAGGTTGCCGCCAAACGCCGGACGTGTCTGTTGCAGCAGCCCCGTCTCCGTATCCATCGAAAGTACGGTGCAGTCAGCCGTAAGGCCCGTCTGCAAGCGCACGGCAACGCCGGGTGCCAGTTCGCGGCCAAAGGCGGTCGCACCGTACAGAATGGCCTCGGGCCTGCGCTCGGCTACCAAATCGCAGATCAGCCGGGCGTAGACCTCCGCATCGTTCTGGCGCAGACGCTCGTCGCGACAGACCAGGACCTCGTCTGCACCGGCGCAAACCAGATGCTCCAGGTCCTTGAGCGAGCTCTCGGGGCTCATGCCGGCCAATGCCACCAGACGGCAACCACGAGCATCGGCAAGCTCGCGTCCCTTGCCCATGAGCTCGTAGGCCACGGGAGCCACGGCGTCGTGCTCGTCAGTCTGCACGAAGACCCAAATGTCTCGATATGCATCAAGGTCCACCGCGCCAGCGGCCTCGTCGCGCTCGATCGAAATGGCATTGACGGGGCAAGCGTCGACGCACCCACCGCACAAGATGCAGCCGTCGGTCACATGGGCGCAGCGGTTGGGGCGCTCGCCCTCCACCACAACGCCACCCGAGGCACAGGCGCGAACGCAGCGACCGCAGCCGATACAGGCTTCGCTATCGATAATCAGTCCGCTCATCTATGCCATCCCCTCGATAATCTTGGCAAGCTTTGCCGCCTGCTCGGACGCCGTCCCCTCAACGGTCTCGCACGTTTGGTCACGGTCGGGCACAAACGAGCGCACGACCTGTGTCGGCGACCCGGCGAGGCCGCAACGCGCGGGGTCGGCGTTCACGTCGGCGGCACTGACCACGCGCGCGTCCGCCTCCTCTGCCGCGCGAATACCGGCAATACTCGGCATACGCAACTGGCCAATCTCCTTGGCAGTCGTCATCGCGCACGGCATCTCAAGATAGACCGTCTCCTCGCCGGCATCGCAGCCGTGAACAAGCGAAAGTGCACCGCACGTCGTAAAGCCCGCGCTCTGCACGCAGCTCACATCGGTCACGCAGGGAATCTCGAAGGCGCCGGCCAGCTCGGGGCCAATCTGAGCAGTATCGCCATCCACCGCCATCTTGCCGCAGATGAGCAGGTCGAAGTCCTCGTCGAGCGCCTCGATGCCGCATTTGAGAGCATAGGTGGTCGCCAACGTGTCCGCGCCCGCAAAAGCACGGTCGGTGAGCAGCAATGCATCGTCGGCGCCGCGGGCAATGCAGTCGCGCAGCAGCGATTCGGTTGCAGGGATGCCCATCGACACCACCGTCACACGTGCATCCATGCCAAAGCCGATAAAGTCGTCCTTGAGCGCCAGAGCGCATTCGAGGGCACTTGCATCGAAGGGATTAATGACCGCCTGCTTGCCATCACGCACGATGGTATTGGTTTTGGGGTCCATCTTGACCTCGGTGCTTCCCGGCACCGCCTTGACGCACACCACCATATGAAAATCGCTCATCTTCACGCGCCCCCTTTCTGGACGAGCTCATCCAAGAGCTTCTCCGAAAACAGGTTATCGCGACCCAGCTGCCCGGCAGGATCGAGCTGGAGCTTGAGCCGCGCCGACTCGACCATGGCCTCGTGACCGTACATCGTCTCCAAGAAGCCCGCCTTGATCTTGCCAACGCCGTGTTCGGCGGAGACGGCGCCGCCCATGGCCGTGACCTTGGAAGCCCACTGGGCAAAGAGCTCTCCGCCGCGACGGTAATCCTGCGCATCGCGCGGCAGAATGTTCACATGCAGATGGTTGTTACCGATGTGCCCCCAGGCGGCAGATTCAAGCCCACTTTCGGCCAACGTGCGGCGATAAAGGGCGATGACGTCGGCCAAGCATGCGTTGGGCACCGACATGTCCGAGCCCAGTTTGGTGATGGTGGGATCCGTGCGGCGACGCTCGTCGATGAGCATGTTGACGCTCTCGGGCACCGCATGGCGGAAGAATCGCTGACACTCGCGATCGACCTCGGTGCGCGCGACCCATGTCGCATCGTCGCTGCCGCCCGCAAGCTCTAGTACCCACCCCAAGTGATACAGCTCCTCAGTCGCCTGGGCCTCGTCGTCGCAGTCAAGCTCCACGTAGACACAAACCTTGGCGTCTTTGTCGAGCGCCGGCAGCGAGGCGAACGCGGTCGACTGCTCACGCTGACGACGCAGGATATCCAGGGCGCCCGCGTCGAAATATTCGATGGCAGCCGCATGGGACAGCACGGGACGCACGGAATCGGTAAAGGACACCGCCTTGTCCTCGCTGTCGAAAAAGCAGCTCACGCCCCATACGACCGAAGGTGCCGCCTGCAAGGCGATCTCGAGCTCGGTAATGACGCCGAGTGTGCCGCACGCACCGATAAAAAGATCGATGGCGTCCATATCGTCCGAAACGAAATAACCCGACGCGTTTTTGGTCTTGGGCATGGTATAGCCGGGAAGACCAAGCTCGAGCGCGCGACCCCCTGCCGTCACGAGCGACAAGTGGCGTGCGTCAGCGTGCGCCCGACCTCGATGAAGCTCGAGCAAATCGCCGTCCGCCAGTGCCACGTGAAGCCCCGTAACGTGCGGGCGCATGGGACCATAGGCGTAGCTGCGGGCACCGGAGGCATTGCACGCCGCCATACCGCCCAAGCAGGCAGATGCCTCGGTGGGATCGGTGGGAAAGAACTGCTCGGGAGCTGCCTGGAACTCCTCATAGGCCTCAAGCGATGCCTGATCCCAGCCAACGGTCGGCAATGCCTTCTTACCCAGCTGCTTGCGTAACTCCGAAAGCACGACGCCAGGCTCCACGCGCAGCAGAAAACGGCCTTGCTCGTCGCGGCGAAGACCCAGGTAGCGATCCATACGAGAAGTGTTGAGGATATGGCCGCCGTGGGGCACGGCGCCGGCAGCCAGACCGGTTCGAGCGCCCTGGACCGTTATCGGAACATGCTCGGCATGGAGCTTTCGCAGAATGGCGCGGACTTCGTCCTCCGTTGTCGGAAACGAGATACTCGACGCCTCGCCCGATGTGCGAGATTCATCGCGACCATATTCTTCGAACTCGTCGCTGAAGGGTTTGATGGCTGCAGACACGCGAACTCCCCCTTTAGTTAACTACAGTGTTTGCAGGGAGATGTTACCGCATCGTTTCGTCGACGTGACTGAGACCGTCTCCATAATTGGCGAATTTTACGTTTGCGCAATTCGGCGAACGGCGACGTTTTCTCGGCAGACGCTCTATTTAACGCGCTCCCTCCCATCGCAGCCACGCGCACAATTGGCGCTCGAAAAAACTTGAGATATTTTTTAGCGTCTCTCACCTGCGGCGATGTAAACCCGTCAAGCATTTGGTCAGAAATCGGTCAAGTTACGGCTGATACGGTCGGCATCGACAGCCAAAACCAATAGAAGGTTTGGCCCAAAAGCAGGGAGGTTCCCATGGCATATTACTGGCCCCAGTACGGCGTCGCTATCGAAGTTGACGACGACCCGTATCTTCTGCCCTTCGACGAGGAGGCATTCCCCGATACGGCGGTCTACCATGTCACCACCGACGTAATTTGCGATCCCGAGTCATTCTTGGCACTCGCCCACCACATCGCCCACATCCATGACATCAAGCTCCCTCCCGACTTCGAGGAGCTTGTCTACTCACGACGTCTCATGCTCCACATGCTCTTTGGAGCCGATCCGTCCACGTTCGCGCGCGTCTATACCACTAAGGATGCCGCATGAACGCACGGAAGCGGTCGAGCCCCCTGGGGTCAAAGCATCGAAAAAGGCTCGGCGTGATCTGCCTGGCCATCGCCTGCGCCCTTATCGCCGTCGGCCTTTACGCTTGGCAGTCAAAGCCCGTCGCCGAGACGGGCACCTCGGTCACAACGGCAGAGGGTAAGTCGCGCCAGGAAATCCAGGACGAACTCGATGCCATCGTCCGCGACAACATGATGACGATCTCGGTCGCACCGGTCGCCCAGCTACAGAAAGGCGGCAAGCTGCGCGTCAACGTGCAAAACGTCCAGGACAACAAGTTTCCCCAGCGTTTCCGCGTGATCCAAAACGACGAGACCATCTATGAATCGGGCGTGGTCGAGACCGGCAAGACCGTTGAGACCTGCCCCGCAGGCGACATCAAAGAAGGCGAGGCGTACATCGAGATCCAGGCACTCGACGCCAAGACCTACGACGCCCATGGCAATCCCACGCGCGTCAAGGTGCGGGTTGCGCAGGCAGAAGACTAAACCTGCCGCCTGTTGCGAAAATTCGCACCCGCGCCGCTTTCGTCTAACCATCACGGAAACGGTCCGTGACGAATAGAAAGGAACGATTATGGACATCACCAGGAACTTGAGTGGGACCAGGGCGCTCGTCGTGGGCGCAGGGCTGGCGCTCGCGCTCGCAATGGGCGCCGCGCCGACCACCGCCCTGGCGGAGGGACGCGTTGGAACCACCGACGTGACCATCAGGACCGAAATCGACAACATCACGTTTAAGGCTCCGACCGTCATTCCGTTTGTCGCAAAGGCAGACGGCACGCTCCAGGGCGCTTCCAAGGACGCAATCACCATTGACAATCTTTCGGCCTATGGCATCCACGTTACCAACATGAAGATTGCCGCCCAGAACTCCTGGAGCATCGTCGCCGACGCCAAGACGGGAACCGCCCAGAACTCCATCGATTTTAAGGTTGGCCCCGACAAGGCACTCCAAGACGCTCATGCCGCAACGCAGGAAGCGGGCCTCGACCTTTCCAAAAATGCATTCTTCGACATGGGTTATCAGGGCATCGCCGATGGTACAGACAAGATTGAGCTCAAGACGAGCGGCAATGTCGCCCGCGTCACGCGTGACATCTTCCATGTGACCGGCACGGGCGACCAGGTCGCGAGCATTACGTGGACGGTCGAGCCCGGTGCGCACACGGCCTAAGGCGATGGTCCTTGCCGTCATCATCAGCGTTGTAGCGTTTGCCCCGATCGCCGCCTTTGCCCAACAAGAGCAGGCGCAAGCTGCCACACAGGTGACTGTCGATCTATCGGAGCTCGAACGCAGCGGCCAACACGAGCCCCTAGCGCAAACGGGCGACACGCGACAGTTCCTGGCAGCAGGAATCGCCGCGGCAGGCGCAAGCGCCATCGGCCTTGGCCTGCGCATCAAACGCAGCCAGTAGCCACGAAAATCGAAACCGTCCAGAACAGGTAGGGAGAACCCATGGCATCAAAGAATCTTTTGCCCGTTGCCGCGCTCTGCAGTGCGCTTGCCACCGGCATGCCCGTCGCCGCTCTAGCGACACCCGCCGTGGACGTCCCCTTACCTGCCGTCAGCTGTCTCGCCACAAACCAGATGAGCACCATCGTGCGCCAACGCCTCTCCCTTGCACAGGCAAGCATTTCGACCTCGGGGTGCCTCCGTCGCCGCGCAAATAGCTCGATAGTCGTGGATACCGAGCACTCGCGCGAAGCGGACGGCCCCCTAACGGGATGCGCTATCTTCACATGGCGCGCGGCTGCAACTGATGCCGATGGCGATTCCTGCGACGTGGAGCTGCGCCTCGACATCGCCCTGTCCGATGACTCGGCGGACGGGGCAACAGTCGCCTTCGACAACACATTTTTCGAAGACGGAGGAGGTGTATGCCTGGGCTGCGTCCCCTCGAGCGCAGATGGCACGCAGCCCGCTATCTCATTCACCGCATCGCTGAAAATGACCAAAGCGGGCACCGACGCCACAGCAAATGGCGAGATCCCTCTGATGTTCTACGCGAGCGACACAGAAAGCCAGAAGACTCGGGGCAAACAGCGAACCGGATCGCTCAGCCTGACGCGAGGGGCAAACCCCGGTCCTGTCGATATCAGCACCCAAACACAAGATGCGCATCACGTCTTTGCCGATCCGGCACTCCTCGAGATGGAATGGAACGGAGCGGGAGCGGTCGGAATCGCTCCCTCGACAGGTGACATCGCAAGCGACTCCAGCGAGAACAGCGGTGAAATGGCGCCTGGGGACAATGGCACGCCAGGCGACATAACACCGCCATCGAGCGGTCCTTCAGCCACTTACGGCGAGCCAAGCGAAACGGCCGCCGATGCCGACGGCACGCAAGCTGGCGAAAACTTGGGGTATCCCATGCCGGCGAACATCGACGAGGGCAATTGTTGCATGATGGTCGCGCTCGACCGCACGGAAACCGTCGACGCCGCGAGCATTGAAGTCGTCGCCGCCGATAGGCCCGTCCGCAAAGCAGCCATTATCGCATTCCCTAAAACCGTCGAAGTTGTTTTTCTGCCATCAGGCGAGGTCGTAGCCCCCACCCTGCTCACCTTGCTTGGGGCAAAGGGCACCGCCAACCAAATCGACAACCTCACGGTCGCCGACCCTGTGACCACCGCAAAACTGCACCTGTATGCCGTAACCTCGAACGGAGGCAAAACCGAGGAATTCGACGGTGAGAATCTCCTGAGTAACCGAATACTCCATAGAATGGAAGACGTCTCGTATCAAATTGAGCTCGAGGGATTTGACCGAGCTCGAGATGCCGATATCATCGCCGCGGCCATTGAGTCCCCGCAGCGGCTCATGACGCTGCGCTTCGATTTCAGCCCCTATGTCGTGATGGGGGGCTGAGACTTGGGCACCAAATGCCGCCATTAATACCCCTTATATAACGTATAGGATGAGTCGTGACGCACCCTGCAGCCCGTTCTGTTACGATTGCCAGGTTGGCGTCAATATGGGAGGGCTCATGCCGGGTTTGGGAACGATCATCAACGTCGCACTTTTGATTGCGGGCGGACTGCTGGGCCTTATAGGCGGACGTTTTATCACGCCCCGCATCCAAGACACGCTCATGAAGGCATCGGGGCTGTGCGTTTTGTTTATCGGACTGGGTGGCACCATGCAAAAGATGCTCGTCGTTGACGGGAAAACGCTAGCGACCACCGGCACCACCATGCTCATCGTCTCGTTTGCCCTTGGCTCGCTCATCGGCGAGGCCATAAACCTGGAAGCCGGCATCGAAACCCTGGGCGAATGGCTCAAGCGCAAAACCGGCAGCGAGGGAGACAACGAGTTCACCAATGCCTTTGTCTCGACATCGCTAACCGTCTGCATCGGTGCCATGGCTATCGTGGGATCAATCCAAGACGGCCTGCTCGGCGACTGGTCCACGCTCGCCCTCAAGGGCGCGCTGGACTGCATCATCGTCTGCACTATGACGGCTTCGCTCGGCCGCGGCTGCATCTTCTCCGCCCTGCCCGTTGCCGTATTCCAGGGATCGATTACGCTGTTTGCCGGCGCGCTCTCCCCCATCATGACTGCCGCCGCCCTCGACAGCTTATCGCTCGTGGGCTCTATGCTCATCTTCTGCGTCGGCGTCAACCTCATCCGTCCTCAGACCTTCCGCACGGCCAATATGCTCCCCTCCGTTGTCATAGCCGTCATCTACGCCCTCCTGTTCTAAATCTATCTACGCAGCGGTATCTCGAACACCTGTTTGATGCTGTGCTATGATATGAGGTCACCGAAGCTGCGTTAGGAGAGGAGAGACGGTGGCCGACCAGGACATCAAGATGCTCATCGAGCGCATTATGGCCGAGGCCCGGACCCATCAGTCCGCCCGCTTCTCAAACGAAGTCTATGCTGACGAGCCGATTCTCAAAACCGGTCGTCAGATGCAGAATTTCCTTCCCGACCAGTACCGCAAGATGCGCGAGATATCGCGCTGGCAGGATGACCCCAAGGGCGGCGTGGGACGTTGGCTTTCGGAAGCCGAGCTTTTCTACCGCCAAGGCCTGCTGATGGCCGACTTTGAGGACGACTGCCCCTACAACGGCACATTCAAGTCGTACTTTCCCACCTACAACGCCATGAGCGATCGGCAACTACGCGGCTATTTTACTTGGCGCGCCCAAGTGCGCCGCGGAACCGTCGAGGAAACGTCTACGTCCTTTGCATTCCTATATCTCTATGAGCTGATCTGCGGCATTGGCGTAGATGACCCACTCGATGGTTTTAATAAAATCAAGGCCTTTTGGGATGCCTATCGCGCCTTCGAGCCCGGCATCGATCGGTTTGCACGCGTGTGGTTGCAGGATTACGCCGTATTCCATGGGCTCGACCCCAAGCTGCTTCGCGACTCTAAAACCGTCATGTTCGATAACGCCCTTATCGAGCTGCGGCGCGCAGCGCGAGACCTTGCGTTCGTGCCAGCCTCGTCAGACCTGGCGCCTGCGCGTCGCAAGACCTCCGAGCCCACACTCCCCCTTCCGCCCGACGAGGCGGGCGAGGAGCGACTCATGGCCGCTATCAACGCCCTCTCCACGTATAACCTCAATAACTCAAGACTCGATCGCTGCCACCATCGCGACCTGCGCCACGTGGCATGCGCCGTGTATGTCCGTATGGCGCGCTACTATGACACGCACCGAAAGACCGGCATCGTAGCGAGCTTGTTTGGGGAGGAGACGGCCATGCCCTACACCATGTTTGCCTCGGCCGTGTTCTTTGCGCCCGAGCGCCACGAGGACTGCGAATATCATCTGGACCCCATTCACATCTACCGCTGCCAAAATGGCTTTTGGGAATGCATGCGCATCCATGGCAGCAGACAAAAAAGTAGCAAGCTCGGTGAGATGATGCGCGCCTGCGACCAACGCCTGCGCCTGGCCCTAGACCCCACCCATCCCCTGAAGGAGGAGAAGGTCCCCAAATATCTGGCCAAGATCATCGATGACGAGATCGTGGCATGGCTTTCGTGGGATGCCGCACACCAGCCCATAAAGATCGATATCGATCTGAGCCAGCTGGGACACATTCGGAGCGCCGCCGCGCAAACGCGCGAAGCGCTTTTGATCGATGAGGAGCGCGAGGACGATGTTCTCGCAGAGGTCGATACGGAGGGCTCCGAGAAGCCGGAAACCGAACCCGCGGCCGACGTGATGGTCGAGCCGATCGCGGCGCCCACGGAGCGCAACGAAGCCGACGAGCCAACCATTTCCACCGAACAGTTTGGTGTCGTGGCACCGCTTCTCGCGCCGACGCCCGTGTTCGCAGCTGCTGCGCCCGCTGACGCCACGAACGAACTCACGCCTGCCGCAGACGCCTATCTCCGCGCGCTGCTCGAGCAGGACACGGCACAGACGGAATCGGCAGTGGAGAGGTCGGGTCAGAGCGAGGACATGCTCGTCGATAGCATCAATGAGGCGCTCTTTGACCTGGTGGGTGACACCGTAATTGAATTTGGCGCGGCAGGACCGCAAATTATCGAGGACTACGAAGCAGACGTGAGAGGATACCTAGACTATGAGTGATACCGCATCCGCAGCACCCCGCGTGCCCAAGCGCGTCGCCGCCGTCATTCTCAACTCGCTCAAGGGCGGCGTGGTCCCGCGCATCGGCCTTCCCTACATCACCGTAGGGCGCGAGGTCGAAATCCGCGCCCTGCTCACCGACCTGAGTCTCATCGCCGACGGCGGCGCGAGCTTCCGCTTTCTGGTCGGTCGCTACGGAGCCGGCAAGAGCTTTTTGCTCCAGACCATCCGCACGCACGCCATGGGCGAGGGATTCGTCGTCGCCGATGCCGACCTGTCGCCCGAGCGCCGCCTACAGGGCGGCCAGGGACAGGGCCTTGCCACCTACCGTGAGCTCATCCGCAACATATCGACTAAAACGCGCCCCGAGGGCGGTGCGCTCAACCTAATCCTCGATCGCTGGGTCGCCTCGTGTGCCGATGCCGATGAGTCTGCCGTCAATGCCCAACTGGCCCCGCTCGAGGAAATGGTCCACGGCTTCGACTTCGCCCGCATGCTCCGCCGCTACCGCGCGGCCGTATCCGAGGGCGACGAAGAAGCTATGAGCCGCGTGACCAAATGGATTCGCGGCGAGTACCGCACCAAGAGTGAGGCACGCGCCGAGCTGGGCTCCTCGACCATCATCAGCGATGACGACTGGTACGACTACGTTAAGCTCATTGCGCGCTTTTTGGTCTGCAGCGGCTACAAGGGCATGTTGGTGCTCATCGACGAACTCGTGAATCTGTATAAGATTCCCAACGCCATCACGCGCCAGTACAACTACGAGAAAATCCTGACCATGTACAACGACACGCTCCAGGGCAAGGCGCAGCACCTGGGCATGATCATGGGCGGCACGCCAACCTCCATCGAAGACCGCCGCCGCGGCGTGTTCTCCTACGAAGCCCTGCGCAGCCGACTCGCTCAAGGCCGCTTTGCACGCGAGGACCTTAAGGACATGCTCGCGCCCATCATCCGCCTGCAGCCACTCACCTATGAGGAGCTGCTGGTGCTGATCGAAAAACTTATGCAGATCCATGCCGGATACTTTGGTTGGACGCCCACGCTTACCGAGAACGACTTGGTGGACTTTCTCAAGATCGAGTTCGGTCGCGTGGGAGCCGATACGCACTTAACGCCCCGTGAGGTCATTCGTGACTTTATCGAACTGCTCGATATCCTGTGTCAGAACCCCAATGCAAATGTGGCCGAGCTGCTGCAAAGCGTCGGCGGCGACACGCTGGCGCCGGCAGCCGCAACAGGTGACACCGGCACCGCAGGCGGCGACCGTAACTTCGCCGAATTCACCATCTAACCTGCCAAAAAGGGACAGGTTTATTTTGGCAGGTTTTATCTGGGCAAACGCTGAGACAGCAATGCAGCAAACCATTGCCAGCCGCGTTGAGAGGTTCGCATTTGAGGGGAGGCCCCGTGAACGCCTTTGACCGATATGCTCCGTTTATCCAAGACTTCATCTACTCCCACGATTGGGAAAGCCTACGCTCTATCCAGGTTGCAGCAGCTGATGCCATCTTTAACACGCAAGATAATGTGCTCCTGACGGCATCCACGGCTTCCGGCAAAACCGAGGCAGCCTTCTTTCCCATCCTGACCGAGTTTTGGGAGAACCCGCCCGCGAGCGTGGGCGCCCTCTACATCGGCCCCCTCAAGGCACTCATCAACGACCAATTCGTCCGCCTCAACGACCTCTGCGAAGAAGCCGATATCCCCGTCTGGCACTGGCATGGCGATGTCTCACAATCACACAAGGCCAAGCTCATCAAAAAACCGAGCGGCATCTTGCAGATTACACCCGAGTCACTCGAAGCGCTCCTGATCCATAAGCATATGGCGATCCCGCGCATGTTTTGCGACCTGCGCTATGTGGTCATCGATGAGGTCCACTCGCTCATGCGCGGCGACCGTGGCGGGCAGACGCTCTGCCTTATCGAGCGACTCTCGCGCATGGCCGGCGTGCAGCCTCGCCGCATTGGCCTTTCGGCCACCATCGGCGACCCCGAGCGCACGGGTACCTTCCTCTCACAGGGAACGGGGCGCGACTGCGTTATCCCCCGCTTTGAAGAACCGCGCCACGTGTGGCGCATCTCCATGGAGCACTTCTACAACTCGGGTCCCCAGGCACAGCAGCGGGGATTCGAGAGCACGGGTCCTCAAGAGGCCGAAGTGCTTGCGTGCGAGCGCATCGAGGCGGCGGCATCCGCGGCACTGCCCGCCGGCGCCCAAGACATGCGTCACAGCGGACAGCTCACACAAGAGGAGCGCCGTCAACGTCGTGGGCGGGCACGGGGCAAGGCCGCTCCCAAGGACCGCCAAACTTCCTCGGCCCCCGAGGGCGAAGTCGACATCCCACGAGCAACCGAGCAGGCGCTTCTCAACCCCACCGACACAGCACCAGACAACGCCGACCCCGGCATGGGCTATATCTTCGAACACACCCGCGGCCGCAAGTGCCTGGTCTTTGCCAACTCGCGCGAAGAGGCAGAGGCCGTATGCTCCATGCTGCGCAGCTACTGCGAGAGCCGACACGAGCCCGACCGCTTTCTCATCCACCACGGCAATCTTTCGGCATCGCTGCGCGAGACGGCCGAGGAACTCATGCGCGATGAGGAGCAGGCGCAGACAACCGTCACCACCTCCACGCTGGAACTCGGCATCGATATCGGCCGTCTGGAACGTGCGTTCCAGATCGATGCGCCGTTTACCGTCAGCTCCTTTTTGCAGCGTATGGGCCGCACGGGACGCCGCGATCTTCCGCCCGAGATGTGGTTTGTCATGCGCGAGGAAGAGCCCGAGCCGCGCACGATGATGCCCGAGACCATTCCGTGGAAGCTCCTGCAGGGCATCGCGCTCGTACAGCTCTATCGCGAGGAAAAGTGGGTCGAGCCGCCTGAGCTCGATCGACTCCCCTACAGTCTGCTCTATCACCAGACCATGTCGACGCTTGCCAGCACCGGCGAACTCACGCCGGCAGAGCTTGCCCAGCGCGTACTCACGCTCAGTTATTTCCATCGAGTCTCGGCCGATGACTATCGCGTGTTGCTGCGCCACCTCATCAAAATCGACCATATCCAGGTCACCGAGGGCGGTGGGCTCATTGTGGGCCTCGCGGGCGAACGCATCATTAACAACTTTAAGTTCTACGCCGTGTTCCAGGAAAACGAGGAGTTCACCGTTCGCAGCGAGTCGGCCGAGTTGGGCACGATCGTCAATCCCCCACCGCCCGGCGAGCGCATCGCCATCGCCGGACACTGCTGGATTGTCGAGGAAGTGGACTGGAAGCGTCATACCGTCTTTGCCACTCAGGTCAAGGGCCGTGTGCCGGCTTACTTTGGCGATTGCCCCGGCGACATCAACACGCATGTGCTCGAGCGCATGCGTAAAGCGCTCAACGAACATGCCGCGTATCCGTACCTTATGGGTAACGCGCGGGCCCGCTTGGCGCAGGCTCGCCATACGGCCGAGATTTCGGGCGCGGGAACCAAGCCGCTCATTAACCTGGGTGGCGACACCTGGGTGCTCTTCCCCTGGCTGGGCAGCTACGCCTTTTTGGCCCTCGAGCGCATGCTCAAGATTAAATGTGCCGCGGAGCTGGGCCTTCGCGGACTCGACCCGTCGCGCCCGTACTTTATGCAATTTAAGATGAAGGCCGACGAGGAGACGTTCTTTGGGGTGCTCGCCGCCGAGGCCGAGAAGGACTTTGATCCCATCGAGCTCGTCTATCCCGGCGAGGTGCCTTATTTTGATCGCTACGACGAGTACGTTCCCGAGGAGCTCGTGCGCAAGGGCTTTGCCGAAGGCGTGCTCGACATAGAGGGCATGAAGCAGCGCGTTCTCGGCTGGGGCGACCACGCCTAAGACCAGTCCTTTTTGGGACGGGGCTTGTTGAGCTACTTTGGGCATGACCATGAAGTAGCTAAAAGAGCCCCACCACAAACAGACTGGTCGCAGGGAGACGCGCTAGTCGTGGAGAGCAGCGCCGAGGAAGTCGGTGTCGAAGGGCACAGCTTCGGCAAAGGCATAGTCGCCGTCGCTGGCGATGAGCAGGTAGTTTTCCTCGCCGCCGAACTCCGTATCGCCACATGGGACCACCCAGGCGTGGGCGAACACCTCGAGTGCCGTGGCGGCGCAGTCGCGCAGGAACGTCACATCGCTCCCCTCGTTTGCGCTCACGATATTGGCAACGTAGACGCCACCGGCATTTAGGCTGCCTCGCACTAAACGCAACGCCCCAACCGTCGCCAGCTCGCGTACGGGTTCGGCGCCGCCAAAGCAATCGCTCACGACCACGTCGTAGCGACGATGGCCCACGCTCGTCACGCCCAGATACGAGCGAGCCTCAGCGGTAATCACCCGCAAGCGGTCGCCCGCCGCGCGCTCCAGCTCGTCTAGGTAGAACCAGCGGCGCGCCAGGCGCGTAATCTCGGCATCGTACTCAATGACGTCCATGCGCAAGCTCTCGTGCGACATCAGCGCGAACTTGGGATAGGCAAACCCGCCGCCGCCCAGCATGAGCATACGGCTGATACCGTGACCATAAACGTCGCGCATCGCATCCTCGGCCTCAAACACGTCGTCAAACGCGCGATAGTACGCAAAGACGGGCTCCGCCCAGCGCTCGCCAACGTAACTCGCACTTTGGTAGACACCGCCTTGCACCAATACGCGGACTTCATCGCCGCCCTCATCGTGCACGCGTTTCACACGCGCCAACCCATTGCGGGTTCGCGCAACCTGCAGACAGGCAGCACGAACAGCGACGGCGGCCGCACCAAGCGCCGCGGCCCCCAGAGCAACGCCGGCAACGACGCCGGCAGAAACACTCGGCTTGTTCATCTAGAGCTCCTTTTGCAGATAAAGGCCATGGACATAAAAACCCAAATGGCGATAGTACTCGCGCGTACCAATCGCGCTGATCACGTTGATGCGCGTATAACCCGCATCCCGGGCAATCTCGCACGCACGCTCTACGAGCAGACGCCCCAACCCATGGTGCTGGGCCGCCTGGCCTTGATCCCCCACGCGCGCCGCCATGCCATACACGTGCACCTCGCGGATCATCGCCTCGTCCGGCGTCGTCGGCAACTCGTCCGCATGCGCGGCAACAAAAGCGCGAACGGGCAGAGACAGGCGCAAAAAACCAACAATCTTGCCCTCGGGCGTCACCCATTGCAAAAAACGCTCGCTCGTCACCGGCGTCTCGTACGCGACCTCATCAAGGGACAGCTCACCCAAGTCGGCACCCGCCGTACTGATCTCGCGATAGCGAATCTCGCGCACCGTCGCGCCTTCCCCCCGAGCAGCCAGGCGGTTCTCAACGAGCTGGCGCAGGTTGGGTTTCTTGTTGCCCACCATGATGTCGTCGGAGCTAAAGTCGCGAATCATGCGGCTGATGCGGCAGAACGCCGGCGTCACCACGATGTCATCGGTCAGCACATCGAGCAGCTCATCCTCGGTATAGGGGCGCCACTCGCCACGCTCATAGCAGCCCACCAGACGCGAGCCCTCGATGAGCGCACACGGGTAGACCTTGACCTCGTCGGGCATAAAGGCCCCTTCGGTCATAAAGCGCTCGTAGTCGCGCTTGTCCCCCTCGGGCGTGGCGCCCAGCAGGTTAAGCATAAAATGCGCATGGATCTTAAAGCCAAACAGGCGCGCAAGCGAAAACGCCCGCTCGATCTGCGTCACCGAAATGCGACGCTCGTTGATATCGAGCAGGTGCTGGTCGAGGCTCTGGATACCCATCTGAATCTTGGTGCAGCCCAGGCGGCGGATGAGCGTGAGGGCCTGCGGCGTTACGGCATCGGGACGCGTCTCGATAACGAGCCCCACCACGCGATGCTTCGCCGTCTCGTTGATGCGCTGTTGACGTTCAAGCTCCTCCATCGTTGCCGTCTGCCACTCGGTGACTTCGCCCCACGGCGTACCGGGGCCGTACAGACGACGCACCGCACGGTTGTAGCCGCCCACGGCAGCATCCACACGCCACTGGTCGTCGGCAACGCCGGCAGCAAGCTCGACCTCGTCTGTCGCAATGCCGGCTGCCCGATAGCGCTCGCGACGCTCCGCTACCACCGGCGGCAGGGCATCGGCGGGAGCGTCATCGAGCAGGCGCCCCGCCTCGGCACGACTGATGCCCGGACGCGCCAACATGGGGTTTGCCGCCACGCCGGCGACGGCATCGTCATTGAGCGCACGGAAAAGCTCCGACATAAACCATGCCTGATACCCTTGCGGATAGTCGCTCCAGGTGCCACCGAGCACGATGAGCTCTATCTTATCGGTCGCATGCCCCATCTGCGAAAGCGCCGTCAAACGGGCGCTCACCTGCAGATATGGATCGAAGCAGTTTTGCTCTGCACGGGCGCACGCCGGCTCGGCGTGCAGATAGCTTTTGGGCATGCGCAGATCGTTGGGGCAAAACAGGCAATCGCCCGAGCACGGCCACGGCTTGGTGATGACGGTAATGGTCGCTACGCCCGAAGCCGTGCGACGAGGCTTCATGCGTAGCACCTGCAGCAGTTGACGCTCTAGCTCGGCGTCGACATTCCATACCGTCCAACGAGCCGGCTCCTCGCGCTTCACCCGCTGGTAAAACGGCAGCAGGCGACGCTTGGCCAGATCGCGCTTGTCGGCACCCTCACGGCGTGCCTCGGCATGTATCAGTTTGACGAGCGCTTTGTCGTCCACGGTCTCGCCGCGACGCAGAGCCTCGAGTATGTTCAAGATAATCTGTTCCATGCCCCCATTGTAAAGGCAAAGGCGCCGAAGCCAATCTCGGCTTCGGCGCCTTCATCAAACAGCGCGTCTATATCTTCGCCTAGGCTTTCGTCTGCCTCACTACTCCGAATCAAACGACATGTCGCCCGAACCGACCTCAAAACGATACGTGGCAGACTTATCGCCGTTATCGAATTCAAGATTCAAAACGGTCTCGCCATCGTAACCAAGCGGAAGGAAATCGCTCTCGAAGTCGCCGCTGCCCAAGGTGAGGCTCGCCTTAAAGCCCGTCGAGTTCGGAACCGTCATCTCCACATCGCCCGAGCCCACGCTCACGTCCATCGACTTCGCGGGGGCCTGGTAGAGCTCGAACGTCACATCGCCCGAACCGACCTCGGCATTCAGGGTATCGGTCACGGTACCCGTAAACTCGACGTCTCCCGAGTCCAACGTCAAATCGAAGTCGTGGCACGCAATGTCCGTAATCGTCAGATCCCCCGACCCCACATTCGCCGAAATGTCCATCATGTTATCGGCAAGCTCGCGCGGCAGCTCGATGGTGACCGTACGGTCAAGCGCACGCTCGTCATCGCAGTCGAACTGGTTAATCCTGAGCGTAGAGCCCCTAATCTCGGCCAGATTTTGCGTGGCAGCATCGTAAGCAGTTACTCCTTTTGCAACGCGACCACTCTCGATGACACGCACCGGTCCATCGGAAACGTACTTAATATCGACCGTACCCGACGTCACATCCAGGTCAAGGGACTGGAATGAGTCGGCATCGAAGGTTTCACTCGAAAGCTTTTGAGACTGAGCGGAGTAAATACCGTCATCAAAAACATCGTCCTCGTCAAACGCATCGTCCATACCAGACAAGCCGGATACAACATCGTTGAGATTCCACGGTCCATCAAAATGAATCAAAGTCCGCGAAGTGCCAACGACAAGCCCGATGATGAGCACAAACGCTCCGATGCCAATGCCCAAGCGCCTCTTAGACTCATGCGAGAGCTTCATCATTCATCACCTTCTTTGGCGCTCGACTCAGCGGTGGTCGCGGCAGCCATGTCAGCGTCAACCGCTGTGGAAACGTCCTCCCCCTTAGTCCTAGCGACCGCCGGCGCCGGACCAACCTGGATATCCCCGCGCGCCCAATCACCATCGAGCGCACGCGCCACCCAGTGATAGATGGGAATCGTAAAGAAGATCAGCGCGGCAAAGGGGCCGGCGCCAAACAGGAACATCAGCAAAAAGAACAGCAGCCAGCACACGGCCCAATACGGGAACGACTGGAACGGGCCCTTCACCGGAGTCGAGCCAACCGCGGTGCCACTCGTCGCCTGCGCCGTAGCGGCATTGGCGGCCTGCGCACTCCAGCTTGCCGCCTGCGCCGCCTTGGCCGCGGCATCACTTGCCTGCGTAGCTGCCTCCGTGGCGCGTGCCGCCGCCTCATGGGTGCGGGCGCGCTCCGCCGCCTCGGCCTCGCGCTGACGGGCGCGGTCCTCGTTCTCAAACTCGATATCGTCCTCGATCTCATCGCTCGGATTGAGGAGCTCGTCCAAACTCACGCCATAGAGTTTGGCAAGCGAGATCAGATTCTCGGTATCGGGCGAGCTCTCCGCACGCTCCCATTTACTGACCGCCTGGCGCGACAGTCCCAGCTTTCGTGCAAGCCCTTCTTGGCTAAAACCCTTGCTGCGACGAAGGTCGGCGAGCCGCTGCGCAGTTTCTACATTCATGGTTCCTCCTATGTGATGCCAGCCGTGCCGCCGGACCGTTTTTGTTCTTAAGGCGCCTTGCACAGTTAAAAATGTATCCGCCACCGCCAAAAGCATGCCACCTATTCTAGTGAGATTTTTGACAACCGGCGGTTGCGGGTGCATATGAGCTGCGGAAATGTGTCCAAACAAAGCAATGACCCGTAGCTTGGTTGTCCCCGTTGCAGCGTTAACGGTAGTATGGTCGTACTGTTAATTCCGCACCGCCAACGGAGGGAGTTCCGCGCCGTGAACCGCGATTTCGCCTCATCGCTCATCCAGCTCAACAATACGTTCTATCGCGAGCACTCCGCCTCCTTCTCCGATACGCGCCAGGCCCCGTGGCCCGGCTGGGTGCGCACCATGGATATCGCACTCGGGCAGCTCGACGTCGCCACGATCGAGCATCCCGTCCGCGTCTTCGATCTTGCCTGCGGCAATATGCGATTCGAGAACTTTGCCGCCGGCGGCGCACTTGCCGCCAAGGGCGTCGACGGCGCAAACCCCTCGGCGGATGCCAGCTGCCCGTTTGAGTTCTATGGTGTCGACTCGTGTCAGGATTTGGCTATCGATGCACGCGGCCACGCCCTGCGCATTCCCAACCTGCACTTCCAGGAACTCGACGTGCTCGACGCTCTCATGAAGCTCAACCCCGCCGAGACGCCCGACGTGCTTTTCGACGCCCCACTCGCCGACATCTCGGTCTGCTTTGGCTTTATGCACCACGTACCGTCATGCGAGTACCGCGTGCGCGTGCTCGACGCCCTGGTGCGGCAGACGCGCCCAGGCGGCATCATCGCCATCAGCTTTTGGGAGTTCATGAACGACGAGCGCATGGCGCGCAAGGCCGTTCGAGCCGAGGCCCGCGCCGAGCTCACCCCGCCGTTTGAGGGTTACGATTCAGCGCAGTTTGAAGCCGGCGACCACCTCATCGGCTGGCAAAACGACCGCCACGCCTACCGCTATTGCCATCACTTTGACGATCAGCAGATCACCGACCTGGTGCGCGGCGTCCGTACGTTCTACAAGAGCGGCGAGGTCCCCGTGCGCGAGCTTGAGCGCTTCCATGCCGACGGTCGCAGCGGCGAGCTCAACCGCTATGTGATTCTCAAGCGTCTGTAGGCACCGACGACTCGCCTTCGAGCCGCATCGCATCTTTCGGGCAAACTATGCCCACCCTTTTTTCAACCCATTGACGGAACGTGCAACCATGCGTTCCACACTTATGACCAAGGAGCCTCATGGGAGCCGTCCACGTTCGCACGCCTAAGAACTTTGTGCTCGAGGAGCGCCTGGAGCGCTACGCCGATGCGATTGAGACGAACCCCGAGGCTTATGCCGGAGATTGGCGCGAGGCTTGCGCGCCAGCTGGCAGCAAGCCCTTCGAACACCTTCACCTGGATCTTGGCTGTGGCAAGGGAACCTATCTGGTCGAGCGCGCCCACCGCGAGCCCGACACCCTCTTTATCGGTATGGACCAGGAGCCCATCTGCATCGCCTATGCCGCGCAGAAAATCTGCGAACAGGGGCTATCCAACGCACTCGTCCTGCCCCAAGACGCCGCATCGCTGCCACGGCTGTTTGTCGCAGGCGAGCTCGATGCCATCACCATCAACTTTCCCACGCCGCAGCCCAAGGCCAAGTACGCAAAAAAACGACTCGTCCATGTCGACCATTTGATGCTCTACCGCCCGCTCCTTGCAGCCGGCGCCACCGTCACACTGCGAACCGACAGCAAGCCATTGCGCGACTACGCCCTGGGGCAGTTTGCCGCGGCAGGCTACGACACACTTTGGGTAAGTGACGACGTCCGCCGCGACCATCCCGAGCATCCCGAGACCGAATATGAATGCCGCACGCGCGAGATGGGCGCCGCCGTCTATGGCATTTGCGCCACACCCGGTGTGCAGCCCAGCGATGAACAGCTCGCGGCGGGCCGCGCGCAGGAGCAGAGCCTCGCCTGCTACCTGCCCGATAACCTCGATGAGCTCACCTATGTACCTCTGGGCATGGAAGAAGCCGTCGAGAACTTTAGAAACCGCGCCCGCAAAGGCAAGAAGCGCCTGCCGCAAGAGCACTAACTTCACGCGCCCATTTCCTGCATTTTCTCGCGCGCTGGCGCCCCACGCCGCCGCTACGCCATAATAGTTGGCGGACAATCGCGAGAGAAAGCAAACACATGGCACAGACCACGACAGATACCGCCGCCAGCACCGTCTCCGGCGCCGGCGGCGCCAGCTCATTCTCGGGCGGCACGGGAACCGAAGCCGAGTTTGGCTCGCTCGGCGCGCTCTCCCCCACCTGGTGGGAGCCCGAGGACGGCAGCGAGCCCGAACCATGGCTCACGCCCGATCAAGCCTTCGAGCGCTTCTTTGAATGGACGGGCGATCGCGGCATTGAACTGTGGGATCACCAAGAAGAGGCCCTCATGGACCTGGCTGCCGGTGATCACGTCATTTTGGGCACACCGACCGGATCGGGTAAATCGCTCGTCGCGCTGGGCATGCTCTTTATGGGCATGGCGCAGGGCAAGCGCTGTTATTACACGGCCCCTATCAAGGCTTTGGTCAGCGAAAAGTTCTTCGATCTGGTACAGGTGCTCGGCCGCGATAACGTCGGCATGATCACCGGCGATACGCATATCAATACCAAGGCGCCCGTCATCTGCTGCACGGCAGAGATCCTTGCCAACGATGCACTGCGCGAGGGCGAGGGCGCCGACGTGGGCTGCGTGGCCATGGACGAGTTCCACTACTTTGCCGACCCCGACCGCGGCTGGGCCTGGCAGGTACCGCTGCTCACCCTGCCCCACACGCAGTTTATGCTCATGAGCGCCACGCTCGGCGATGTCACTGCCATCGCAGCCTCACTCGAGGAGCACACCGGCGCTGCTTGCGACCTGGTTGTCGACGCCCCGCGTCCTGTTCCGCTGAGCTACGACTATGTGACGACCTCCCTCGAGGGCACGGTCGAGCTCGCCATGCGCCGTGGCGAGGCCCCACTCTATATCGTGCACTTTAGCCAGGATGCCGCCCTTGCGACGGCACAGTCGCTCGCCAATTTTGGCATCGCTAGCAAGGAACAGCGCGAGGCCATTAAGGAAGCTGCCAAAGGCACGAGCTTCTCGACGGCCTTCGGCAAGATCCTCAAGCGCTTGCTCGGCTGCGGCGTCGGCGTGCACCACGCCGGCATGCTGCCGCGCTATCGCCTCCTGGTCGAGCGCCTGGCGCAGCAGGGCCTGCTGCCCGTCATTTGCGGCACCGACACACTCGGCGTCGGCATTAACGTACCCATCCACACTGTGGTGCTCACCGCGCTCACCAAGTTCGATGGCTACAAGATGCGTCGTCTGCGCGCCCGCGAGTTCCATCAGATTGCCGGTCGCGCCGGCCGCTCGGGCTTCGATACCGAGGGTATGGTGATTGCCGAGGCGCCCGAGCACGAGATCGAGAATGCCAAGCTTATGGCCAAAGCGGGCGACGACCCCAAAAAACTCCGTAAGATTAAAAAGAAAAAGGCCCCCGAGGGCTTTGTCACCTGGAACAAGCAGACCTTTGAGCGCCTGATCGAGACGCAGCCCGAGACACTCAAGCCGCGCCTGCGCATCACGCACTCCATGGTGATTAGCGTGGTCGAGCAGGGCGGCGATGCCCGAGCCCGCGTACACAACCTCATCGAGACGAGCCTACAGACTCCCGAGGAAAAGGCTAAGCTCGAGGTTCGCGCCGACGAAATCTTCGCCACACTCATCGATTCCGGCGTCGTCGTCCGCACCGAGGTGCCACCCGCGCCTGACGCCCCAGCTGACGCTGCACCAGACATCGACTATGCGCTGACGGTCGATCTGCCCGAGGACTTCGCGCTCGATCAGCCGCTCTCGCCGTTCCTGCTTGCCGCGCTGGAGCTGCTCGATCCCGAGAGCGAGACCTATACCATGGATTTAATCTCAATGGTCGAGGCAACGCTCGAGGATCCCAAACAGGTGCTGCGCGCACAGGAGCGTGCCGCACGCGATCGCGCCATGGCCGAGATGAAGGCCGACGGCATCGAATATGAGGAGCGCTTGGAGCGCATTCAGGACGTCACGTACGAAAAGCCGCTCGAGGATTTGCTCGACGCCGCTTTTGACAAGTACTGCCAGGAAGTACCCTGGGCAAACGACTACCAGCTCTCTCCCAAGAGCGTTCTGCGCGATATGTTAGAAAGCGCGAGCGATTTTAAGGGCTACATTCAAAAGCTCGGCATCGCTCGCTCCGAGGGCATTTTGCTGCGCTACCTGGCAGAGGCCTACCGTTCTCTCGACCGCACCGTACCCATCGAGAAGCGCGACGAGCGCCTGCGCGACATTATCTCGTGGCTGGGCTTTGTGGTGCGCTCGGTGGACTCGAGCCTGGTGGACGAGTGGGAGAACGCCGGCAACCCGGCAGCCCTCGATGCCGCGCCGCCACAAGGCATCAACGAGGTCGTGGCGGACCGCCGAGGCTGCACGCTGTTGGTTCGCAACGCACTCTTCCGCCGCGTGACCCTTGCCGCCCGCGAGCACGTTCGCGACCTGGGCGAGCTCGACGACGACTGGGGCATGAGCGAGATCCGCTGGCAAAAGGCGCTCGACGCCTACCATGAGCAGCACGAGGAGATCCTCACCGACGGAGATGCCCGCAGCGCCGCGATGTTTTCCATCGACGAATCCGATGAGAAGACCGCACACGTGTGGCACGTGCACCAGATCTTTGCCGACGAGGATGGCGACCACGACTTTGGCATCATGGGCGATGTCGATCTGGACGCCACGCAAGACGGCGGCGAGGTCATCTTCAAAAACTACCGCGTCGGCTTTATCGAGGACCTGCTCGAGGGCTAGCCGAACATACTGGAACAAAACGAAGCGGGGCCGTTCGCAATATTGCCAACGGCCCCGCTTTTGCACTATACGCTATGCCTTACTCGGCATCCTCGACCTCATACGAATCCGCCTCGGCGGGCTCATCGTTTGTCTCTGGCGCAGCCCCGCGCGCCTCGTCAAACGCCGCCTTCATGGTCTTGTTGCCCCACGTGAGCTTGCGAATGGTAAGATCGTCGGCCTTCTTGTTGGCTAGGCGCAGGTTGTTCTCGGAGGACAGCAATGCCTCCTTGGTTTTCTGCAGATGGCTAATCGTCTTGTCGATCTCATCGATTGCCGTTTGGAACTTGCGACTCGCAATCTCGTAGTTGCGGCCGAAATCATTCTTGAACTTTTCCATCTTGGCTTCGAAGTTCGTAACGTCGATGTTCTGCTGCTTGTACTCCGCCAGTTCCTGCTTATAGCGCAGCGAACCCATGGCGGCGTTGCGAAGAAGCGTAATCATGGGAATGAAGAACTGCGGACGGATCACGTACATCTTCTCGTAGCGATAGCTCACGTCGACTATCCCTGCATTATAGAGCTCGCTCTCGGGCTCGAGCAGCGTGCAGAGCACCGCGTACTCACAGCCCTTTTGGCGACGATCGTGATCGAGTTTCTTAAAGAAGTCCTCGTTTTTATGTTTGGTCGCGGTCTCATCGTTCTCGTTTTTCATCTCGAACATAATCGAAATGACCTCGTTGCCGCTCGCGTCGCACTCGCGGAAGATAAAGTCGCCCTTGGTGCCCTCGGACGCATCGTTATCCTTCTCGAAGTACGCGTTAGGAAATGCCGTCATGCGCAGACGGTTAAACTCGGTCTCGCAGTGCTGCTCGAGCGACTCGCCCACCATCTTGGTGGACAGGCGGACCTTCATGTCCTTAAGGCGCTCAATCTCTTCATCCTTGTAGCGAATCAGATCATCGCTCGCGCGCTTGGCCTGCGCAAGCTCGAGCTCGTGTGCCGCCTTGGCTTGCTCCTCGCGAGAATCGCGCACCGCTAGCTCGCTCGTCAGCTTGGCACGTGCCTCATCGCGCTCTCGTTCCGCCGCGGCGACCGCCTCTGACAGGTTCATTTTTGCCATCAGTTCCTGCTCGCGCAGTTGGGCACGCAGGCCCTCGGCCTCTTGCTCGGACTGAGCCTTTGCAGCGGAAAACTTCTCTTGTACCGTCGCGCGGTAGTCAGCAAGCACGCGCTCGGCCTCGCTGCGAGCGGCATCGAGCTCACGCTGCGACTCTGCCGCGGCAGCGGCAAGCGCCATCTCCTGGGCCTTGTCAGCCGCTGCAAGCCTGGCCTGCAGCTTGGCAATCTGAGCATCACGTGCAGCTAAGTCGTTTTGAGCAGCGTTGCGCGCCGCCGACTCGGCAAGCTTGGCTTCGTCATCTTTGCGTCCCAGCTGCGCACGCAAATTGTCGATCTCGCGCTGAAGCTCGGCATTCTCCTTCTGAGCATCGGCACGGGCCTCAACCGCCGCACGCTGACTTGCGCTCTCGCGCTCTGCGACAGCGCCCTCGAGCTTGGCGCGCAACTCGGCAAGCTCGGCATCGCGCTTGGCGACCTCTTGTGCCAGCTGCTGAGCCGCCGCGTTCTTCTGCTCAACGAGCTGAGCGTTGCGCTGAGACTCTGCCTCCTGCAAAGCAGCCGTCGAACGCGAGCGCTCAAGCTCCAGCGCCTGCTCGCCCTCGCGCTGGACTGCCCTCACACGCTCATCCAGATCGCGCGAAAACTCGGCATCGCGTACTTGCTTGACGATATCCGCATAGCCGGACGCATCGACCTTAAAAACTTCGCCACAATGCGGGCACCTGATCTCATTCATGGCAGCTCCTCGATGGACGCAAATTTCAACCGACTATACTCTACCGCGCCGCAGGGACAAAAAAAGCGCCGCCGCCATAATGGCAACGGCGCCAGAACCACCACAAAAGTGCCTGTTCCCTTGTAGTGGTTTGGGTCTTTACAGGTCGCGGTAGTCGATCAGGCGAAGATCGGGTTGAGACTCGAGCCAAGCGCGCAGCTCAGGATCGGTCAACGCATCGACTTCCTTGGCACGATCGACCGTAAGCGAGCTGTTCTCAAGGATAAAACGATCGAGATAGCCCGGGTGACACACAAAGACGACCGTCTCGCCGTCGGACATCTCGCGAACTGTCTGCATGATTGCCTCTTTGGGCTCGTAGCCCGGTTCCATCGAGCGCATCACCATGCGCAGGTCGGTATCTCCGCAACGCACCACCGCCGTCGGGTCGAAGCTTGCCTTTTGCTCCTTAAGGCCCAGCTCCTGAGCAACCGTCGAGATCGCTCGGTTAAGATTTTTGCTCATGACGGCATGGGCCTCAAAGTAATCGGGCTCGCGGCACACAATCTCGACAAGGCGGTCGTGCTGCGCACGAATCTCGATGCAGGCCTCGTCGAAGTCTATCAGCTCCTCGCCGCGCTTAAAATGCTCGCGGAAGGTACGGCTGCTATGGAACTCGCCGTTCTCGTTGAGCATGCTCGGGATGAGCGCCGGGTCGGCACACGGCTTGCCCAGGCACACGTTGGTATGCTGGCCCACTGCAATATCGGCATCCGCCACGAGCGACCACCCACGCTCGGCCTCGGGCATATTTGGCATAAGGCCCGCTGAGCGCACCAAGCCCTCGTTGACGCTACGGGCGATCCCCAAGTCAACGGCGTACGAATAACCAAGATCATCGGCACGAATAAGCAATTGCTTCACAACGACTCCAATCTATGGAAACGGGCACTTGGAGTGTAGCCAAGTGCCCCAGGTAATTATCCTACCTAAACAGATGTCTTAAGCCTTAGCGGCATCAACATCTTCCTCGAGCTGATCCTTGCTAAAGCCAAAGAGGTAGGCGATGGCAGCGGCGGCAACAAATGCAGCGCCCGATGCAACGCAACCCCAGACGAGATTAGCCGTTCCGCCGGCAACAAAGCCGGTGACGCCCAGAATATTGGTCGCGCCCAGAACATACGTTGTCACATTGGTGAGGGCTGCGATCAAACCGCCGATAGCACCGCCGGCAACCATGGCGCCCAGGCAGCGAGTGTACTTAAAGCCACAGCCATACAATGCGGGCTCCGTCACGCCGCCCACGATACCGGAGAGCGAGAAGCCGAGCATGGCGCCCTTCTCGTCGGTCTCCTTAAGGCGCAGGAAGGCACCGAAGGCCATGCCCCACGTAGCGAACTGAGAGATACCGGCCGCGACCATAACGCAGGAGTCGGAGCCCAGGGTGAGCAGCTGCACAATACCAAGGGCAAGCAGGACCTGGTGCATACCGGTCATAACCAGGAACTCCCAAAGTGCGGCAATGACGACGAGGGAGAGAATGGTGACAATGCCGCCGGCGTTACCGAGACCGAACATAAAGTTGCCGACCATGCTGCCCAGGATGGAGCCGATCGGAGCCAGCACGCACAACGAAACGGGGATCATAACGGCCATGGTGCCCACGGGTACAAACACCGTAGAGAGCATGTCGGGAACGACCTTCTTCATGAACTTCTCGACGACCATAAGCACCGGCATGGACAGAACCATGGGAAGCACGGTGGAGGAATAGTTGTTCAGCTGGGCCGGCAGCACGCCGTAGACCATGGTGGTCGTTACGCCCGAATCCGCCGCAGCGTTGACCAACGTCATGAACTCAGGAGCAATGAGCACACCGCCGAGCATCATGCCGAGTGGCTGGCTGCAGCCAAGCTGCTTCGCAGCAGCCCAACCCAAATAAACGGGAAGGAAATAATAGCCAGCGTTATAAATCCAGCTGTAGAAGAAGTTGTAGATGTCGGAGTCGGCAGACCAAATACCGAGCATGCCGTCACCGCAAACCACAGCGATGGTACGGAACATGGCAGCACCCATGATGATGGGGATCGTCATGACCATGGTCTTGGAGAGATAGTTGAGGATCTTGTTGCCCGCAGTCTTGAGCGTCAGCGGCTCCTTGGTGCCGCCATCGAGGTTCTCGTCAATGGAGCCTTCGCCCTTAACTCCCAGCGCAATGGCGGCGTCGTAGACCTTCGGTACGTTCTGACCGATGATGACCTGATACTGGCCGCCAGACCACTGGGCACCCAGAACACCCTTGATCTTCTTAACTTCATCGTCATTGGGGATGGACTGATCCTTAAGGTTCAGACGCAGACGGGTCATGCAGTGCGTCGCGTTCGTCACATTGGAGGCGCCGCCGACGGCAGCAAGCACGTCCTCGGCAATCTTCTTGTTATCGACAGCCATGTCGAATCCCTTCTCTTCCAACTAAAGGTCTGTGGGCCTTCACAGCATCAAGACGCACGATTCCGCTCGTGCCTGCGCAGCACGCGATATCCGTTGGCAAGAGATTTCATTGCATGTGATTCCCGGGTGGATCGACATGAAAAAAGCCCCGCGCACAACCGACAGAGACCCAATAATGGCCTCGGCAGAATCGGTAGTGCCTCTCGGAGCTGCGCCGTGAGTAACACCCAACACACGGCGAGTATATGCGGCAGATGCGTTCGCTGCGGCTCAGATTACCGATGAACGGTAGCAAACGGCCCGCAAACGGTCGCCATAACGGAAAGGGGGCGCCAGAGACCCCCTATCTATCCAGGCTGGTGGGAGCCACGCGATTCACGTGCATGATCAGATAGACGAGCTCTTCTTGGGCCAATGGCTCGCCAAAGGCCTCTTGAATCAGATCGTCGATACGATGAGCACAGCGCGATGCCGCCGGATACTGCTCCACGAGCACGTCGTAGAGACCTGAGTTCTCGGTATCAATCGGCTCTTTCTTTGCCACGCGGTCGAGCAGATAGCGCACATGGGTGGCAAAGCGAGTAAAGGCAAACGACGAGCGGTCGACCGTCACACCCAACTCTTCTTGAATAATTGCAACCGTCATGTCGAGCAGATGCTCCTCGTGCTGTTCGGCAAGCACGCGCCGCTCACTCGGCTTAATCGCCGCATTGATAATCGACATGGCAATGCCCGCGGCCTCACTCTGGGGCATGCGAATGGCAAAAGTTTTCTTAATGCCGCGAACGGCTAGCTCGCCCAATCGATACTCAATAGGATGCAGCTGCTCCAGATCGCGCTTGAGCGGCAACGACACCACCATATGTTCGCGGGCGCGCTTAATGGCAAACTGGATATGATCTGCCAGCGTAATGGGCAGATTAGGACTCAATTCGTACGAAAGTTGCCCAGTTGCGATATCGGCCAGCTGGGCGGAAAACTCCAGCACCTCGGGATCAACTTCGTCGATAAACGCCAGGTACTTGGAATCGATACCGTAAAAGGTGCGGGTGACGACATCCAAATCGACATCGTGCGGCATATCGCCAAAGCCGATACCGCGACCCAACGCGATGAGCTGGCGCCCCGCGCCGTCTTCGCAGATGGCAGCGTTGTGGTTAATGCGCTGGACAGCCCTCATGGAATCATCGCTCCTACTAAAACACGCCGTGCAGACCATCCACACGGCGCGTTCATTCTACCTGCACTTGCAGCTACAGTCCAAAGAAGCTCAAGATCTGGTCTCGGCTTACGGGCTTGTAGTCGTTGGCATCGAGACCGACATCGTAACGAAAGATGGGGCGCTCGCGATCGCGGTTGCGCACGTTGGTGCGGTCTCCTCTGCTGTGGATATGCCCGTGTAGCATGATGGCGCCACGCGCCTTACCATTCCAGCTGAGCATGGGGTAGTGGCTCATAACCAGACGATGGCCCTTGGCATAGCTGGGAGCAATCTCCAGGTAATCGCGCACGTCTTCCCAAATCTGCGGTGCGCCGGAATCTTCCCAGTCGCCATCATGGTTGCCACGGATGAGTGTCACGTTCTGGCATTCGATGCGCTCGCGCAGGCGCACCGCCTCCGCCATGGGCAAGCGATACGTAAAGTCTCCCAGGATATAGAGGCGGTCGTCCGCCGCCACGCACTCATTGATGGCATCGACGACCTTACGGTTCATCTCCTCGACCGAATCAAACGGTCGATCCATGTCGTGCAGGATATTCGTGTCGCCCAGGTGCAGGTCGGCGGTAAACCACATCATCGTCTCTGTCCTCATTTCGCAACGTGTTCAACTCGTGCTAAGTATACAGACGCAGCGATGCGGCGGTTATCCAAAGAGCCCGCCGAACAGTCCGCGGCGGCGCTTGTCCTGCTTGTTCGAAGCGTCACCCTGAGTTTTCTTGTTCTGCCGCTTCTTACGGTCCTGCTCCAGCTCATCATCGTCGAGCAGCATATCCCATTCAAACGGGTCATCCGTCAGATCAAACAGACCATCGTCGTCAAACATGGCCGCCTCCATTGCCGACTAGCGAGCATCCACCACATAAAGGCCAACGCGCACCTGATGCCACGGGCTGCGCTCGGGGGCAACCTGTTGCACGCGGGCCTCAAACACGTCCTCGTGGCCGTAATACATCATCAAGGACAGCGGGCCGACCTCGTTTCCCGGAACATAGCCGAGCTTGGTCTTGCCGTAGTAGATTGCAACCGCCTCGGGATCATGGGGGTTATCGCGCTCGGCACACAGTGGCAGCTTATCGCCAACCTTAAGATCCCCCAGGACCAAGGCACCGTCGGCATACTGAAATCCCGCAATATGAAACGACAGAAGAACACGTGAAGGCTCGTACATGGCAGCTCCTCTAACGGCCGGATAAACCGGCGCTTAACCTTATTGAGAAGTCTACGAACTCGTGCGGACACAGATTCACCCGCCCATGCCTTTTGCTCATTTGTCGCAACGCTCACATGACAGAGCGCTTGCAAATAAGATAGGAATACGCGGATGGCACCCGTGGCAGCGGGTCTTGTCAACTCCGATACACGTATTCATCGTGAGAAGTGGCCGTCTTCGCTTACGCGGGGACGGCCACTTTTATCCCTATCTTCTATCCCATTCTAGTGTACAAACATGCGCACGAATTTGTGCTTCCAGCTTGCGTAGGGCGCATAGCGGAATGGCACGTCCAGCCAGGTTGCCTTGTTCACGATGCTCTTCTTGTGACTAAACGCATCGAAACTCTCGCGGCCATGGTACTGGCCCATACCGCTCGCACCCATGCCGCCAAAGCCCATATGGCTCGTAGCCAAGTGCATGATCGTGTCGTTGACGCAGCCTCCGCCAAAGGGCACGTAGCGCACAAAGCGCCGCTGAGCCGCACGGTCCTGGCTAAAGATATACAGAGCCAGCGGCGTCGGGCGATCCGTAATAAACGTCTCGGCCTCGTCAAGGCTCTCAAACGTCAGCACTGGCAAGATGGGGCCGAAGATTTCCTCCTGCATCACGGCGTCATCGGGGGACACGCCGTCCAAAATCGTCGGCTCGATCTTGAGCGAAGCCTCGCGCGCGGTACCTCCAAGCACGACCTTATCGGGATCGATCAGCCCGCACACGCGCGCAAAATGCTTGGCGTTGACGATATGCCCGTAGTCCTCGTTATCGAGCGGATGCTCGCCAAACATACGGCGGACCTCCTCCTTGATGAGGCCCAGCAGCTCGTCGTGCACGCGCGCATCGACCAGCAGGTAGTCGGGCGCCACGCAGGTCTGCCCCACGTTGAGCCATTTGCCAAAGGCGATACGCCGCGCCGCGACCTTCAAGTTTGCCGTCGCATCCACGATGCAGGGGCTCTTGCCGCCCAACTCAAGCGTCACGGGCGTGAGGTTTTTGCTCGCGCGCTCCATGACGAGCTTGCCGACCGGAACACTACCGGTAAAGAAGATTTTGTCCCAACATTCATCGAGCAGCGCCTTATTCTCGGCACGCCCGCCTTCGACGACCGTCACCAGGCGCGAATCAAATGCTTCTTCGCAAATCTGCCTGAGCACCGCGCTCGATGCCGGAGCATAGGCGCTCGGCTTGATGACCACAGTATTGCCCGCGGCAAGGGCACCGGCGAGTGGCTCGAGCGTCAGCAAAAACGGGTAGTTCCACGGAGCCATGATGAGCGTGACGCCATAGGGCACGGCTTGCGTCTTGCACACACTAATGGCATTGGCGAGGTCGCAGGGGCGCAGGCGTGGGCGGCTCCATCGGGCCACATGCGCAATCTGATGGCGAATCTCGGAAAGCGACGTGCCGATCTCGCACATATATGCCTCGTCATGCGACTTTCCCAAATCGGTCTTGAGCGCATGGGCGATATCGCCCTCGTGCGCACGAACCGCATCGCGCAGGCGCACCAGTGCGCGGCGGCGAGCATCGACATCAAACGTAGCGTGCGTCTTAAAGTAGGCGCGCTGCTCGCCGACGATGCACGCAATTTCCTCGGTGTTCATGGCACCCTCCTAGTTCTCGTCCTCAAACATACCACCCGCGACGACCTCGTACATATGCTCGAGCTCCGAGCGGGCCATCAAAAGCGGAACGGGGTACAGCGGATTGGCCTCGGCATCGGCATGTGCCGCCATTTCGGGAATGTCGGAGCGGCGAATGCTCGCCACATATTTGGGAATGTCCAAGGCGGCGTTCATTCGATCGACCCAATCGATAAAGGCCTCGGCCGCCAGGCTGTCCTGCGCGGTCACCGGCGCGATGCCGGCCATGCGGGCGAGATCGGCGAGCTTAGGAGCAGCAGCTTCGCCATAGGCGCGAAGCATATGCGGCAGGATGATAGCGTTAGCCAAGCCGTGCGGAATCCCGTAACGCCCGCCCAGGCTGTGTGCGATGGCATGAACGTATCCAACATAGGAGCGCGTAAAGGCAACACCCGCCTTATACGCCGCCGAAAGCATATTCCGACGCGCACGCATGTCGTCGCCATGTTCATAGGCCTCGAGCAAATTGTCGTGGATGAGCTGCACCGCCCGTCGCGCCATCTTGCGCGTATAGGGCGTAGTACTTCGCCCGATAAACGCCTCGACGGCATGCGTCAGGGCGTCCATGCCCGTCTGCCCCGTAATGGAGGCGGGCAGACCGCGCGTAAACTCGGGGTCGTGCACCGCAAAGCGCGGGGTAAGCACAAAGTCGTTAATAGGGTACTTGTAGTGCGTCTCGTCATCGGTAATTACCGCCGCAAGCGTGACCTCGCTTCCCGTGCCTGCCGTGGTGGGAACGGCGATGAGCAGCGGCAGACGACGATGAATCCGCAGCAGCCCGCGCATCTTGTTGATGGGCTTGTTTGGCTGCGCGATACGTGCTCCCACGCCCTTGGCACAGTCCATGGCCGAGCCACCGCCAAAGCCGATAATGGCCTGGCAGGCGCGCTCTCGATACAGGGACGCCGCTTCTTCCACGTTTGAGACCGTGGGGTTCGCACGCGTTTCGGCATAGACCGTAACGCCAATCCCCTGAGCCGTAAGCGCACGCTCGAGTGATGCCGTGAGCCCCAAACGTGCAATACCAGGGTCTGTCACGATAAGGACCTTCTGGATCGAGCGCTTTTGAAGCACCGCGGGCGCATCCTCAGCATGCTCCAGAATGCGTGGCTCGGTATAGGGCAGCACCGGCAATGCGATGCGAAAAACCGTTCGATACGTTCGGCACCAGGCGCGGCGGGCTAGATGCATAAAGGAAACTCCCTCATTTGTTGATTGGTCAACATTTGCTCGACCGATTGTACTCAGCGGCGGTCAAAGACGGCCTGCCAATCGTTAATCAATCAACATCTTCATATCTTAAAATTTTTTTATTAAAAATCATTCCTAATAGGCTTCACATTTGGTCGCATTTATGGATAATAGAACTCGTCAAGACGCACGTCCGGAGAGGGCCCTTACGGGACCGGACGAGCGCGCAATCGCCATCGATCGAAAGGATCGAATCATGAAGTTTGTTTGCCCCGTTTGCGGTTATGTGGAAGAGTTCGACGGCGACCAGCTGCCCGAGGATTTTAAATGCCCCCAGTGCGGCGTTCCCGGTTCTCGTTTCCTGAAGCAGGAGGAGGGCCAGCTCGAGTGGGCTGCCGAGCACGTCGTGGGTGTCGCCAAGATGGAGGGCGTCTCCGAGGACATCGTTGCCGACCTGCGCGCCAACTTTGAGGGCGAGTGCTCCGAGGTCGGTATGTACCTGGCCATGGCTCGCGTCGCTCATCGCGAGGGCTACCCCGAGATCGGCCTGTACTGGGAGAAGGCTGCTCACGAGGAGGCCGAGCACGCCGCAAAGTTCGCTGAGCTCCTGGGCGAGGTCGTGACCGACTCCACCAAGAAGAACCTCGAGATGCGCGTTGAGGCCGAGAACGGCGCCACCGCCGGCAAGACCGATCTTGCCAAGCGCGCCAAGGCCGCCGGCCTCGATGCCATCCACGACACCGTGCACGAGATGGCTCGCGACGAGGCCCGCCACGGCAAGGCTTTCGCCGGCCTGCTCAAGCGCTACTTTGGCTAAGCCAACCGCCTGAGAGACAATCTTTAGCTCGATAAGGCCCGGACCGCATGGTTCGGGCCTTTTTCGTGCCTCACGAACTTGTTAACTCCCTGAAATAGGACCACCTTAGGCATCGGATTCTCGTCAAAAAATAAGTGAGTAGACTTTTTGGAACTTGCCGAGCAGGCCATCCATATTGCTTTATAAAGTCGCAGGTAAATGACTTGTTGCAAAAACGGCCTGGTCGCCATCAAGCCAAAAGTCTACTCACTTAGTTTCGCAGCCGTCCACGATCGAGCTATTTTGTGTCTAACGGGCATCTTTTCGTCGATTACTCCCAATTTTGTCCAGTCAACGAATAGTTCAGACCGGAGTAATGTCTCAGCCCTTTGCTCATCTGAGCTTTTATCACGATATTCAGCATCGAGCATCCTGCATACGGCCTTAACGATCGCGCGGAATCTATCCTCATCGGATATCTGTCTGTGTGTCAGGAGAAGTACATCGTAGCCCATGGCCTGAAGGGCTGTCATGCGGTCAGCGTCACGCAAGCCATCCCCTGCGCGTCCGTGCGAGGCCTTTCCCTGACATTCAATGGCCACCTGTCGCTTGCCGTCCGGCGAAGAGAGAAGTAGGTCGATATATACACGGGACTTTCCCACAATCGCTCGAGCACTTGTGCTTAGCGTCACTTCGACATTGAGCTCTATGCCGCAAAACCCTTCGCCTCCCAGGGCTCGCGGCAGTCCAAGCAACAAATACGCCTCGACCTCAAAAGGCGACGCGGCACCCAATGGAACGAGTTGCGATACCGCCATAAATCTATTGCCGTAACGCATCCCGCAAACATCTGAACAAAAACGGTCAAGGTCTCTGCCCAAAACCAAAGCGTCTCGACGCCATAAACTTGAAGTGATGCCGTCCTCGGACGGGCAGCGCACCCAACCGAACGTTGTCGAAATCGCGCCCGAATCAATTGCACGCGAAAGCTCCGCCTCAAGCGCCACCGGCAGAGCACACACCGCAAACAAGCCACACATCTCCGCCAACACAAAAAGAAGCTGGAGATCCGTCAGATGTCGAGACATGATAAATGCCGTCAGTAGAGGAGACGTGACCAAAAATCCATGCTCCGTTTCCAACACAGATTCCCTGGGGAGCTCACCAAGGAACAGCCGCTGCCTAATGCTGACAGGGCAGGTCCGTTTGTTTCTCGTCCGAACCAATGTATACAACGGAAAACCGAGCGCGACTGCAGCCGTCGGGTTGCGGGCGAGATCATATCGCTGCCGGTCTTCTTCCGGTCGTGGAAACGGCGGACACAAAGCGCGGACTTGAGGAGGCAAACGCCAGTACCTAAAAGCCGATATGTCACAAAGTAGATCCTTCATAGGCACAGGAAAACACGGATTTCAACCCAATCGGTCTCGCATTGGCGCGAACGCAACAAAAATGGCACCGAACGGACTGCTAAGTTTTCAACAGCCCTCCCCAACTGACCAAAAGCTTGCCGAGAGCTGGACGAAGCACTGTTGAAAACCCCATTTTTTTCTCATGCAGAAGCTTTGCGCGGCAAGTGAGTAGACTTTTTCGAACTTGCCGTGCAGACCAGCCAAATTGCTTTATAAAGTCGCAGGTAGATAGCTTGTGGTAAAACGGCTTGGTCGCCAAAATGCCAAAAGTCTACTCACTTAGATTGCAGAGCGCCCCCCCATTAGCTGCAATTCCAAGGTAGTTAGCACTTTTGGATTCAGATCGTCATACTGAACAAGAATTTGACTTGAGTTTTCAGGGACAAATGCACCATCGGCACACCAATAACAGTCACTGATATCGATAAACGGAATACCCGAGCGCGTGAGAGCCCGCGCAAAAGAGCTTCCACCCGTTCCGCGCTCCGCAACAACAGTGCAGTAAAGGCCCGCGTCCGCATGCTCGATCGAGACCTCCCCTGCCGGAAACGCTTTCCGTACAAGCGCCGCCAGGCCATCACGCGCCTCGCGAGCACGAACACGCACGCGGTTCACATGCCGCTCGTAATCACCCGATTCCAGCAAACGTGCCAAAGCGACCTGGTCAACAGAACTCACCGACGAGGCGTAGAAACCAAGGTTGCGCCTAAACCGCTCCATCAGTTCATCGGGCAACACCATGTACGCTAGACGCAACGCCGATGACAGGCTCTTCGAAAACGTGTTGGTGTAGATAACCGACTGGGAGGCATCGATCGACGCGAGCGCGGGAATCGGCTTGCCGGCAAGGCGAAACTCACAATCAAAGTCATCTTCGATGAGATACCGACCTGGTCGCTCGGCAGCCCAGCTCAACAGCGCATAGCGACGCGCAATGCTCGTCACAAGGCCGGTCGGATACTGATGGGATGGCATCAGGTGAAGGACATCGGTCCCGGTTTTCTGCAGAGCACTCAGGTCCACGCCGTCATCATCCAACGGGATATGCCGAACTTTGCAACCCATAGCCTGATAGATGCGCGTCAGGCGCAAATAGCCCGGGTCCTCAACGGCATACACCTTGTCCGCGCCAAGCAACTGAACCAACATGGTATCGAGCAGCTGGGCGCCTGCACCGATAACGATGTTGTCGGGGTCGACATTCATACCCCTTGTCCCGCGCAGATGGTGAGCAATTGCGCGTCGTAGCCGAGCGGTGCCCTGCGCGGGCGCGGGCGAGAAGATTTCGCGCTCGTCTTCGGATGCCAGCGTCGCCCACAGTGCGCTTTGCCAAAGCCGCGCCGCCTCCAAAGCGGAAGGAGAGAGCGCATCGAATCGCTCGACCTGTCCGTTGGCATCATGCGCGCTAGGACCCACAGAGACGGCATCTCGGTCGATGTTCCCTGTAGCCAAAGGCAAAACCGGTGCATCAGGAAGCTCGCAAGCGTAGTAGCCACGCCGCGGCTTTGAGCAAATATAACCCTCGGCAAGTAACTGGCTATATGCATTCTCGATGGTAATGACACTGATTCCCAGATGACTGGCAAAGGCGCGCTTAGACGGAAGATGCTCCCCCGCCGCAATGCGTCCAGCTACGATATCATCTCGAATTTGCTGGTAAACATACTCATAGAGCGATGCTTCGCCGCGTTTTTCCAAATTGTAGTCAAGCATGAGTTTACCACCTGACCTTATCGAGCTGTTCAGTCTGGTATTAGTCTGACCTTGTTATTATCTCGAAAACTGAGTATTTTGCCATACCCAGCTCCCCGATAGGATGTTCCGTCAAGCAATGCACATGCCAATCAAGGGAGCAACCATGGCAGAACAGACCAGCAAGGCCGATCGCGTCAAACTCAATCGCGAGCTCGCGCAGATGCTCAAGGGCGGCGTCATCATGGACGTCACCACGCCCGAGCAGGCACGCATCGCCGAGGAGGCGGGCGCCTGCGCCGTCATGGCACTCGAGCGCATTCCGGCCGACATCCGCGCCGCAGGCGGCGTCTCGCGCATGAGCGACCCCAAGATGATCAAGGGCATCCAAGAGGCAGTCTCCATCCCCGTTATGGCCAAGTGCCGCATCGGCCACATTGTCGAGGCGCAGGTCCTGCAGGCCATCGAGATCGATTACATCGACGAGTCCGAGGTTCTCTCCCCCGCCGATGACGTCTATCACATCGATAAGACCCAGTTTGACGTGCCGTTTGTCTGCGGCGCCCGCGATCTGGGCGAGGCACTGCGCCGCGTTGCCGAGGGCGCCACGATGATTCGTACCAAGGGCGAGCCGGGCACGGGCGACGTCGTCCAAGCCGTACGCCACATGCGTAAGATCCAAAAGCAGATCTTCGACGTTGTCGCCCTGCGCAATGATGAGCTCTTTGAGGCAGCCAAGCAACTGCAGGTTCCGGTCGAGCTGGTACGCGAGGTTCATGCCACGGGCAAGCTTCCCGTGGTGAACTTTGCCGCCGGCGGCGTAGCGACCCCCGCCGACGCCGCGCTGATGATGCAGCTGGGCGCCGAGGGTGTCTTTGTCGGCTCGGGCATCTTTAAGAGTGGCGACCCCGCCAAGCGCGCCGCCGCCATCGTTAAGGCTGTGGCAAACTTCACCGACGCCAAGCTCATTGCCGAGCTTTCGGAGGACCTGGGCGAGGCCATGGTGGGCATCAACGCCGACGAGATCGAGATCATCATGGAGGAGCGCGGGCGCTAGTCCAGCAGAAAGGATCGCACATGAGCGATTATGCAGACCAAACGGTCGCCGTGCTGGCGGTCCAAGGCGCTTTTGCCGAGCACGAGGCAAGACTATCTGAGCTGGGCGCGCACTGTATTGAGCTGAGGCAGGCGGCCGATTTGCAGCAGAACTTTGACCGCCTGGTCCTCCCCGGCGGCGAGTCCACCGTTCAGGGCAAGCTACTTGCCGAACTCGGTATGCTCGAGGGGCTTCGCATCCGCATTGTTGAAGGCATGCCTGTATTGGGGACTTGCGCCGGCTTGATTCTGCTGGCGCGCGACCTTGCCGCCCACGACGATAAGGGGACGCCGCGCCTGGCAACCATGGATGTGCTCGTTGAGCGTAATGCCTATGGCAGACAGCTCGGCAGCTTTCGCACCAAGGGGCGGGTAGACGGTATCGACGGTGAAGTGCCGCTGACGTTTATCCGTGCACCCCGCATCGTCAAGGTGCACGGCAATGCCAAGGCCCTGTCCGAAGTCGATGGCCGCATCGTCGCCGCCCGTCAAGACAACCAGCTCGGCGTCACCTTCCACCCCGAGCTCGACGACGACGCCCGCCTCCACGAGCTCTTCCTCCAAATGTAGGCAAAAACGAACGAGCGTAGATTTCCACTCTCATGCTATGCAGTCGTTGGACGTTCTTAAACGACTAGTCCAACAAGAACATCCCCAATGACTACATTGCGATAGACGACCACGTTTGCCCAGATAAAACCGACCAAAATAAACTTGTCCCCCTTTTGGTAGGTTTGGATCAAGGCAACGCCGATATTTTGCTACCGACAGCGAAAACCCGCCAGAGCGAGGGAGGCCCTTTTGGGGCGAGATGACGCCATAGGTTGAGCATAAGTCAGCGAGCGGGTCGCATTTGTGACAAGGTGGCGTGAAACGAAAGGGCGCTGACCTTCTGGTCGCGCCCTTGAAGTTGAACGTCAGATTGTCCAAATGCGGCCCGCGCAGCGTCGAGCCGTTACGCGGTTCGTAGAACCGCGTAACTAACAAATGAGCATGGCATCGCCAAAGCTGAAGAAGCGATAACGTTCTTCGATAGCGGCGGCGTAGGCATCCATGATCTGGTCGCGGGAGGCAAGCGCGCTCACGAGCATCATGAGCGTGGAACGCGGCACGTGGAAGTTGGTGATCAGTGCGTCGACCACGTGATAGGTCGAGCCAGGCATGAGGTAGAGCTGCGTTGTCGCGTTCTCGCGTACCACGATGTCACCGCGGCCGAGCGTGTCGGCGCCATCCTCGCGGCCTTCAAAATAGCGCGCCGTCACGGCCGGATCGGACACCGGCGCGTCTGCGTCAAACGCGCTCTCGAGCGAGCGCACCGCGGTGGTGCCGACGGCGATCACGCGATGTCCCTCGGCCTTCGCCTTATGCACGGCGTCGACAACTTCCTGCGACACGTGGTAGCGCTCGGCGTGCATCACATGCTGCGTGGGATCGTCCTCCTCCACCAGACGGAAGGTATCGATGCCCACCTCGAGCTCGACGGCGGCAAACTTCGCACCCTTGGCCTCGATAGCGGCCATAAGCTCGGGGGTAAAGTGCAGACCCGCCGTGGGAGCGGCAGCTGAGTGCTCTTCCTTCATGGCGTAGACGGTCTGGTACTTCTCGGGATCGCCCTCGTAATCGGTAATGTAGGGCGGCAGCGGCACGTGACCGGCAGCATGGATGGCCTCGTCGAGCGTGCGCTGCTCGCCGGCGGCATTGCAACCGGCCGGCTCAAAGCGCACCAGACGGCCACCGCGGCTATCGGTGACAAAGTCGACAACCTCGGCCGTCAGCACCACGGGCGCACCCTCGGGCGCATGGGCGCCACCGGCGCGATACTCAATCTGAGCACCGGGCTTCAGGCGCTTGCCCGGCTTGACCAGGCACTCCCAAACGTGACCCAGCGGGTCAACATCCTCGCGGCGCTTGAGCAGCAGCGTCTCGACCACGCCGCCCGAGCCCGTCTTGCGACCGATCAGGCGGGCCGGCATCACGCGCGTCTTGTTGATGACGAGCACATCGCCCGGCTCGATATAGTCGATGATGTCACGGAAGATGCGGTGCTCGACGGTACCGCCGTGCTCCAGCGGCGTTCCCGCCTGGGAGCCCTTGCGATCCACCACCAGCAGGCGGCAGGAGTCGCGCGGCTCGGCAGGAGCCTGGGCAATCAGTTCCTCGGGAAGGTTGTAGTCAAAATCATCGGTACGCATAGACACGTCGGATACTCCTTATATAGCTAAAGTCCGCTCTACATCCTAGCAGGCTGTCAGCCCAAAAGAACTACTTTTTGGACGCTTTGCGCTCGTCGCGGATGCGGGCGCGGTCCATGGCCGCCTCGACGGCCGAGAATCGGCAGCCGCAATAATTCTGCCGATACATGCCCAGCTCGCGCGAACGGCGCGTGGCCTCGGGGTAATACGGGCGAAAATCGCGAATGACCGGGGTGAGCCCATGTGCCGCCGCCAAGCGCTCAAGCACGTCATTACAGGTATCGAACAGCTGATACGGCGAGACGGCGAGCGTCGTACCCACATATTCGAACCCGCGCTCCTGGGCCACGCGGCACGCCTCGGCCAGGCGCAGAGCATAGCACGCGCGACAGCGACGGGCTCGATTGGCGCCCAACGGGGCCACGCCGGCCTCCCAACGCTCGCGGTCCTCCCCCGCCTCGATGAGCTCAATGCCGCCATCGGCACACCACCGGCGCAGCTCGTCCAAGCGCCGCTGCCATTCATCGCGCGGCTGGATATTGGGATTGGTCCAGCAAATCGTGGGTTCAAACCCCTCCTCGCGCAGCAGACGAACCGGTTCCAGCGAGCACGGCGCGCAGCAAGCGTGCAGCAGCAACGGCTTCATGGACATCTCCTCTCCCACAATGATTTTTTAATCCCCGTCCCAGAAAAATCATCCCAAAAGACTACCTTGCGAAAAAGCGGACGCCAAAGGACGTGTCCTCGCAGGCGACAATGCGGCGGTCGCGCAGGATGGTCCGCACGTAATACCAGTCGCCCACACAGCCCGACAAATGCAAGCCGGCCGCCAGGTAGCACATCAGCGGATAGCCCGAAAACGCAAACCCCAGGGCAAACGCCGCCGTCACAACAACCGTCGGCGCCAGGCAAACTGCCACGTACCGCCGGCGCGAATAGACCACGCCCTCGGCGCAGGCATAGATCATCGCCGTCTCGCGATTCGCCCCAAAGGTCACCTTCGCGCCCGCAGGCGCCAGAAGCTTAAATAACACACCGTGCACCAGCTCGTGCACGGCAAATGACGCCGCCGAAACCGCAGCCAAGCCGACTATCCAGCCCAAAACGGCCGTCCAACCGCCCGCATCCGCCGCATCCAGGTCCGCGGGCCCGCCCAGCAGCATAAACACCGGCACCAGACACACGGCAAATGCGCCAAGCACGGCCATCCCCCACACAAAGCAGGCGTGCAGAAAATCCTCGTCCTCAAACGCATGTATGTTGGAAATCTCATTCATAGCATCTTAGGATAGCGCCCCTGTCACGTACCCGTCCGCATGTGCGATAATGTCGAACGATATGCACGAATTGACCACCGCGCAGCCAGGCCCTGTGCCCGGGTGCGCTCTCACCATATGCGAAGGAGTCCCATGGCATCCAAATACTCCATGAACGACCGTCCAAGTTGGCCTCGCCGCGCCATCGTTACCGCCGGCGAGCCCTACGGCAACAAGGGCCTTCACTTTGGCCACGTTGGTGGCGTCTTTGTCCCGGCCGACTTCTTCGCCCGCTTCCTGCGCGACCGTCTGGGCCGCGAGAACGTCATCTTCACCTCGGGTACCGACTGCTACGGCTCGCCCATCATGGAGAGCTACCGCAAGCTCAAGGAGAACGAGGGCTACGACAAGTCCATTAGCGAGTACGTCGAGTCCAACCACTCCCGCCAGGCCGCGACCCTCAACAACTACAACATCAGCTGCGATATCTACGGCGGCTCGGGCCTTGAGCCGGCCGCGCAGATTCACAACGAGGTTACCGCCGAGATTATCGAGCGCCTGCACGAGCAGGGCACCATCTCCAAGCGCTCCACGCTGCAGTTCTACGACGCCAAGGCCGGCACGTTCCTCAATGGCCGCCAGGTGATCGGCCGCTGCCCCATCCAGGGCTGCAAGTCCGAGAAGGCCTATGCCGACGAGTGCGACCTGGGTCACCAGTTTGAGCCCGAGGAGCTCATCGCGCCCAAGAGCCAGCTCACCGGCGAGGTGCCCGAGCTGCGCCCGGTCGACAACCTCTACTTCGACCTGCCGGCCTACCTCGACTTTATGAAGACCTATACCGCCAAGCTCGCCCAGAACCCGCAGGTTCGTTCCGTGGTCTCCAAGACCATGGAAGAGTGGCTGCTGCCGGCGCAGCTCTACATCCAGAACAAGTTCCGCGAGGCCTTCGACGCCGTCGAGGACCAGCTCCCCGAGCACACCGTGCTGGAGCCCGAGGGCAACAAGAGCAGCTTTACCGTCACCTTCCCCAGCTGGAAGGAGCGCGACGACGCCCATGCGGTGCTCGCCAACGGCGGAGTGCGCTTCCGCAGCGGCAAGGCGCTCGTGCCCTTCCGCATCACCGGTAACATCGACTGGGGCGTTCCGGTACCCGAGGTCGACGGTGTGAACGACGTCACCTGCTGGTGCTGGCCCGAGAGCCTGTGGGCGCCCATCAGCTACACCCGCACCGTGCTCGCCCGCGATGCCCGCGCCGCCGGCGTAACTGAGGGTGTCGCCGCCCAGGACGCCGCCCTCATGGGCGAGCCCGCCGCCGATTCCACGCAGGTACCCGCACCCGCCTACCAGCACAGCTCGCTCGACTGGCGCGACTGGTGGTGCTCTGACGACGCACAGATCTACCAGTTCATCGGCCAGGACAACATCTACTTCTACTGCATCGCGCAGACCGCCATGTGGGAGGCCCTGGGTTGGGACCTCACGCAGAGCACCGTCAGCGCCTGCTACCACCTGCTCTACATGGGCAAAAAGGCCAGCTCGTCCTCGCAGACGCCTCCCCCGCCGGCAGACGACCTGCTCAACCACTACACCTGCGAGCAGATGCGCGCGCATTGGCTGTCGCTCGGCCTGTCCGAGAAGCCGGTGAGCTTTAGCCCCAAGGCATACGACACCCGCGTGACCGGCAAGGACAAGGACGGCAACGAGGTGCGCGCCTGCGACGACAAGCGCGTTATCGACCCGGCCCTTAAGGAGAGCGCGCTGCTGACCGGCGTGTTCAACCGCCTGGCCCGCAGCTGCTTCTACGGCGTCGCCGTCAAGGAGGGCGACGAAGGCCCCTATCGCAACGGCTGCATTCCCGCCGGTGCCGCCTCTGCTGCCGTGGCCGAGGCTGCCGAGCAGGCCGCCCTTGCCTTTGAACAGGCCATGTACAAGTTCGAGACGCACCGCGCGCTCGCCGTGTGCGACGACTACCTGCGCGCCGCCAACAAGCGTTGGAGCGATGCCTCCAAGGCCGCCAACAAGCTCGAGGGCGAGCCAGCCAACGCCGCCATGAAGCAGGCCCTGGTCGACGCCTTTACCGAGCTGCGCGTGGCGACCGTCCTGATGCACGGCATCGTCCCGACCGGCTGCGAGCTCATCTGCGAGTACTTCGACGTCGACCCGGTCGCCTTCTTTAGCTGGGACAACATCTTTGCCTCCACGGACGAGTTTGTGGAGAGCCTGGGCGAGAAGCCCGGCGAGCACCGCGTGAAGCCGCTGCCCCCGCGCTTCGACTTCTTTAGCAAGCACGAGAGTCAGTACTAAAGCACGGCAGCAGCAGCGTGCCCGGAAAGTAACCAATTTGGGACGGGAAGGAAAGACGGATGTCCAAGCCGCGTCGTCGTAAGCAGAAAAAGCAGGTTAAGCCCGAGCTCAAGCTTAGGCAGTTTGCCGCTACCGAGCTTTCCGACCAGCTTGCCACCCTTCCCTGCGCCGCCGACCTGCCGCGCTTTATGGTCGACACGGTTGCCGGCGCCTACACGTCTGCCGATGCCGAGCTCATGATCGAGGGCTTTGGCGCCGCAGTCACGCGCCCGGTCACGCTGCGAGCCAACACGCTCAAGGCGACCGACGAAGACATTGCCGCCGCGCTCGACACAGCCGGCATCGCCCACCGCCCCGTCGCATGGTACCCGGACGCGTTCATCCTGCCCGAGGCCCAGGTTTCCGACCTGTGGGGCCTCGACATCTACCGTGACGGCAAGATCTACCTGCAGAGCCTGTCGTCCATGATGCCGCCGTTGGTCCTGGGCGCCCAGCCCGGCGAGGACATCCTGGACATGTGCGCGGCCCCCGGCGGCAAGACGACGCAGATCGCCGCCCTCACCCAGGGACAGGCGCACCTCACCGCCTGCGAGATGAGCATTCCCCGTGCCGAAAAGCTCGAGGCCAACTTGGGCCGCCAGGGCGCCAAAAACGTGCCCGTCATGCGTATTGACGCACGCGAGCTTGACGAGTTCTTCCGCTTTGACCGTATCCTGCTCGACGCCCCCTGCACCGGTACGGGCACCGTCATCAGCGGCAACGAAAAGAGCTTGCGCGGCCTCACCGAGCAGCTGCTCGTCAAGTGCGCCCGCTCGCAGCGCGCGCTTCTGGACCGCGCCATGGGGGCCCTCAAACCGGGCGGCACGCTCGTCTATTCGACATGTTCGATCTTGCCGCAGGAAAACGAGGATGCCCTGCAAGAGGCCCTCGACAAGCATATGGACTGCGAGCTCATCCCCCTCGACGGCACGCCGAGTGAAAGCGAAGCGCGCCGCGCTCGCGAAGCCGGTGAGGAACCGCGCATCGAGTGCAACGCCCTTACCGAGGCCATCGCCGCCGGCCACGTCTCGGCCATTGCCAACGGCATGCCCGGCACGCTGACCATTCCGCCCAGTCGCGACTTTGAGGGCTTCTATATCGCCCTGGTCCGAAAACGCAGCTAGCGCACGGATTCAAAACTCAACAAGCTATCGCCGTGCGCGCCTGTCCTGCTGGTCACGGCACTGCTTAAGTGCCTCGCGCTCCTTGCGCTCGGCCTTTTTGCCCTTAATGGCCGTGACCGCAAAGTAGATGACCGCGGCGGCAACGATTGCGCCCACGCATAGGCCAATCGAGCCCAACATTGCCGAGAATTCCATACCGCGTCACCTCTCTTTTGTATACGGGACATTCAAGATAGCACCTCGATTCCCGCCACCACAGCTCCTTCACGTTCGCCGGCCCTTCAGTCTAACGGATGGCGCAGCGGGGAAAAATCAACTCGTCAAACGATTTAGCACTCGCAACGCCAGTCGTACACTGCCGACCGCACAACATAGAAACGGACCGCCATGGATTCTCTCAACGATTTGAACGAGCGCGTCGACGCCTTTGTCGGCACCAGCTCCTTCGAGACGCCTGCCGCAACTAACGACCAAGCCCCCATCGATGTTCCCGCCGAGGTTCACGAGGACATCGTCGCCTCGGTCGACTTCTCCGAGGTAGAGCTTGCAGACGAATTTACCGAGCCCCAGGTGGCCGTAACTCCCAACGGCCTTTTGCCCATGGAGCCGCTGCCCATCGACGGGCGCCTGCGCAAGGCGGCCCTCCGCATGCCCGATGAGATTGAGGAGGCCAGCGGTTTTACGCTCTTTGGCCGCCGCATCAAATCGCTCATCTACACCACCGACGTGGCGGTCATCCGCAATTCCAATGCCGACGCTGTGTTTGCCGTCTACCCCTTCACGCCGCAGCCCGCCATTACGCAGGCGCTGCTGACTGTTGCCGAGTGCCCGGTCTTTGTGGGCGTTGGCGGCGGCACCACCACCGGTAAGCGTTCCGTGCAGATGGCGGCCGTCTCCGAGATGCAGGGCGCGGCGGGCTGCGTGGTCAACTCCCCCGCTACTGCCGAGATGGTCGAGCACATCACCAACATCGCCGACATCCCCGTCATCGCCACGGTCGTTCGCTGCGACGACGATGCGCATGCCAAAGTGCGCGCCGGAGCCAAGATCCTCAACATCGCGGCCGGCAAGAACACGCCCCAGGTCCTACGTGAGCTGCGCGAGCACTATCCCAACCTGCCGCTCATCGCGCCGGGCGGTAAGACGCCCGAGAGCATCCGCGAGACCATCGCCGCCGGCGCCAACGCCATCATCTGGACACCGCCTTCGGCCCAACAGCTGCAGACCGACATGATGCAGCGATACCGCAAGATGAAGGAAGACGCCACGCCCGTCATCTCGCGCGACGATGTGCCCATTATCGACCAGGTCGCCGCCGCCGAGGTTAGCCAGGTCGAGAACATGAATCCCGATGTGCCGATCCCCGACGAAGTCATCGAACGCGTCGCTTCGATCCACGATCATATCGAGGAGCGTCGCGCCAACCGCGGACTCAAGCCCTCGCTGCACGGTTTCTTCTTCCGCGGAAAGAAACGCTAGCAAAACATCTTGGCCCGCCCCGCAAACAACGGGACGGGCCTTTTTCTGTTATCGAATGTCAGGAGGGACAGGCGCAGCGGTTAAAACCGTCAGCCAGCCCACGGACGTTAGTCCACGCGCTTATCGCCCATAAAGAAGACGGCTACCGTGCCGGGGCCGGTATGCGAGCCAATCAGAGCACCGATGCTATTGATCTCAATCTTGCCTTTGAGCTGCGGAACCTGTTCCTCTATCAGCGCCGCAACAGCCTCGGCATCCTCGCGGCACGCCGATTGCGACATGATGCACTTGCCCGAATAGTTCGCGCCGTCCTGCACATGTGCCATCACGGTCTTGGCCATCTCGGAGATCGCGCGCTTCTTGGTGCGGATCTTCTCACGTGGCGACAGCCTGCCTTCGCAATCGACCGTCATGAGTGGGCAAATCTTGAGCGCCGTGCCGATGATCGCGCTCGCGGCCGAAATGCGACCGCCGCGCAGGTAGCTCGACAGATCGGTCGAGAAAAACCAGTGGTGAAGGTTGAGTTTATGCTTCTCAATCCATGCGGCCGTCTCGTCGAGCGAAGCGCCGCTATCGCGAATGTCGGCGGCACATTCCGCCAGCAGGCCAAAGCCCGAAGACGCCGCCAGCGAATCGATGACGCGCACCTTGCCGCCCTGGGGATAGCGATCCGCGAGCATCTGCGCCGCAACGCAGGCCGATCCATACGTGCCCGAAATACCCGACGACAACGCCAGGTGCAGCACGTCTTTACCCTCGGCAACAAACGGCTCCCAAAACTCCTCGTACTCACCAACACTCACCTGAGACGTCTTGGGCATGGCGCCCGCGGAAATCTGGGCAAAAAACTCGTCCGGCGCAATCGACTGATACAGATCGTCCGTATAGACAACATCGTCGATCTCGTAATGAAAACACACGACAGGGATATTGCGCGACGCAAAGAACTCACGGGTTCGGTCGGCGGCAGATTCACAGGTCAGGACAAAATCGCTCATATGAGGCTCCTTACTCATTGCTGCGCAAATTATCGCACAGTAAGCGTGAATACGGTACAAATGTCCACTATTTACCAAATTGACCAAAGGTAGTGAATATCTTTACCGTCATCATCTCTATCGATCCCGGAGGTATGCGCCTACAAAAACGACCACATGTCTCCATTCAACCGCCATATCTACCTCGACTAAATCGATTTACCAAACCGTTCGGCCAACAATTTGACCTCACATCTCCAATCGAAACAAAAGCGGCGCATACTGATAAACGTTTGACGCTGTTTTATCAGTTTTACCAACCACATCGGAAGGTGCCTCATGGTCGCATTCGATCGCAATCCGCAAGACTTCAAGTATCTGCGCCTGCTGTCGAGACAGTTCCCCACCGAGCAATCCGCATTCACCGAAATCATCAACCTCTCGGCCATCCTCAACCTGCCCAAGGGCACCGAGCATTTTATGAGCGATGTGCATGGCGAGTACGAAGCCTTTATGCACATCCTCAATAACTGCTCGGGCGTTGTGCGCGAGCATGTCGACGAGATCTTTGGCGACACGCTCTCCTTTGACGAAAAGGGCGAGCTGTGCACGCTCATCTACTATCCGCGCGAGAAGATCGATCTTGTCCGCAGCCGGCGCGAGGACTCGCCCACCTGGTATAAGACCATGCTCGACCAGCTCATTGTGGTTGCCCGCTCGCTTTCGAGCCGCTACACCCGCTCCAAGGTGCGTAAGGCCATCCCGCGCGATTACGCCTACATCATCGACGAGTTGCTGCACACGCATCCGGATGAGAACAACTACCGCGTGCGCTATCACGAGCGCATCATTGAGTCCATCCTGGAAACCGCCAGCGCCGACGACTTTATCGAGTCGCTCGCCTCGCTCATCAAGCGCCTCGCCGTCGACCACCTGCACTTGGTGGGCGACATCTTCGATCGCGGTGGCGGCGCGGCCAAGATTATGGACTGCCTGCTCACCTATCATTCGCTCGATATTCAGTGGGGCAACCACGACCTGCTGTGGATGGGTGCCGCTGCCGGCGAGCCCGCCTGCATCGCCACGGTACTGCGCAACAACCTGCGCTACGACAACTACGAGATTCTCGAGAACGACTATGGCATCTCGCTGCGCGAGCTTGTCGCCTTCGCCGACGCCGCCTATACCGCCGGCGAGCCGATCAGCCCGCTGATTAAAGCCGTTAACGTCCTGCTTTTTAAGCTCGAGGGCCAGATTATCCAGCGCCACCCCGAGTTCGATATGGCCGACCGCCTGCTGCTCGACAAGATCGATCACGACGCCGGCACGGTCACGCTTGCCGACGGCAGCGTATGGCCGCTCACGACCGACGACTTCCCCACCGTCGATCCGGCGGACCCCTACACGCTCACGCCCGAGGAACAGCACATCATCGACAAACTCGTATCCGAGTTTGTCACCGCCGATCACCTGCATCGCCACATCGATTTCCTCTATACCCACGGCTCCCTGTATAAGGTCGCCAACGGGAATCTGCTGTTCCACGGCTGCGTACCGCTCAACGAAGACGGCACCTTTAGCAGCATGAACTGCCTGGGCACCTGGCACGCCGGCCGCGATTATTTTGATTTTTGCGACCATATCGCCCGCCGCGCCTGGCGCGTCGGCGACCGCGATGCCCTCGACTGGATGTGGTACCTGTGGATTGGCTTTAACTCACCCGCCAGTGGACGCGTGGTGCGCACGTTCGAGCGCGCCTACATCGCCAACAAGAGCACGTGGGTCGAGCCGATGGACCCGTACTATACGCTCACCACGTCCTCGTCCGTTTGCGACGACATCATGCGCGAGTTTGGCGTCGCCCCCATGGCCTGCTCGCCGACGGGCCACATCATCAACGGCCATACCCCGGTCAAAACCACCAAGGGCGAGCAGCCCATCCGCGCCAACGGCAAGTTGCTGGTCATCGACGGCGGCTTCTGTCGCGCCTACCATCCCAAAACGGGCATCGCCGGCTACACGCTCATCTCGAGCTCGCGCGGATGCCGCCTCAAGTCGCACCAGGCCTTTACCACCGTTGCCGAGGCGCTCACCCGCAACATCGACATCGAAAGCGAGACCAACCGCTTTGACGAGGCCGACCGGCGCCGCATGGTGAGCGACACCGATACCGGTGCCAAGATTCGCAGCCAGATCCAGGACCTGCGCCAGCTGCTCGATGCATATAGAAACGGTGCTATCGAGGAGCGTGCCTAGCCCCGCCCACGGGGATTGGCTAAACTTTCTGGGTTTGTCATCCCCACGGCGCCCCGGCGCCACCCTAAGGCAGGTACCATGCAAAAGCTCCTTGCACAGATCATGAAATTCGGCGTCGTCGGCGTCATTGCCACTGTCATCGACTTTGGCATCATGAATCTGCTCCACTACGGTCTGGGCCTCAATATCCTGATCGCCAACACCAGCGGCTTTATCGTCTCGCTCATCTTTAACTACGTCGCGAGCATGAAGTACGTGTTTGCACACAAGGAGGGCATGAGCCGCCGCCGCGAGTTCATCATCTTTGTCGTGCTGTCCGTTATTGGCCTGGCGCTCAACGATGGCATCGTGCTGGCCCTCAACGCCGGCCTGGGCCTCGAGGCCAATATCGCAAAGATTTGCGCTACCGCGCTGGTCATGGTCTACAACTTTGTAACACGCAAGATCTTCCTGGAGGGCGAGCAGACCAAGTAGCCCGGCCTCCTCGTTGCACTACGGGGACCTGCGGATGACGTGCGTCGAGCGCTGCGTTGTTCGTGGGCCTTGCTCGTTTACGGTAAGATTTGCAACGTTTGCGGATTACCTCTTGAATATTTGGCGAGTTCGTATAGTTCTTGCCAAAGACCTTACGTTTCCCTTGCAAAAGCTCTAAAGTATCCTCTGCTCGATTCGTCAACGCATTGGATGTGATTACGTGCGCAAGGCACTGGCACAACCTCATACCAAGCAGTTCCTCAAGTTCGCTGTCGTGGGTCTTATCTCCTTTGGCATCGACTGGGGCATGCTTATTGCGCTCGTCGAGCTGTTCCACCTCGACTTTTTGATGAGCACCACGATCTCGTTTACCACGTCCGTCGTAGTTAACTACTGGCTCAGCATGAAGTACGTGTTCGACCATCGCGAGGGCATGAGCCGCAAGCGCGAGTTCACGATCTTCACCATCCTGTCGGTGATTGGTTTGGGCCTCAACGACCTGTACATGTTTGTGGGCGTCACGTTTTTGAGCATCGGCTACCAGGCCATGAAGGCAATCGCAACGTTCTTGGTCACCTGGTACAACTACTTTAGCCGTCGCTTATTCCTCGAGGGCGCACAGTCGTAGTTTGTTCGACATTTGCTTGAAGGTATAACCGGTTGGAATTCTCGTTCCAACCGGTTTTTTGTTTGCCGAGCCTGCCAAGGAAGGCGTACGAGGCGGGCTACAACGCCGAAATGGGCCGCAGTTTCCCTAGGGGCACCGTTCCGGAAGCTGCATCCCAGATTGCGCCCTCAGAGTGGGACGCAGTTTCCGCAACGCCGTCCTAGCGGAAAGTGTGTCCCGGAATCAGTCGGCAGAACGGGACGCAGTTTCCGGATGAGCCCCCATGCGGAAAATCCATCCCGGAATGAGCCCCCAGAGCGGGACGCAGTTTCCCGCGGACGCCGAAACGGAAAGCGTATCCCGTTATCGATGTCTAGGACGGGATGCGCTTTCCCAATGGATGCTGATGCGGAAACTGTATCCCGGAATTCGCCTTCAGAGTGGATGGAATTTCCGGTTGAGCCTCGATTGGGAAACGGCGTCCCATTCGCATAAAAACGGGCGGCTCGGATGTTTGTCCGAACCGCCCGCTTGGCGCGCTATGTTGAGGCATTTAGCCCGTTACGTAATACCAGACGACTCTATCGCCGTTGGATAGGACGTAGTTGCTGCACGCCGTGTTGGGCGTCACACCGTTGACGGAATACATCCAGCCGCTCGTGCCGCCGTGCTCCTTCTCGGCCAAGCCGCCAATGGCGGCGACATACGTGCCATACGACGAGCCGTGAGCATTCACGGAAAGGCCCAGAGCGCACAGGGCATCGTAGGCCGTGGCACCCTTGTTAAAGGTGAAGGTGCCACCAGAAGACACAGGATTGCCTACGGCACTCGATGTGACCGAGACCGTCACCGTGACGTAGCCAGGCTGCTGCGAGCCGCCCTGATTGCCCGCAGAGGCGTTGCCGCTGTTGGATGCAGACCCACCACCGGTCGCCGAGCCACCGCCCGAAGAAAAGCTCGATCCACCGGCGGATTCGGAGCCCTGTCCGGCAGACGTGTTGCTGGACTTCTTGCCGCCCTTGCCTTCGGACTTCTTCTCCCTCGAATCCTTTTTCGAGTCCTTGTCCGAAGACTCGGAATCGTCCTTGGAGTCGGATTCAGCCGAATCCTTGGACCCAGAGCTCGCATCATCCGAAGATTTTGAGCCATTGACTCCAGTCTTACCCGAAGCGATAGTCGAGCCGGAAACCGACGCATCCTTGGCGACGACGCTCTCCCCCGTCACGGTCTCGACAATCCAGTCGATGGACCAAGCACCGCTGACGGAAGGGTGAATAAAGCCCAGCGAGACGACAATCAGCGCAATGCAGACGGCCGTCAGAGCGCCAAGCAGCGCCCTGCGCCGAGGGGCGGACGCCGCCGAAGCGGCGCCCTTTTGCTTTGCATCGTCGAGTTGAATGAACGACGACTCGGATTGCTTGGAGTCGGCGTCCTGAGGTTTGTTGGACACAGCCCTCACCTACCGACGTTTGGTGAGCACGAACACGCCGATGACGGCGAGACCGATCACGCCGGCCGCCACGCCAGCGATGGCGAGCGGATTGAAGCCAGACTGCTGTGCCGGAGCCTCAGCGGACTTCTTATCAGACTTCTTGCTGTCCTTCTTGTCGGACTTGTCGGAATCCTTCTTGGAATCCTTGCCGTCCTTGGTTTTGGTCTTGGTCGTGGTCGACGACACAGGCTTCTGCCCAGGCGAAACAGCGCCGCCGCTCTGCTGGCCGTCTGTGCCGTTACCGGGGCCAGAACCAGCACCGGCATTACCCGAGCCGCCATTGGAGCCACCGTTGCCGCCAGGGTTAGCGGCATTCTTGATCCACTTGGCGTAGAGCGTCATATCGGCCGTCACGACGTCCTTGGCGAAGTCCCACTTCTCGCCTTCGGCAGTGTACCAGCCGAGGAACGTATATCCGTCGCGGGTAGGGGCGGCCGGCTCGGAAACCATCTTGTTCTTGGCAACATAACGCGGTGCAACGTACGAACCGCCCTGTGCATCGAACGCAACTCTCCAGGACTCGGCACCCGCTAGCTTAAAGAGGCGTCCCGAGTCATTGGCGTAGTACAGGTTGCCCTTCTCATCACAGATGATAGAAGCGGTGCAGTATTCACGATACTTTGCGTCGGGCGTGAATATCATTTGCGCCGCATCGTCGCCCAGTTTATAAGCGTAAACGCCACCGGGCAGAGCGTTGCAGGTGAAGTACACGTACGTGTCGTTACCTTGAACCGAGACGAGCGGGGTACTCTTGGACTCGCCCTTGTCTGCGCGGATGCTCTTTTTAACGCTCATAGTGCTCAGATCGATGACAGAGAGCGTTCCGTAACCCTCGATGTCCATGCCGCAGACATACGCCAGGCCGTTGCTCACTGCCGGCGTAGAGGTGGAGATGGCCGCGAAGGCAACGGGTTTGCCCTCGAGGGTCAGCTTGTCCCCGCTGCGACGAATCTTGTAGAGCGTTCCGTTATCGCGGGAGACCGCGAGATACGTGCCGTCGCCGTTCTCGCCAACCTCGACGGCAATGATGCCGGAGCGAACGGGCGTGCCTACGCTTACGCTCGAGAGCTCTTTGCCGTTGGAGCCATCAATGAGGGCAACCTTACCGGACTCGTTACCGATGATGATGTCGTCACCGGAGGCCGCAGCGCCCGCCCAGTAGTAGCCCTCGTTCTCGTTGGTCTCGGACTTCTTTTTGTCTGTTGTCCAGTCCACTTTGCCGGAAGCCAGGTCAACGCACACGAGCGCACCTTCTGAACCGTCGACAACAGTGAAGCCTGCGTAGGCCTTGCCGTCGGAGATGGTAACGGACGTGAGAGCTTGGGTATCTTTGATCCCGAGCGAAGGGGTCTTGTATCGACAGGCTATCGAGTACTGCCCATCCTTCTTGTCCAGAACAAAAATGCCAAGCGAGCCGTCCTCAAAAGGAACAACCAGATAGCCGTCTTTATAGGCGGGACGGCAGAAGTAGCCAATGTTCGCGCCAATAGAGCAGCTCGCAAGCTCCTTCTTTCCGGTTTCAGAATCTATGAGCACAATGCGGTTGCCCTTAACCGCGCAAATATTACCGTCGATAATGAGCAAGTCCGAAACGCCTTTTGCATCGCCCTTGATATCCGCGGGCTCATCCCACGCAGATTCAGCCGCACCAGACGGAGTCGGCACTTCGGCAACCGAGCCATTGACTTTGCCGCCGGCAAACGCAGGCCAGGCAGAGTCGAAGTTAGACTTAGGCGCGTTGGGGTCGGTCGTGAGGGCATCGGGGTCAGGCAGCTTGTCGCCAGCCGTATAGACCCAGGCGATAGACTTCGCGTCCTTCAGCTGGACGCCGCCCGCGCCCAAATCGGAAGGCTTGCCATCGATAAAGAGCTTCCAGTAAGCCCCAGTCGTGGAGTCCCAAGCGAGCGTTCGCCCATCAAACGGCGATGTAATTGAGTTGAGGAACCAGCCCCATGCACCCGTACCATAATTCGCAGAGATGCCACTCTGCTTGAAGGCAAGTTCAGTCGCATCAGCCACGGTCGCGGTATCAACCATGGTGTAGTCAGCTGCAGGCGCCCACGTCTGAACATTACCGCCGCTGTCAACACCGATAATCTGCAGGGAAGCCTTTGCCTGCCCAGGCATAGTACCGTCAGAGCCGTAGACCCAGGAAACCTTGTCACCGGCCTTGAGCGTGTAGTTACCGGCGCCGACATTGGCCTTCTTGCCGTTGACAAAGAACTGCCAGAATTTCCAAGTGGAAGCGTCAACCTGTTCGGTCGAGAGCTTTACGTCCTCATCAAACGGAGAGGTGAGCGAGTTGAGGAACCAGCCGTAGGAGCCCGTCCCAGTGTTGGCGCCAATGCCAGCCTGCTTGAACACCTGCTCAGAGAGCTCCGCCGCGGTCGAGCCCTCCTTCACTTGGATAGTCGTGGGCTGAGCCCAGGTCTGCTGGCTACCGTCCTTAGCCTGGCCAACAACCTCGCAGCTCACGGAAAGCTGGTCGGTGGGCGCCGGGTCGCCGTACTTGGAGTAGTACCAGACGACCGAGTCGCCGGCCTCGAGCACGTAGCCGCCCGCACCAACCGATGCGGCCGTGCCGTTGATGAAGAGCTGCCAGTACGCTCCGGTCTGCGAATCATAGCCAAGCGTTTGGCCCGCGTCGACGGGCGAGGTGATGGAATTGAGGTACCAGCCCCAGGTTCCCATGCCGTAATCGGCGGTGAGGCCGTGCTTCTTGAAGAGCGCCTCAGAGAGGTCGGCGGCGGTAGACCCCGTTTTTAACGTATACGGTTCGGCGGCGGTCCAGGTCTGCTGGTTGCTATCGGCATCGATGCCGATAACCGAGCATGTTGCTGTAACCTCGGGGCTATCTTGACCACTCGTGCCCAGAACCGTGATTTTTGCCGACACGTCCTGGTTGGCAAGCTTGGCATACGTGGCATTGTCGGGATAGCGCTCGGCATAGCGAGCGTACTTCTCGCTCGTCAGGCGCGAGGAAACGACAACCTTCGTGTTGTACTGCGGCTGCGTGACCTTGAGATTCTCTGCGGAGACAATAGGGCTGTTGCTCGACTTAAACAGACGCCAATCCTGCCCGGACATCGCGTCATAGCCAGGCAGATCCACCGGAACAATACCAAGGGACGTCGAATCGGTCGTCGCCTTGTCGTAGCTCCACGCGAGCTTACCGTCGGCATCGAGATACGCCTTCTGGAACGCGTGCATGTCACCGGTGACAGCAGCGGCATCCTGACCGTTAAGGATGGCAGCAGCGTAGCCAGCCTTGGCCTGCTCCATAAGAGAAAGCTCGGCATCGAGCTCGTCCTGGTCCTGCGGGGCAATCGCGAAGTCGAGGGTCTTGCTTGCCGTGACCTCGGCGTTGGACTTATCGGTCACCGTAAGGGTGACCTTGGTCTTCGCTGCCTCGGTGCCAGGCAGCGGCTGGTAGACCGTGCCCTTGTAGCCGTTAATCGTGATGTCATCGGTGCTGGCAGAGTACTTGACCTCGTAGTACTTGCCGTCGATATTGAGCGTGCTCGTGCGCGGCATCTGCAGGTCGGCGGTCAGGCCATCCTTGTTGGCAACCGTTTCGGTGCCGGAGTATTTAATGTTGTCGTAGGTAAAGGCCGCATCGACCTTTTCCTGCAGTGCCTTCTTGTCGGCGGCGACCTTCTCGGGATCGCCCTTGACGGTCACCGTGAAGTCGTGCGCGCCCTTAACGTCAGACGGGCCACCGCTCACAAACGAAACGGTCGCGGTCAGCGTTACGGCGCGATCGCTCGAAACGCGCGTCACCTTGCCGGTGTAGTCGTCCCAGCCATAACCGGAAGGCCAAATGACATCGCCGTCGGAACTCTTCCATTCAACCTCGAACTTGCTCTTGGAGCCCGCGCGGTACGGAAGTGTGAGATTCGACGTGACGGACTCGGCCGAATCGCCCGAAGCGTAGCCTATGGCAATTTGCTCGGCAGCATCGTCGAGCATCTGCTGCACACGAGCCTCGTCCCAAGCAACCTGCACTGTCTTGCTGGGCTGATAGTATTCGGTTTCGTCGCCGCGTGACAGCTCAAACACGACGTCGGCGCTGCGCAGGCCGTCGATGTTGTAGCCGGTGTAATCGTTGGGATCGATGTAGAAGAACGTCACATCGCCGTTGGTCTTATCCTGGGCGTCGGAGATACCGACCGTGGCCTTGTCATCCTCTGCATTAAAGGCAACGCCGCCCTCAGAGATCTTGACGTCGATATCGGTAAATCCCAGATCGACAAGCTGCGCCTTCAGAACATCGTTGACGTTGCCGCCCTTGGCGCTGTAATCAACAGCGATCTGTTTGTTAGCATTGTTGAGCTTTTGGACTGCAGCCTCAAGCGAGCCTGCGGCGATAACCTTGTTGGTGGAGACGAGCTCGACCGTCGAGCTTCCGCTCGTGGCGACAGCCTTCAGATACTTGCCAGCAGCAGATGCCGAGACCGTCGCCTCGGCGCCCGACATATCGGACAGAAGCGTCCAGTCGGCCGCGGGAGCCTTCGCGTCGTCGGCCGCATACCAAGCAACAGTCGCCTGACCGGTGACGTCGATACCGTTAGTGGCCGAACCGTCGGCGCGCTTGGCCTGCGCCGTCGCCTTAACGCTATCGCCCGCGACGAGATGGGTCGAATCGCTATTGATCTGCGGCGCAGTGGTCACACGCAGCAGGTTATACTCCCCCGCCGCGGTAACGCTATCGGGCGAAACCCACTCAACGGTGTTATCGAGCGCGCTCGCGGTGACCTTGATCTTCTTGCCGACAAGCGCATCCGTAATAGTCAGGCTGCCATCAGTCGTATCGACGCCGTCGGTGAGCTCGGTCCAATCGGTACCGTTCTCGCTCGCGTACCACGCCATGGTGAGGTCGGCATCATCGGGCACGTCCTTGGTCGAGCCCGACCAAGGACCCGGAACCTGCACGCTCGGTGTGATCTTTGAACCCACGCTCAGCGTAACGTTCTTATCGGCAAGCTCAATGCCCGCCAGCTTGTACTGGCCCTTAAGCGTCACGGGGCCAAGCGGAGCAACAGACTGCGTGCCGGCGGGGGAGCTCTTCTTCTGCGTGCTGAAAACGGTATTTTCGCTCGTCACCTTTACGCGCAGATACTTGCCGGCATAGGCGGCGTCAACGGTATAGGTGGCCTCGGTGGCACCGGGGATATCGGTGTAAGCGGAGTCGGAGCTCGAACTGCTATTTGCATACTGCCACTGGTAGGTCACATTATCGGTGCGGTCGATATAGCTGTACTTCGAGCCGTCCTTTTTGCGCACCTTGGTCTTGAGCTTATCGCCCACGTGCACGCCGTTGGTGGCAGGAGAGCCCTCAAACTGCACGTCGTAAAGCTCAACCTGACCCGCAACCGAGACAGGACCTGCCGCATAGTAGGGCTTCTCCTCGCCATAGCCGCCATTGGCCTTAGCCACGACGTAGTAGCCCTTAAGGGCGGCGGTCACCGTCAGGGTGTTACCGGTCTCACCCTCGATAGGCGTGTTGCACGAGCTCGCGTATTTCGCGGTGCCCTTATACCACTGCCACGTGACATGCGAATCGGTGGTAACGTCGGTGGAACCCGCCTTGGCGGTCGCCGTAATCGTGGAGCCAACCTCGACTTTGCCCGAAGTCGGGCTCATAGTCACGCTCGAGACATTAATTGAACCGGCGGCTGCAACGAGAGCGCCCGTCGAGTTGGTCGTGCTCGAAGAGCCGATCTTCGAAGACACCTTGCACTTGAGGTACTTGCCGCCCAAAGCATCGGTTAGCTCGAGGGTCTCACCCGTGGCACCCGCAATGTCGATATACTTGCCACTCTTGGTGCCAGAGCACTGCCACTGATAGTTGAGCTTGCTCGCGTCGATAAACGTCGAGGCGCCCTTCTCCTTGGCGCGAGCCTGGGCGGTATCGCCAACCGCGAACACGGAGTTGTTGGTCTTGGGATTGATGAGCGAAACCGCGTAGACGTCCACCGCACCGGCCTGTTTGACCTTGTTGGAGGTGGTCTTGCTCACCGTATTTACGCCAGCAGTAGCCTCGACTCTGATGTACTTGCCCTCGAGGTCATCGGTCACCGTGAGGGAAGCGCCCGTCTCGCCCTCGATCTTGGTAAAGCCCGAGTACTGCGAGGTAGATGCGGACCAGGTGTAGGTGACCTTGGCGTCGGAGCCCGCGGGGCTCGACCAATCCTTGTACGGCGTCGCCATCAGAGTATCGCCTATGCTCGGCGCGCCGCTACTCAGCTTGACGCTGTAAAGCTCCATTTGGCCGGCGCCCAGCACGGGGCCGGGGATGCTGTTAGGATTAATGCCCGAGCCGTACGAAACAGAGGGGCCGTAGTGGTCCTTGCCGTCTGCCGTCACCTTGCAGATGAAGTATTTGCCCTCCATCGCGTCAGTGATGGTGAGCGACTGCTCGTGGCCTACGACCTCGGTGTAATCGGCGGCGTCACTGCTGGCCTTGACCGTGCCGGCGAGCCAGGTATAGGTCCAGGCGCCGGGGTTAGCGACCGATTTGGTCTCGGTCGTAGGGTCGCCCCAGTAGTCCTCGGTCTCGACCTCATCGTACATATTGGCCCAGAGCGTATCACCCACATTGAGCGCGCCGGACTTCGTGGAATACGAGTTGTCTTTATCCTTGGCGTCCTGAATGAAGACCTTTGCCTCACCGGAAAGCGTTGTGGCGGATGCGGCGGCAACGGCGTTCTTCTGCTCCGAAGCAGCAGGCGCCGCCGCAGAGTTCTCGGACTCAGTTGCGTTGTCTGCGGCGGTGTCAGCACCATTCGCGGCACTCGCAGTTGCGCCCTGACCTGCGTCGGCGCCATCGGCAGCAGCGTCACTGGCACCCGCGCCGTCCTCCGCAGCAGCACCGTTCGCACCGGCATCGGCGGCAGCAGCGCTATCGTCGGCTGCCGCGCCCTCGCCGCCCGTCGTAGCCTGAGCCACGGCCTCGGCAATGCCCTCGGCGCCCTCGGCCCAAAGTTGCGCCGGCGTGGTGCCAAAAGCCATGGCAAAAGCCAGGAACGCCACCAGACCGCGCTTGGCTACGCCACGGGCAATCGCTCCATGACGACGCCACGAGGCGCGCTGGCACTCGTCCTCAAACATATCCATTTGTCTCCTACTGTCTGCACTGGGAGCATTGCCCAGCGGCTGCCCCACATCATCGCGCATATTGCGCTTGAGTACCCCCATCGGGGTCCCCCTTCCCTCCAGAGCCCAACGCGTACCGGCGGCATGCGCCGCGCCCGCGTGCAAGATGGGAGGCGATCCGACTTAACCTTACCGACCCGGGCGCGTCGTCCGATCTGCGACGCGAACATCCCGGGCCAAGAGGAATTACGGTTACTGGTACAGCCGGGGACTTGCACCCCGATTCTCCCAAACACGCAGGAAAACCGCGCATTCGTGCGTCTCCGCACCACCATCTAGGCCATCGATTATTACTGTCGATATGGTAGCACGCAAAAGGGCCCCGCACACAGGCGAAGCCCAAGGTAAAAGCTATGGTTTGCGATAGAAAAGGGTGAGGATGGAATGCCGAGCAAAAGGATCCGTCTTCCTCTGATCCCGCGAAATCGTTACCGCTTGCCGCCGTGACTGTTGCGCCAAATCTCGCGGCCCAGCATCAGCGCCAGCACCAGCGCGCTCACGTAGCCCATAAAGCCAATGACCGGGATACCGAACACAACCGGCTCGATGCGCGCGTAGTACACCACCGACGAGCCGATAAACAGGCCGGCAATCACAATTGCCATCGACATGCGGTCGATAATTCCACCCAGCTGTCGCAGCGCCTTATCGCTGCTCATGATCTGCGTGTTTACCTTAAGCTGACCGCGCGTGAGCATACGCGACGCCAAGCCCAGATACTCGGCCGCCTCGAGCGAGCCTTTTGCCGCGCGATAGCTGCTCGCCGCAAAGTCGCGCCCCATTTCGCGGACGCGCGCATAGGCGCTCTTCTCGTTTTTGATGTGCGCTTGGATGATCTGGATCATGTTGACGTTGGGCATGTACTCGGTCAGCAGACCCTCGAGCGTCACCATGCCGCGGGCGAACATCGTCACCACGCTCGGCAGCTCAACGTCGTTTTTGCGCGCCAGGTTTAGCAACGAGGTCAAAAACTCGCCGATATCCAGGTCCTTAAGATCGAGTCCTGCAAAGTCGGCTACGATAAAGTCCAAATCGGACAAAAAGGCCGAATGATCGAGCTCGGCCGAATCACCGCGCGTCACGGCAAAACGCATGAGCGAATCCTTGAGCTTGGGCACATCGCCCTCGGCCACGGCGAAAATCATATCCTTGACGATACCGCGGTCGTGGCTCGACATGCGCCCGACCATGCCCAGGTCAATAAAGTAGACAATGCCGTCTTTGAGGATGATGTTTCCCGCATGCGGGTCGGCATGGAAAAAGCCGTCGTCGAGCACCTGCGTCGAATAGTCCTCGACGATCGCCGAGCCGATCTTTTCCAGGTCATAGCCCTCGGCCACCAGGCGCTCGGGATCGGCAATGGAGATGCCGTCGATGTAGTCCATGACCACGACGTGTTCGGTGCAAAGGTCCAGGTAGGATTTGGGACACGAAACGCCGTGCACGCTTTTGTGGAAGTCATAGAAATCGTTGAGGTTTTTGGCCTCGGCCAAAAAGTTGGTCTCCTCGCGAAATGAGGTCCACAGCTCTTCGACCACACCGTGCAGGTCAACAAACTGATCGGTGTTGACGAACTTGGAAACGATGCGCACCACCGAACGGATGATGTCGATGTCCTGTGCCATGACCTGTTGCGCGCCGGGGCGCTGCACCTTAACGGCTACGTCCTCGCCGGTCACCAGACGGGCGCGGTGCACCTGCGCGAGCGACGCGCTTCCGAGCGGGTTGGGGTCGATCGCGTCGAACATCTGCCCCAGGCGCTGGCCGTATTCCTCTTCCAGACAGCGGAGCACTACCTCATATGGCACCGGCTCTACGTCGGAGCGCAGGCGACGGAGCTCGTCGCAAAACCGCTGCGGCAAAATCTCGGAGCGGTTAGCCAGAATCTGCCCCATCTTGACGAACATGGGACCGAGCTCTTCGAGCAGACGACGCAGACGCACCGGCGTGAGGTTATCCCATACGCGGTACTTTTTGATCAGGCGAACGATCTGCCCAATGCGCTCACGACGACCTGCCGGTGTGAGCTGATACTCCTCGTCCGGCGCCATCGCGTCGGGCTCCTCGGGGACCATATCGACAGCGCGTGGCTTCTTACGAGCGCCCGAGACGGCGGCCTCAACCTCATCGACAACCGCCGTCTCGTCACCCAAGGGATCTAGATTGTTGTAATCGGTGGTGGAATCTGCCATCTGCGCTGCTACTCGGCCTCTTCGGTGTCCTCTGCATCGTCGGGCTCAACGGACTCGACGGGCACCGAAGTCACGTTGTCCTCGACCGAGTCGACGATGTCGCGCACATGGGCCAAAAAGGCCGTGCGCTCGGGGGCGGTCATAACCCGGACGCGAGCCAGGATGAGCTCGTCGAGCACGCGCTGCGCCGCAGTCTCGCCCTGCATGCCCAGGCGCTCGGTCAGGTCGGAAATGGTGCCGCCGGCCTGCTCGAACATATCGGACACGCTGCGGGCGATATCGGGGGTGCCGGCGTCCTTGCGGACCTGCTCGCCCTTAGTATTGAGGTCGTCAAGGACCTTCTTGCCGCCCTCAACGGCAACGGCAGCGGCGCCGAAGCCCACGTTGATGGCACCGTTAACAAGCTGATCGAATTTCATAACCATGGTTGGCTCCAATCATGAACAACTGCATTGGCGTTCTTGTACCCAAGATTGGGTGAACGACACAAAATCGTTTTATCACCAAGATAGAAATCGAGCGGGGCGAAGCCTTTGACGGCGTTTGTCCCGCTCGTTCACCGCAAGGCCGTCTTTACCTTACGTTGTCATTCATCGCGAAGGAGTTCTTCATGGCACAGCTCGTGGTGTAGAGTACCTTGCCCAACAGGGCATCGGTCTCCACGCGCACGAGCTCGGCAAAGGCCTCGTTGGCGCGGGCGAGCTCGGCGGGCACCTCGGCCTCGGGCAGTGCGGCTACGACAGCGTCAACGTCGTGAATCTGCTTGTGGCCCATGCCGCCGACCTTCTCCTGATAATCCTCGACCGCGCGACCGCACTCGTGGAAGCGAACATCGGCCAAGGCACCGATCAGGCGATTTGCCCAATAGAAATTCTCGGACGTCACGCGGGCCTGCGTGTCGGCATAGTACTCGGGCATGGTCTCGACATTGGCGTACAGCGGCACGAGCGCGTTAAACGAGTTGGAGCCAAACGCCATCCACTGCACGGCGCGATACGCCGGCTGTGCATAGGGGCGCAGCTGCAGCACGGCGAGTTGACTGTTGCGGTTGATGCCGATGGGACGATAGGCGCCGCGCGTGGCGGGCGTACCCTTGCTGCCGTAGCAGTCGTACTCCGTGCCCTGGTAGTGGCTCGAAAGCACGTACTTGATATCCTCGATGGTCACCTTGCGCTCGGGCACGCGGCTCCAGGGGATGCCATCGCTCTCGGGCGTGTAGTCGGCCTCGGGACCATCCCACACATCGCTGGGGTTGAGGCAGCGCTGCATGTACCAGGCGCGCGGCGTGTTGTAGACATGGTCGCTGTCGCTGTGCGAGCCAAAGGCCTCGCGCGGGTTAAAGACCGCGGCGGGACCGTCGCCCTTAATGCCCAGTGTCAGGTCCAGATGCCACTCGGCCATCCAGGAGCGCAGGTCGGCGGAGCACATGTGGTCGACCTGAGCGCCCTCGGCGTCATCCAGGTCAAAGCTATCGATACCCAGCTGGTTGGGCATGGTCACATAGGCGTCATCGGGCACGCGCTTGGCGATCCAGTGGTGGCCGCCGATAGTCTCGAGCCACCAGATCTCGTCCACGTCACTAAAGGCAATGCCATTGTTCTCGTAGGTGCCGTAGCGCTCGAGCAGCTCGCCAAGAATGTGCACGCCATCGCGGGCGGACTTGGCATACGGCAGCACCAGGGTCACCATATCCTCCTCGCCCAGACCGCCGGGCTGTGCCGGCACATAGCCGTCCTCGCCCTCGTTGCCCTTGGCGGGCACGTAGTCCACGAGCGGATCGGCGCCGCGGACGCGCTCGTTGGTGGTGAGCGTCTCGGTTGCAGACATGCCAACGTTGAGCTCGTTGAAGCCGGCCTCGGCCCAAATGCCATGACCCGGGACAACGTCGGGGACGCTCGTGTAACGCATGGGATTGTCGGGCAGCTCAACGGTCAGGTGGCTCAGGACACTCGTGTAGACACGCGGCTGCTCGTCGGGATGCACTACGCGCATGCGCTTGGGCTCGAACACCCCGTTGGACGAGTCCTCGTTGCGGGCGACAAGCGTCGACCCGTCGTAGCTCGCGTTCTTACCAACCAAAATCGTTGTGCACGGCATGCGCATCCTCCTTGAGCGAAGAAATCAAACGGCAACAGTGTATCGCTTCGGCGCAAAAAGGGCGAAACCGCAACCCTTCGAGACCCCCTCGGGACCCCTGTGGTCAAAAAATGCCAAATATGAGTACTGTCACTAATTTTGTAGCAGCAATTTTCCTTGTAACGAGTGCCGGAATCCCCATTTGTGCAAAAGCAAGACAACGTTATTCCCCATAGGTTCAATAAAATGGGCTTCCTAACGATAATGGATATCGCTAGGAAGCCCAAATTTCATAAAACATATGTGACCATCTTGGCAGCAGTACTCATATTTGGCATTTTTTGACCGCGTGGTATATAACTAACCCTTCAAACAGCCCAAAACACCTATTTCGATGCGCGCTCCGCCGCCTCGATCACGTGCTTGGCGAGAATCGCCGTCGTTACAGCCCCCACGCCGCCCGGCACGGGAGTAATTGCGCCAACGATCGGTTCCGCAGCATCAAAATCGACATCGCCGACCAGCTTGCCGGCGGCCTCGTCCCAGTTAATGCCCACATCGATGATCGCCTGGTCCTCGCGAACCGCATCCGCGCCAATCGTGCGCGCGCGTCCAACCGCGGCAACAACAATGTCGGCAGAACGGCACTCGGCAGCCAAGTCGCGCGTATGCGTATGGCACGTCGTCACCGTGGCATTGCGAGCCGTAAGCATGGCGGCAACGGGACGACCAATCACCAGCGACCGACCGACGACCGCGACCTTGGCCCCATCCAGCTCAACGCCGTAATGGTCCAGCAACGCCAACACGGCTTCAGCCGTGCAGGGAGCAAAGCCCTCGCCTCGCCCCGAAAGCGTGGTAAGCAACGAGGCCGGCGTCATGGAGTCAACATCCTTGGCAGGATCGAGCGCCGCGGCAACTATATCCTCGTCAAGCCCAGCGGGCAGCGGGCGAAACATCAGGCAGCCATGAACAGCGGGGTCGGCATTGATGTCCTTAAAAGCCGCCAGCAGCTCATCCTGCGAAACATCGGCAGGGAGTAAAACGCGGCGAGCCTCAATGCCAACCTTTTCGCAGCGCTTGAGGGCGCCACGCTCGTAGGATAGATCGTCCTCGCGCTCGCCCACGCGAACGATGGCCAGCGTCGGTACGATGCCCCGTTCGCGCAGGGCGGCGCAACGAGCGGCGAGTTCCTCGGTCAAAGCGCGGGCAACGGGAGCACCCTTGAGCAGCTCTGCCATGACTATCCCCTCTTCCTGGCTGCGTCGGCAGCACGGCGCGCCAGCGCATCGGCGCGCGGCAGCCACGTATCCAGCAGCTCATCGCACGCCGCCTCGAGCTCCTCGGCGCGCGCTCGGTCTTTCATAGACGTGGTATTGGCAAAGAGTGTCAGGCTCGCGCCCTGCATGGCGGCGCGGCAGAACACGGCACCGCACGCCACGTCGGACAGCAGTTGGCGCGAGCCTTTGTCTGCCATGTCCTCGAGCAGCGCCAACGCGCGCCCACAGGTGTCCATAATGCGGTACGGAGGCATGGCCGCCACGCGCAACGCGTCCTGAATCGCCACGGATCGAGCCGGGTCATCACGAGCAATACCGTACGCAGCGGACACCTGGCCGTACGCACGAACATCCTCGGCAACTAGACCTACAAGTTCCTGCGCCAACTCGTCTGCCTGGGCAAATGCACGCGTCAAATCGTCTGCGCGATCGGCAAGCGCGGGATTAGTTGCCCCGTAGCGCGCGACCATCCCGCAAAGCGAGGCGCCCAGCGCGCCCACAAAGGCGCTCGCGCTACCGCCGCCGGGAACAGGCTCGCGGGCGGCCAGCGCCTCGGCAAACCCTCGGCAGGTCTTATCCATCATCTCTTGGCTCATACGCATGCACCTTCAAGTCATATAGATCGGTCGGGCGGCAACCACCGGCCAACCGCATCAAACACGTAATGATGCTAAGTCTAGCCCATAAGCACATGAGCGTCAGCGCACCTGGCCATCGCGGATTTCTATGACGCACGATAGGCGGCAGCAACGCAAACATGGGACACACGGCCCACCTTTCGAGACTCCCGGGCAGCACAAGCTGGGGCATATCTATAAGTAAGGAACCCGTTGGAGCACGGCCGAGCGACGGCCTCAAACAACGAACGGAGGTATCGCCGCACCACACACAACGACATCCGCCACGCTTGCGAATAGCAACATACACCAACGGCTCCAACAACCCGCGGCGCCGTGATGTCACCGACAGACAAGGAGGACGCCACTATGAAGAAAAAGACCCTATCGATCCTCTTCCTATGCATCGCCCTCTTTGCTGCGCTCGCCCTCGTGGGCTGCGGCGGAGGCGCGTCGAGCGGAGGCGGCAGTGACGCCGCCACGAACAGCAAGGAAAAGGCCCCCGCAGCCGCAAAGACCGACTTTATCTGGTTTAAGGTCACGATGCCCGAGGGCGTTGGCGTAAGCGACTCCGCCGGCAAGAATGCCGACAGGGTCCAGCTCACTTTCCCCGAAGACGAGAACGGCTCGGCCGATCGCTTTATCCCCGTTTGGAAAAAGGCGCTGACAGCTGAGGAGTCCCACGCCGACCAGGCAGAAAAGAAAGGCGATACGTTCCAGTGGAAGGATGGCGGGTCCGTCGAGTATAACGGCAGGACGTGGCTCATCGGAACGTACGAGGACAACAGTGGCGTCTCAACACTCCTCTTTACCGACGTTGAGCCGGGAAGTGTCTACGTCCTCATCTCGAACTTCGATCTGCATAAGAAAGAAGCCGAGGCGCTCCTCAACTCCATCGAGTTCCCCGACGACATGACGGAAGCGGTTTCCGAGGCACGCGAAGTCGAGATTTCGAGCATCGAGATCAAGTAGCCGAATCCCGCACACGCCCGCGTACACGCGCCCCAATAAAACAACGGGCACCTCACCCCGGGGAGAGCCGGTAGCTCCGGCTCTCCCCTCTTTTGCGCCCGGACATATTGCCACTTGTCGGCGCAAATCCGGCCCCCAGAATGGGACACATGGCCCACCCGAACGAGCCGCTCGCGCGTACAGTAAAGGCAGGTAATCCATGGGCGGTTACAGATCGAGGAGGACACGACCATGAAAAAGAAGGCCTTTGCGATTCTCACCCTCTGCATGAGTCTCTTTGCCGCAGTTGCCCTGGTGGGCTGTGGCGGAAGCGGTGGAGCTACCGGCAGCGGTGGCGGTGCGGAAAAGCCAGCCGTGGATATGAGGACTGACTTCATCTGGTTTAAGGTCGAGGTCCCCGAGGGCGTCGAGGTCACCGACGTCGCAGGCGATACCGCCGACAGGGCCCAGTTTAAGTTCACCGAGAGCGAGCACGCCAGCGATCGCTTCATCCCCGTCTTCGACTCTGACAAGAACGCCGACGAGCTGTTCGACTACGAGGCAAAGTGGAATGCCAGCTTTGAGTGGACCGAGAATGACCCCGTCAAGTACAACGGCAAGACTTGGCGCAACGCTTCCTATACACACTCGGGCGGCGTGACGACTGAGTACTTCACCGAAGCAGGCGGCGGCAGCGTCTACGTGCGCATCGACAACGTCGAGGAGCACAAGGATGCCGTCGAGACCATGATGAAGTCTCTGGAATTTGCCGATGACATCGCTAAGGCTAAGACCGAGGCCATGGACGTCAAGCTCGACGATATCGAGATTAAAAGCTAAAGCTCCAACGGCATGCAGCAGCGCCGTTTTAGCTCGGCCGGGATGCAAGGTGCGACTCCTTGCATCCCGGTTTTTTGTTCGAAAGCGCCCGGTCACATCACCATATTGAGCACGTTCACAAATTCCTGGGCCTGGGAGCGGCTGCTGAGGCTAAAGACACAAGCAGTCAACAGCCTGTTGCGCAGAAAAACATTGCGGCCCTTGATCCTGTTGACCCCCGTGATGTCCTTAAGGTAGACAATCTCGGTATGCTTGCCGCCGAAAGTGCCCTTCTTGAGCACCTCGATGCGGTTAGGGTAGATCTTGACGTCTTTAAACCCGCCCGAGCCTTTGTCCTGGAACAGCAAAGTATTGTTGTCCATACGCATCGCTCCCCATGGACTCGCGGAAACTACCTTTAACTCCTCATTTTAGTCATTCCGAGACCCCCACGCGAAGACGGTTGGAGGCATCTAGATTTGTGTCCGCGCGAGGCTTTATGGTTCAGTTAATAGATACGCCATTGCGGAGGAAGACAAATTCGACGCATCCTTAATCGCTCGACACAGGAGGAGTCATACATGGCAGAGACATCAAAGGCAACGCCACGCAACTGCATCTATGGGCTTGCCGTCGGTGACGCGCTGGGCGTTCCTTACGAGTTCAGGCCCCGCGGCACGTTCGAATGCACGGACATGATCGGCTACGGCACGCATGGGCAGCCCACCGGCACCTGGAGCGACGACACTTCTATGACGCTTGCTACCTGCGACTCGATTAGGGAGCTCGGGCATATCGGCACCACAGACATGCGCGACAAGTTCGTCGGCTGGATTGCCCGTGGCGAGTATACGATCGACGGCGTTTTCGATTACGGCGGCACGACCGCCCGCGCCTTGCGCACCGGCAAAGGAGGCTCCGGCGAGCGCGACAACGGCAACGGATCGCTCATGCGCATCGCACCCCTGGCGTTCACCGATGCGACAAACGAAGAGGTCAGCAAAGTCTCCGCGATTACGCACGCCCACAGAACGTCGACCGACGCATGCATCATATTTGTCGAGCTGATGAGGAGCGTGATGAACGGTGCACTTCCCTCATGGGTGCTCCAGCTGAAAGACGAGCCCGAGCACGAAATCAGATCCGGCGGCTTCGTGCGCGACACGCTTAAGGCAGCCACCTGGTGCTTTGTGAACACCAACAGCTACGAAGATTGCGTGCTTGCCGCCGTCAACCTGGGCGACGACACCGACACCACCGCAGCCGTCGCAGGCGCCCTCGCCGGCACGGCATACGGCATCGACGCAATTCCACGGGAGTGGATCGACACCCTGCGCGGCAAAGAGCTGATAGAACGGTGTTTGTTTTAGGACACGCCTTCAACGAAGACAACGTCAGTCAACGCAAATGATTAAGGGTCCGCATAAATGATGATTACAGAATGCGCCGTTCGTCTGATGAAGCCTCATTGGCTACCGCAGAAAAGGGCCGGCTGCAGCCGTCCCACCGTTTATTTAGATCTGCCACGATGGACAGCTCGCACTACTGCGCACTGTCCCGTACCACTCCCCCACTTCCCAAATAGCGCACCCAGTAGGCCGCGGCGCTTGGGCTTCTCCTCTCGGTAGGAACCCTCGGCCGCCGCTGCCACCTGACGTGGCTGCTCGCCGCCTCCCTTACGTACAATCTGGTACAGGAACGGCGACTTAACGTATTTGACCTCGATGGGCGTGGCATGCACGGTGCTTTCTCCGGACAGATGCAGGCTCGGGTTGAGCGGCGCCACAATATGTGTTTCGCGCTTGTCGCTAAACACCACCGCTGCCGCGCGGCCCGTCTGACCGTTCACGGCGATGCGCACCTGCTCGCCATCGCGGCTGTCCGTCGCCGGGCGATCGACAAAGTAGACCGGTACCATCACCAGGCCGTCCTTGTGCTTGCGGGCCTTGCGCGCCCAGGTGCGTATGCTCTTTTTATTGAGTCCCAGTACCGTCTCGGCATCGTTGCCGGCAATGTCGAGCGCCAGCTTATCAATGACCACCTGGTCCTTGGTAGACGCATCGACGGAGACGACGCGGAAGTCGCCTTCCTGCATGGCCGGGTCAAACGGTCCAACCTTGGCAAAGTCCCACGGCTCCAAAATGCCCATAAGTCGAACATCCAGGTAGTTTGCCCTGGGATATGCCCAGTCGAGCACCTCGTAGTACACCAGGGTCTCCTTGCTCAGCCCCTTGCCCGGAAAGGACGCCATCATGCGCAAATCCGCGAGCGCCATGGGAAAGTAGAAGAGCATCATGTCATTTTGGATCGTGTCTTCCACGTCGTGCCCGGCAAAGGCCTCCGGGTGCTGGCGCACCAGCTGCAGCGCGTTGGCACGTGCCTGTTGCGGCGAGATTTCGCAAGGAATACCCTGCTCAGGCACATACTCGGCACCAACGCCCAAGGTCAAGCGTTTACTAAACGTACCGGGCTTGAGCAGGTCGGCCACACCGATTTTGTTGCCGCAGGACGGGCACTCAAACACGCGCTGGGTCGATGACCCCTCAAAGGACGCACCGCAGAAGGGGCAGGGAATGCTCATGTGCGTTGCCTCTTGGAACTCCTGCGCCGTGCCGCGGTCCTCCCACAGCAGATGCTCCAGAACCGACTGGTTGCGCCAGTACGCATTTAAGAAATACCAGTCGGGGTCCACCGGGCGCTCGAGCTGCGACACATGGGTGAGCTTAAGCAGCCCATCAACAACCGTCAGCGGCGTATGGCGAATGCCCAAGGCGCTCTTGGGCTCCCCCGCATCGGCCTGCCACGGAACGACCGTGCCGCAATAGGAGCATTCAAAGCTGCGTTTAGCCTGGTGTGAGTACATAGGGCCGCCGCAGTTTTGACATTTAATGGCAAACATCTCGTCCATGGATACGTCCTCCTTTGCGCAGGGGCTGTCGACATTAAGTATGTCGGGCAGGCAGGCACATGCCCATACCCATGTGGCCCAAAATGGAGCACCAGGTCGGACAAGAAGCCCTGCCCGTTAGCTCCGGCAGCTCATTGCTGCATTTTCTGAGCATCGGTGCACAGTGCGCCCATGCGGGCTACACTACCCACTTAAACGAGGATGCGAGGAGATACGCCATGCTATTTGTAAATCGGCTGGCACATACGCTTGTTCCCGGCAGCGAGGGCGAGCCGGTCGATACAATTTGTCGCACCAACCAATAAAGTCCCAAGCTGCCTTGGCGCCCGGACCTTATTCGCTACTTGCGGGCATCTCCAACGTAGCGCTTAAACTTGCGAATCTGGTTCATATTCGTGATCCATCCCCAGAGCCTGTGCTCAAGCGTGTCCGCTTTACACAGAACGGGCGACTCATCCGCCTCGTCCGAAAGCGCATAGTCCTTATCGGCACAAGAAGCGGCATAGCGTTTGATGACGGCATCGGGAACCATCTTGAACGTAAATGCGCGCGACGCATGGGAGGGCTCGCTCTGGGTACCATACGTTGCCGTCGGCTCCGTGCCAAGGCATGCGGGGGCAATCCAGTGATCGACCATAACGCGCGGCAGATCGATACCCGCGAGCGAAAGGTACCACGAGTTGCGCCCCAGGCGGGCATTGACCTCAAGGAAACGATACGAGCCGTCACGAGAGTCGTACATAACGTCAAAGTTGGCAAATCCCGTATAGTTGACCTTCTCGAGGAAACGCTTCGCATCGTTCAGAAGATCGACCTTCCATGCGGGCATCTCCGTATCGCCCACGATCACGACCGGGTTGCCGATGGCAGAGGGCGCGTGGTCCTGCAGCAGCACGTGGCCCAAGACAGAGAACTCAACCTTGCCCTTCCAGGCAAAACAGGTAATGGAATAGAGTGACTCATCGAATCCGGGAATCATATCCTGAACCAGCAGGTCTTTGTCGTAGCACGAAGGGCGAAGCGCCGAGTAGACGCGGGCGAGTTCCTCTGCGGAGTCAACCGTCATGACCTTTGCCTTGCCGTCAAATTCGACATAATGCCAGGCAGCGGAATTCGAAGGTTTGGCAATGACCGGGAAGCTAAATGGGCAGGCATACGGGTCAACGGCCTCGACCGACTCGTCACAAGGCATGGCATAGGTACCTGGATGGGCGATGCCCAGCTCGTCGCAAATGCCCTGGAAGACACCTTTTTGCGTAATGGAATCAAACGTGTCGTAGTCGCAGTACGGCGTGGTAAAGCCCCAAGAGCGCAGCAGCTCCGCATTGCGAGCAAACGTGCGGGCATACCAGTCACCCGTACCCAAAACGTGAAGCATCGGGTCACAGGGCGCAACGGCATCCGAGACGGCCTTGAGGGCGCCGAGCAGCGTAGGCTCGTCATCGGTACCGTGAACATACATGATCTCGGCGAATTTGGTCGTCGTCACGATCTTGACGTTCTCCGCGATTAGAACAAGCGGCCTCACGCCATAGGACTCAAAAAACATGCGGCTCATCGAGTAGATAAACAGGTCGCCGCCAACAAGTACGGGAGCAAGCGGACGCGCGAACGTCTCACCCGTCGCGGACGACGCCGCCCCCGCGTTGCCCTTGCACCAGCTGCGGAGCTTGCCAACCTGATCATCGGTCAGCTCGTATCCGTTGATTTCAGGCGTAGCGCTCGTCGCCATAGCTCCCCTTCCAATTAATCCGCGGCGCACGGTTTGCACATGCGGCACGGCTGCAGTCATAACTAGTGCAAATGGTAGCGCAGAAACATGTCCCGCCTATCGACGAGTCGGGGAAACCATACTCGCCGGGCGATACGCCCTGCTCACCCCACGTCGCCCGTTAACGTGGGCAGACCATTGCTGCATTTTCTGAGCATCGGCGCACGGCGCGCCCGCGCAAGCTACACTATCCCCTTAACCATGATTGTGAGGACGATCGCCATGCTATTTGTAAATCGGCTGGTACATACGCTTGTTCCCGGCAGCGACGGCGAGCCGGTCGATACATCTTGCCGCACCAACGCGGGCTTTGCCGCAAGCCTCATCTGCATTGGCCTCAACATTACCCTGTGCCTAGCCAAGGGCATCGCGGGCCTGCTCGCCGGCTCCGTCTCGCTTGTCGCCGACGCCTTCAACAACCTCTCCGATGCGGCGAGCAACATCGTGAGCTTGCTCGGATTCCGCCTTGCCAGCCGCCCGGCAGACGAAGGCCACCCCTATGGCCACGGCCGCTACGAATACCTCGCCGGCCTGTTTGTCGCCGTCCTCGTTTGTGCCGTCGGCATCAACCTGGTGCTCGAGTCCGTTACCAAGATCATCAAGCCCTCGCCCACCGCTTACACGCTCGTTTCCCTTGCGGCACTGGCTACGTCCATGCTCGTTAAGCTCTGGATGGCCACGTTCAACCGCACGCTGGGGAATCGCATCGACTCCGAGACGCTCATCGCCACAGCGCAGGACTCCAAGAATGACGTCATCACCTCGGGCTCGGTCTTGGTGGCGGCGCTTATTTCGCAGACGACTGGCTTTGACCTCGATGGCTGGGCAGGCCTGGGTGTGGGCATCTTCATCTGCATCAGCGGCATGGCCCTGGTGCGCGACGCCATCAGCCCGTTGCTGGGGCAAGCGCCCGACCCCAAGCTCGTCCAGGAAATCCGCGACAGGATCATGTCGTACCCCCAGGTCCTGGGCACGCACGACCTCATGGTGCACGACTACGGCCCGGGCCGCCAGTTTGCCAGCGCACACGTCGAAATGCCCGGCGAGGGCGATGCCTTTGAGCACCACGAGATCCTGGACACCATCGAACACGATATCAAACGCCAGATGGGCATTGGCATTACGCTGCACTGCGACCCCATTGCAACAACCGGTGACGACCTGCGCGGCTGGGTCAAGCGCGGCGTAGCGCAGATCGACCCTGCGCTCTCCATCCACGACTTGCATGAGCACGACGACTTTGTTTCGTTTGACCTGGTGCGTCCCGACGGCTTTGACATATCCGACGAAGAGCTGCTGGAGCTCGTCACGCGCATCGTGCACGAGCGCCGGCCCGATGCATCATGCGTCGTTACGTTTGACTCGGGCTTTAGCTCGCCCGACCGTCCGGCAGAGCAGCTGTAGCCCCGCTCCGCTCGGCCGCTAGTTTCCCTGTGCGCCCGAAATGCCGTTTTGTAGGGCGTTCCAGGCATCCGTCGCCATGTCTCCCAAGTTCTGCGCGGTATCGCCCAGGTTTTGTGCCGTATCGCCCAGCTCTTGCGCCTTGTCTCCCAATTCCTGCGCCTTGTTGCTCAGGTCCTCCAGCGTGTTGGAGCTCGAGCTGTCCGTGGCGCCTTGATCACCGGACGCATTGCCCGACGAGCCGTCCTTGCGCGTAAGCTGAATCTCGAGGTTACCGTTGTCGTTGTAGTAGGCAGATGTGACGACCCAGTTGGCATCAACGACGGGCGTCGAGCCGTCGTCGGTCAGAATCACGGCATTCGAAAGATCGGCCCCGCGCGACTTGAGGAGTTTTTTGGCGTTGGACCAATACTGTCCCGGGATATCGCCCAGCTCTACTGCACCTGCCCGGTCGACCTCTGTCTGCTCGGCCGTCGTGCTGGTTGTAGCACCTCGCTTGTTGAGCATGCCCGACACGATGGCAAACACAATCGAGAGGGCAAAGAAGATCGCCAGCACAATGAGGATCTTCTTGATCACACTCGACGAACGCGACGGCGCCTCTTCCTCGTCCTCACCATACTGCGGAATCGACTTGGGATACTCGCGATAAGGCTGGCGCGCATACGGATCGCGCGACTCATATCGAGGCTGGGCCTGTGCCGTGCGCGGCATATACGTCGTCTGCTGAGGCTGCGGAATGGGATTTTGCGGCAGGTTATTATAGGGATTCGACGTCGAGGCGGAATAAGAATCCTGCGGCGCGTAATCAAACGGGTCCGGAGCTGCGTTGCCATAGGGGCCTTGCGAAGATGCAGCGTAAGAATCCTGCGCCGTGTCGCCATAGCCCATAACCCGGGTAGGCTCGGCAGAAGGCTGCGTCGCGGCGGGATCGGTATAACCGGGGCTGGGAACGACGCGGGTCGCATCGGCGCTGCCGCCAGCCTGTGCGGAACCATATCCGCCCATTACGGTCGTCTTATCCTGGTCCATGCAACGTTTCCTTTCCGTCGCCAGCAAGCATCAAGTTATCCATGCATTCTACCCGCGCAAAAGCCTATGATGGGCAAAGCCCGCCGGTATCTACAAGACATGCGCGGGCCTAAGGATCAAAAAGCCCCGCCGGGCCTTGGTAGGCGCGACGGGGCGGGCAAGCGGCTATGAGCAGCAGGCTTAGAACAGGCCGGTGATGTTGCCGTCGTTGTCGACGTCGATGTTCTCGGCCGCGGGAACCTTGGGCAGGCCGGGCATGGTCAGAACGCTGCCGGTCAGCGCGACCACAAAGTGGGCACCGGCGGAAACCTTGAGCTCGCGCACGGTGATGCGGAAGTTCTCGGGAGCGCCCAGAGCCTTGGCGTTGTCGCTAAAGCTGTACTGCGTCTTGGCCACGCACACCGGCAGGTTGCCAAAGCCGTTCTCGCGCAGCTCGGCGAGCTGGCGCTTGGCAGCCGGCGTAAAGTCGACGCCGTCGGCGCGATAGACCTTGGTGGCAACAGCCTCCAGGGCGTCGGCCACATCGGCACCGTCCTCGTAGGCAAACTTGAGCTCGCTCGGCTGCTCGATCAGGCGCATAACCTCATCGGCCAGGTCGAGCGCGCCCTCGCCACCCTTAGCCCAAACCTCGGACAGCTTAACGTTAACGCCGAGCTTCTGGCACTCGGACTCGATGAGCGCAAGCTCTGCCTCGGTGTCCGTCGGGAAGCGGTTGATGGCGACCACGCAGGGCAGACCGTAGACATTCTGAATGTTGTCGACGTGGCGCAGCAGGTTGGGCATGCCGGCCTTGAGGGCCTCGAGGTTCTCGTCGTTGAGGTCGGCTTTGGCAACGCCGCCGTTGTACTTAAGCGCACGAGCGGTGGCGACGATCACGACAGCACTGGGGCGAACGCCCGTCATGCGGCACTTGATGTCGAGGAACTTCTCAGCACCCAGGTCGGCGCCAAAGCCTGCCTCGGTAATGGCGACATCGCCAAAGCGCATGGCCATACGCGTGGCCATGATGGAGTTACAGCCGTGGGCGATGTTGGCGAAGGGACCGCCGTGGACAAACGCGGGCGTACCCTCGAGCGTCTGAACCAGGTTAGGCTTGAGCGCATCCTTAAGCAGCGCAGCCATGGCGCCCTGAGCCTTGAGGTCGCGGGCGCGAACGGGCTCGCCAGCAAAGCTGTAGCCGACGACGATCTCGCCCAGGCGCTCCTTGAGGTCGTTGATGCTCGTGGACAGGCACAGGATTGCCATGACCTCGGAGGCAACGGTGATATCGAAGCCGTCCTCGCGCGGCACGCCCTGAGCCTTGCCGCCAATGCCGTCGATAACATGGCGCAGCTGGCGGTCGTTCATGTCGACGACGCGCTTCCAGGTGATGCGCTTGACGTCAATACCGAGCTGGTTGCCTTGCTGAATATGGTTGTCGAGCATGGCAGCCAGCAGGTTGTTGGCGGCACCAATAGCATGGAAGTCACCGGTAAAGTGCAGGTTGATGTCCTCCATGGGGATGACCTGCGCCCAGCCGCCGCCGGCGGCACCGCCCTTGACGCCAAAGACGGGGCCGAGCGAAGGCTCGCGCAGGGCCACAGCGCTCTTGACGCCGCGACGGCGCAGGCCATCGGCCAGACCGATGGTCGTAGTGGTCTTGCCCTCGCCGGCGGGCGTGGGGTTGATGGCGGTCACGAGGACGACCTTGGCCTGGTGATCGGTCGGCTCGTTGAGCAGTGAATAGTCGACCTTAGCCTTGTCGAAGCCGTACGGAATCAGGTGCTTTACGTCGACGCCGGCGTTCTTAGCCACCTCGGTAATGGGCAGCGGCGTGACGGAACGTGCGATTTCGATGTCAGTAGGCATGGGCGGTCCTTTCGTTACCGGATGAGAAAAAGACCAATTCAGCATAGCACGGGCACGCAATAGTAAAACACCCGTAACCGATGAATGGCGATATGTTTATCCAATGCTCAGCGATAGCCTACAGACCAGCCAAAACAAACCCGTCTCTAAACGGCTGGCTCGATACCCAAATGCTCAAAGGTGCGAAGCGTTGCCTGGCGGCCCTGAGGCGTGCGAATCATCAAGCCGCACTGCAGCAGATAGGGTTCGTAGACATCCTCGAGCGTACCCGGGTCCTCGCCCACCGCGCTGGCAAGGGTCGTCAGGCCCACGGCACGTCCGGAGAACGTCTTGGCAAGCGTCTCTAAGATGCGAATGTCCATCCAGTCCAGACCAAGCTCATCAATCTCGAAGAACTCGAGCGCCTGACGGCAAATATCAAGCTCAATAGGCCCGTTACCGCGTACCTGCGCATAGTCGCGCACACGCTTGAGCAGACGGTTTGCGAGGCGCGGCGTACCGCGCGAGCGCGAGCCGATCTCGAGCGCGCTCGGATGGTCTATCGTCACGCCCAAGATGGTCGCCGAGCGCGTCACGATCTGGGCGAGCTCCTCGACCGTGTAGTAGTCCAGGCGATACGAGATGCCAAAGCGATCGCGCAGCGGGCCCGTGAGCATGCCCGAACGGGTCGTGGCCGCCACCAGCGTAAACTTAGGGATATCCAGGCGAATCGAGCGCGCAGCCGGACCCTTGCCGATCACGATATCGAGCGCAAAGTCCTCCATAGCGGGATACAGAACTTCCTCGACCGAACGGTTGAGGCGGTGAATCTCGTCGATAAACAGCACATCACCCGGCTGCAAGTTAGTCAGGATGGCCGCCAGGTCGCCGGTGCGCGCAATGGCCGGGCCGCTCGTCGTCTTAATCTGAGCGCCCAGCTCGTTGGCGATAACCGTAGCCAGCGTGGTCTTGCCCAGACCCGGAGGGCCCGAAAAGATCACGTGGTCGAGCGTCTCGCCGCGGCTCTGCGCCGCCTCGATGAGCACGCGCAGACTCTGTTTGATGTGCTCCTGACCGCAGTAGTCGTCCAGGCGCTGGGGGCGCAAGGTGCGGTCGACATCGAGGTCCTCGGGCGTCAGCTCCGAGCCCACCATGCGCTCACCGTGTGCCATGGATGCCGCCGGCGAGTTGCCGGGCGTCGCCCACAGGTCCTGAGAGTCATCGGCTTCCCACATCACGCATCCATTCCGAGTCGCTTAAGCGCAGCGCCGAGGAGGTCCTCGACACGCATATCCTGCCCATCATACCCGCTCAGGGCAACATCGGTCTCCTGCGGGCTAAAGCCCATGGAAAGGAGCGCCGCACGGGCGTCATCGATCACCGAAGGAGTGGCGGCGGGAACCGGCATCGCAATCTGGCCGGGAATCACGTCGACCGGCACAAAGCCCTTGTCCTTGGCAAAGGTGCTCTTGAGTTCCAAGATGAGGCGCTGCGCTGTCTTTTTGCCCACACCGGGCACCTTGGCCATGCCCTTGTCATCCTCGGCCATTACCAGGGAATACAGCTGCCCCACGGTATAGGTGGAGAGCACGGCGAGCGCCAGGCGCGGACCGACGCCCGAGACGGACACGAGCCGATCAAACATCGTGCGCTCGTCCTTGGAGGCAAAACCAAAGAGCGTCATGGCGTCCTCGCGCACCTGCATACGGGTATAAAGGCGTACCTCGCCGCCGGGCGTAGGCAGCGTGGCGGCAGTGCTGCCCGAAATACCAAGCTCAAAGCCCACGCCCGATACATCGACGACGGCCGAGCTCATCGTGGCCTCGACAAGCGTTCCATGGAGCTGGGAAATCATCAGTATCCGGTTCCTCTCTGTTGATAGAACTCGCCGCCGGTAAGCGCCCGGGTGCGGCTGAGGTTAACGTGGCAGATAGCGCAGGCCAGAGCATCGGCGGCATGGTCGGGATGCGGGTCGTGATCGAGCTGCGTGAGCGTGCGCACCATGTAGGCGACCTGCCGCTTATCTGCGGCACCGGTGCCCACCACAGCCTGCTTGATCTGCATAGGCGTGTACTCGCCGATCTCGAGCGCGCATTCCGAAAGCGCCACGAGTGCAGCACCGCGGGCATGCGCCGTAGGAATGGCCGAGCGAACGTTGGCGCCAAAATAGATGCTCTCGATGGCGGCGGTATCGGGGCGGTAGCGCTCCACGACACCCTTGAGGTCGCGGGCGATATGCGACAGGCGCACCGCGAGCGGGCTGCCCGCGCTGGTCTCGATACAACCGTAGGCACGGCAACGAACCTCGCCACGCCGCTCCTCGATAATCCCCCAGCCCGTATGGGCCAAACCGGGGTCGATACCCAAGATAACCAAGCCGACCTCCCCTCGTCACAAGTACAGCACAAGACAAGGCCCCGCGCACCATTCACGAACGTCTGTTCTAGAATAACACAACCTGGGAAGCATAAGCCAAGCAAGGTTGAATCGCAGGTTGAACATACGCCAGCGAGCGAGTCCCTGCCGTGGCAAGGTGTCGCGAAAGAGGAGTGCCGCGTACTTCTGTACGCAAGCGACGGTTTGAGCGGCAGATTGCCCGGCAGGGGCTCGCGCAGCGTCGACTCGTTACGCGGTTTGGCAAAACCGCGTAACCTTTTTAGTTCTGCGAGAAGAATGGGAACTGTCGGGGATCAACCGGCGGGTGCGGCATCGGACCTCCCTGCGGTCCACCCTGGCCGCCCATCATCTTATCGATGGCGTCCTGGACCTCGCCCTCAAACTTCTTCATACCCTCATGCAAACGACGCTGACCGTCCTCGGAGCGCAGCTCTTCCATCTGCTCGGGCGAAATACCCAACAGCTCGCCTAATAAGCCCATCATCTCGCCGCGCATACGGTCACTCGTATCGTCGTCGGCAAAACGGCGCACCTCGGCGCGCGCCAGCGAATCAACCGCCATGCGCTCCTTACCGTTGAGCCCCAGATCGGACCACGCAAGCATGTACGGCCAGGCGCGTTCGGCAAACGAACGGGCCGAAACGATCGGCGCCGTCGGTAGCATGCGACGAGCAGCCTCACCTTGGCGCACGAGCATCAGCAGCAGCGAGCAGGCCTCGGGCTTGGCGGCGGCCATCGGGATGTCATCAAAGGGGCGGTTGCGGTCCACGTGCGACTCGAGCGCACCATCGACCTCGCCCGGCTCAAGCCCGCCCAGCAGCTGCGCCGCGCGATCGAGCATATCAACCGGGCCGGCGAGCGCCGAGAGTGCCTGCGCCAGCACGCGATCCATGCAATCCTCTACCGCGTTGAGCGTCACGAGCTCTTGGGGCACCACGGCCGAGGTGCGGTTGCGCACGCGTGCCACAAACTCGAGCGTCGACAGATACACGTCGCCAAAGGGCGCAAAATCGCCCTGGTAGCCGCCGGACAGCGCGGGCGCCGCCAGTGCATACTCAGTCTTGGAAAGCGGGCTCAACGCCATGGCGCCCAGCTCGAGCGCCGTATCCTCGAGCATCAGGCCCAGCGCGCGCGAACGCAGGCGCTCGGCATCGCCCGCCGACACGTCGCGGTCGAGCACGCGCTCCGCATCCGGCGCATCGCGCTCGACGGTGCGAATGTGCAGACACTCAGCAATTGAGCGAACAGCAGAACAGCGGGCGGCCTCGGCCTCCTCCTGCGCCGGCGTAAAGATGCGGTTGCGCCCCAGCACTAAGCCAATTACGTTACGAGGACCCAAGGCATCGACGGCAAGCGCTGCCAACAGGGACGACGGCAAATCGCCCTCGAGCGCCACCACGGCACGCGACGCACCGCGGGCGCGGGCATTGTCGCGCACGGCAAGCACCAGCGCCTGCCACAGCCACTCCTCGGAGCGAAACTGGGGCAGCTCATGGTCCTCCAGAGCATCGAGCATCACGCCGCGCTGAATCTCCTGAACCAGCAGGCTCTCCTCAAAGCACGGCGCCTGGGCCACCACGCGACCGCAATCGTCGAGCACAAACGACCCACCGGTATACACCGACTCGTCATAGGCGCCGACCGGAGCCATGCAGGCAAACCACACGCTGCGCTTGGAGGCGATCTTGCGGTAGGCACCGCTGCGCACGGCGGCGACGGCGGCGGTCTCGCGATCGGTCATGTCAAACGCGTTAAACTGGAAATAGGTAATGAGGTCGACACCGGTCGGCAGCATCTCGAGCTCGCGGTCCAGGTCAAACACCACGGCGATACGCACGCCGTCCACGTCAAACACCGGAGGCGCCCAACGCGCGTCGTTGCTCTCGCCACGCTGCAGGGCAATACTTGCGCGCGCAGGCACCACGCGACCATCCTTAAGCATCATGTAGTCGAGCAGGGGCTGGCCCTCAAACGAAACCGCCGCGGGCACGATGCAGACCATATCGAGCTCTTGGATACGCTCGGCAACACCGGTCAGGCCTGTCAGCATGTCGTGCTCAAAGTCGGCAGTGCCCACCAGGCCGCCGGGCAGAGCGCCCATAAAGAGCGGAGCCGGGACGCACAGTACGCGCGCCCCGCGCTCATGTGCCAGGCGAGCCTGGTCCTCGATGCGGCCGCAAATGCCCTCAATATCACCCAGGCGCATATCGATCTGTGCAAGTGCGAGCTTCATGGCCCAGCCCTTTCCGTCGTAAATCGTCGTTTTCGTAGTAAAAGCGCCGGCCGCATAATGCAGCCGGCGCTCGCATGTGCATATGCTAGCTATGATACCCCGAGCGGGGGCGCGCTCCTAGAACGTCGCGGACCACAGCCCATGCAGGTTGCAGTAGGCATAGACGGTACCGGTCTTGGAGCCGCCAGCGAAAAACGTCGTGGGCTTCATGCCGGGCTCAAGGTAATGGACCTCCAGGCGGCCCTCGGCCTCAAGCGCAATCCACTCGATGTAGTGCTCGGGCAGCATGGGGTGCTCCGTCGAGCCCACGCGCGCGCGAATGACGTGACCATCGCGCTCGATTTCGACAACAGGCACATGCTTCTCGTGCGCCGCATCCTCGGTGTTCGCCGTCAGCTCCGTGCAGCCGGCAGGGGTCGCAACGCCGTCGCCAAGGGCGGCAACGAGCTTGCCGTCGGAGTCCTTAAAGAATTTCGCCATGATGTTCTCCTTTGCTGATGCGCCAATATTCCTGATGCTTCTTATGCCCAAAGGCAGACGAACCATCCACGGCGTTGCAAATGAACACATAACGGGCGAGGCAAGCGGTCGGGTCAGGACGAATCGATGACCTGGCCCGACCCGGCAGTCTCATCCCGCGCGAAGCTAGCGACCGTCGCCACCGAGCAGCGCCAGAACATCCTCGCGGGTAAACAGCGCCGACGAGATGCCGTCGCCGCCGAGCACGCTGTTGACCAGGTCGCGCTTGAATTCCTGCATCTGCATAATGCGTTCCTCGATCGTGTCCTTAGCGATGAGCTTGTACACGGTCACGGTGTGCTGCTGGCCAATGCGGTGGGCGCGGTCGGTCGCCTGGTCCTGCGCCGCCACGTTCCACCACGGGTCGTAGTGGATGACCACGTCGGCAGCCGTCAAATTAAGGCCCACGCCGCCCGCCTTGAGCGAAATCAAGAACACCGGCACCTCGCCCACCTGGAACTGCGCAACCATCTTGGCGCGGCTCTCCTTGGACGATGCGCCCGTGAGTTTAAGGAAGGCGATGTCTTCCTTGGCCAGGCGCTTGCCGATGATATCGAGCATGCCCGTAAATTGGCTGAACAGCAAGATACGGTGACCGCCGTCGAGTGCTCCGTGGACGAGCTCCATGCATGTATCGAGCTTGGCGCTTCCCGCCTTGTAGTCCGCATAGTGCAGATGCGGGTCGCAGCAAATCTGACGCAGCTTGGTGAGCTCGGCAAGTACCTTGAGCTTGTCTTTCTTAAACTCCCCGGCCTCGCGGTGCTGCACTTGCTGGGCGATGCGGTCTTGGTTGGCCAGGTAAAGCTTGCGCTGTTCGCCGGTGAGCTGCGCCATCACCGTATCCTCGATTTTCTCGGGCAGGTCGGCCACCACGTCTTCCTTAACGCGACGCAGCACAAACGGCGATACGAGCGCCTGCAGACGAGCGGCACTATCGCCCTCGGCATGCTCGACGGGACTCTCAAAGCGCTTGGCAAATGAGTCGCGCGTGCCCAGAAGGCCCGGCATCAAAAAGTCGAAGATGCTCCAGAGCTCGGACAAGCGGTTTTCAATGGGCGTGCCCGTCAGAGCAAAGCGCACGCCGGCCGGCAGGCGCTTGGCAGCGCGGGCCACCTGGGTGAGTGGGTTTTTAATGTACTGGGCTTCGTCGAGCACCACGCGGGCAAAGTCCTGCTCGACGTATTCGTCGATGTCGCGGCGCATGAGGTCATACGACGTCACGACCACGTTATGCTCGGCCACGCCGGCAATCTGCACGCGGCGCTGCGCCTTGGCGCCCACGATGGCGCACACATCAAGCGAGGGGGCAAAGCGCTCCAGCTCGGCAGTCCAGTTGTACACGAGCGACGCGGGGCACACCACAAGCGTGGGCTTGGTATCCCCCGCCTCCACGCGCGCTAGAATGTGCACGATCATCTGCAGCGTTTTGCCCAGGCCCATATCGTCGGCCAAGATGCCGCCAAGGCCCAGGTGCTCGAGCGAGCCAAGCCACTGATAGCCGTCGACCTGGTAGCCACGCAGCGTGGCCTTGAGCGAGGCGGGTACCGTAAAGTCCATCTTGCCGAGCGTATCCAAGCGTTCGACGGTGCGACGGAATGCAGCGTCACGATCGGCCTCGAGCGCAGGCGTGCGCGCGAGCATGCTGTCGACAAAAAGAGTACTCGACGCGGGAAGCGACACGCCGTCGAGCAGGTCGACGGCATCGACGCCCAAGTCCTCAGCAAGGCCAAACGCAGCGCGGGCACCTTCATCCAGGCGAACGATGTCGCCGGACGTAAGGCGCGCGAACGTCTGGTGGCGCTTATACGAGTCCAGATAGATGGCAAGGTCGGCCGCCGAAAGCCCGCTCGCACCCAGCTCGACGTCGAGCAAGTTGCTCTTGACGGTGGCGCGCACCGAGAGCTTGGGCGCAGGGCGGACCGAAATCTGGCGCAGGCGGTCGCTGAGCATGACCTCGCCCAGCTCGGACAGGGCAGACAGGCCCTCGGTCAGCAAGTGGAACAGGCTCTCGTCATCGCGCTCCTCAAACGCCAGGCCACCCTCGTAAAAGTCGAAATACAGAGCCGCCGTGTCCATAACGCGAAACTCCGCCACCGTATCGCGGGGCGGAACGCCGGGGCGTTGCTCTTCGAAAGGACTGCCCGGAGCACCAAGACTAAAGAGATCTGCCGACCAATCGCCGTAGGCCACCGTAATCTTGCAGGTCACAAGGCCATCGTCGACGCCAATCGCCATGGCAAAACTCGGCTCGGGCGCCACGGCGTCAAGTACGGCGGGAGCGGTCAGGTCGGTGTAGTCGCGCAAGATCGGCAGCGCCATGCGGCAGAACTCGCCCACGTGGTCGGCGGCGATATGGACCGGCGTGCGGCAGGGCAACAAGTGCGATAGGAACGGCGCCGCATGCTGGGCAAACGCCGTGTCGGTACGGCGCGCGCGGCGCGTATCGACCAGATAGGCTGCGTCGCCTGCGACAAAGCAGTACGTATCGGCCGGCAGGCGCAAGTCGTAGCTGCCTCCCGCCGCCGGTGCAATCTTGGCGGCAAGGAGCGGCGGGCGCTTAGCCGGGACTTCGCCCTCCCCCTGCGGCGACGGCTCGACTGCCACCTCGTAGGCGCGATGCGTCGTCGTTCCCCGCGACCAAGCAGGCTCAAAGGACATGGTCCTGCCGCGCAGCAGGTCCAGCACGGACACGATGGAATGCTCGGATACCGGCAACTGACGCTCGGCGACAAAACCGTTGCGGACAAAGTCATACGACGCCGAGCGCGGGCTCGTAATATCGCCTAGGTAGGCGACCGTCATTGCGATAAAGTCGAGCAGCTTTGTCGACACGTCATCGAAAGCCTCGGGCACATGGGCAAACGTAAGCTTCTTGCCATAGGAGAACGTACCGCCGCGCACATAGGCATCGGCCATGCCGTCGATATCCTTAACCACGTAGGACACCGAACCGCTACGAATGCGAAACTCGAGCGCCCAGTTAAAACGATCGGCAAACAGCGGATTGTAGTACGGCACCAGCGAGGGCTCCAGCACCGCTTTGGGCGCATCGGGGTCAATGGTGCCGGCGAGCTTGCGACGCATGACCGCGAGCTCGTCCATGCGCGCGTCCGAAAGATCGGAAAGCGCCGCCACAAGGCTCGGGCTCGTGGGGACGGGCGCCGGGAAGGGAAAGTTGGGGTTGACCGCAGATGCGGTGGGCGCGGGGCGCGTGGGCTGCTTGGACTGTGCGGGCGGTACTGTAAACGTGCGGACCGGCGTGCGCAAACCCTCGACGGGCTCGGCGCCACTGGCATCCAGATACGCCAGCGCCGTGGCGATGGCGTGCTTGCACATGCCGGAATAGCGGAAGGCAGCGGGGCAATCGCAGTCGTAGTCGATCACCTCGTGCTCGTCCATGTCGAGCGCCACGTGCGTCTTGTACAGGTCGCCGCGCGAGCCACGCACTGCACCCTCAACCGTCACGTTTTTGGAGAAGCGCGAGCCGCTGTCCTCGATCGACAGCACGGCGCCGTTGAGCATGAGCGAACGCCCCTTCATAAAGGTGCCGCTCAGCGCCGCCTCTTTCCGGAGCGCCTGCACAAACGTCCCCTGTGCCATCACTTCCTCCAATCTCGCACCGAGTACCTCTCAGCAACGCCGTCCCTAGATCACCGTCACGCGACCCTGGTTACCCACAATTGCCTTGGCCTCGGCCAGCAGCGGAATCGAGCGCGCGTTGACCTTGGCAGGCACCTCGGCGCGCAGCACGCGTCCGTCCACCTGCTCGATAAAGATCTCCACACGGTCGCCGCCCGGGTTAGCGGTGAGCACCGTGGCAAGACGCGCCATGTTGCCCTGGCTAAAGCGGCTGTTGGGCACCATGACCTCAAACACCTTGGGCTTGTTGTTCTCCTCGTTGAGCTCCAGCGGCACGATCTCCTGCGCGATGATCTGGTCGCCGCGGTCCGAGCGCTCGAGTTTGCCCTTAATACGAACAAACGCATCGGACAGCTGTGCGCCGGTCTCGGGATCGACCTCGCCGTACAGGTACCCCTCGGCCTCCTTGTAGGTCTTGGGGAACACCACGACGGTGGCCTCGCCTTCCATGTCCTCGAGCTGAACGATGCCCATGGGGTCGCCGTTTTTGGTCACGCGCTTGGACACGCTCGAGACCATGCCGGCCCACCACAGTGCCTTGCCCTCGGGGATCTCCTGGTTGATGGTGCCGCCCGTGGGGTTTTGCACTTCGTAGCCGGTATCGATCTGCGAGAACGAGAAGTCGCGCGCTTTGCTGAGCGCGTACTCAAACGGGCGCAGCGGGTGGTCCGAAACATAGATGCCCAGGACCTCCTTCTCCTGGCTCAGCTTGAGGTGGCGGTCCCATTCCTGGCCGTCCGGATCGGGCACGCTGACCTCGAAGCCCGAGCCCTCAACGTCGCCAAACATATCGAAGAACGAGGTCTGGCCGCTCGCGCGGTCCTTCTGGCGCTTTATCGCGGCGTCAATGATGTTCTCGGGGTTGTTCTTGTCCACAAAGTGCATCATCTGGCGACGCGGATACCCCGTGGAGTCAAAGGCGCCTGCCTTGATGAGCGATTCGATCACGCGACGGTTGGCCTGGCTCGAGTCCACGCGCTCGACAAAGTCGTGCAGCGTCTTAAACGGACCGCCCGCCTCGCGCTCGGCGATAATCGCCTGCGCCACGCCGGTACCCACGCCGCGGATGCCGGCCAGACCAAAGCGCACGCCTTCCTTGGTAGCCGTGAACTCGGTGCCGGACTCGTTGACATCTGGCGACAGCACGGGGATGCCGTCGTGACGGCATGCCGAGACATAGTGCACGATCTTGTCGGTCTTGCCCGTATAGGACGTCAGAACGGCCGCCATGTACTCGTGCGGATAGTGCGCCTTGAGCCACGCCGTCTGCATAACCAGGATGGCGTAGCCGGCGGAGTGCGACTTGTTGAAGGCGTAGGATGCGAACTCGAGAACATCGTCCCAAATCTTCTGGGCGACCTCGCGCGTGTAGTTGTTCTTGATAGCGCCGTTCATCCAGTGGTCGTAGGTGGTCTCGTCCGAGCCATCCTCCCAGTGGAGCACCGTCGACGTGAGCAGCTTGATCTTTTTCTTAGCCACGGGCTTACGGATACGCGAGTCCGATTCGCCCTTGGAGAAGCCGCACATCTCGACGGAGATGAGCATAACCTGCTCCTGGTAGACCATGGTGCCGTAGGTTTCGCCCAGGATGTCGTCCAGGCGGTCGTCGTAGGAGACGGCCGGCTCCTTGCCGTTCATACGGTTGATGTAGGACGAAACCATGCCGGCGCCCAGCGGGCCCGGTCGGTACAGGGCGATCAATGCTACGACGTGCTTGTACTCGGTGGGCTTCATGTTCTTGATCGTGGCCGTCATGCCGGCGGACTCGACCTGGAAGACGCCGGCGGTATGGCCGGAGCCCATGAGCTTAAAGATCTCGGGATCGTCAAAGGGAATCTCTTCCTCTTTGATGTCGATGCCGAAGTTCTTTTTGATGTTGGCCTTTGCCTTGGAGATAACCGTCAGCGTACGCAGGCCCAGGAAGTCCATCTTGAGCAGGCCCATGTCGGCAACGGTATGGCCCTCGTACTGGGTAATCTCGACGCCGCCCTTGGTGTCGAGCTTGGTGGGCACGTGCTCGTTGACGGGGTCGCGGCAGATCAGAACGGCGCACGCGTGCACGCCCTCGCCACGGGTGAGGCCCTCGATCGAGAGCGCCGTGTCGATGATTCGGCGGGCGTCGTCGTCCTTTTTATAGGCCTCGGCAAAGTCGGGGTTAAACAGATCCTCTTTGCCGGGTTGTTTGTCGAGCACCTGCTTGAGCTTGACCTTGGGGTCGCTCGAGACCATCTTGGACAGGCGCTGGCCCATGTAGACCGGGTAGTCCAGGACGCGCGCGGCGTCGTTGATGGCCTGCTTGGCCTTGATGGTCGAGTAAGTGATGACGTGGGTGACCTTTTCGGGGCCGTAGAGCTGGCGAACGTGCTCCACGACCTCGAGGCGCCGCTCATCGTCGAAGTCCATATCGATATCGGGCATCTCGGTACGCTGCGGGGACAGGAACCTCTCGAACATCAGGCCGTTCTCGAGCGGGTCGAACGCGGTGATGTTCATGGCGTAGGCGACGATAGCGCCGGCGGCAGAACCACGGCCGGGGCCGACGCCGATGCCGTTGTCCTTGGCCCATTGCACGTACTCGGCAACGATCAAAAAGTAGGCGGCAAAGCCCTTGTCGCAGATGACCTTGTATTCGTACTCAAAGCGCTCTTTGATGTTGACGCCACCGATCTCGCGCGTGGCCCAGTCGTCGCCGTAGTGCTGGCGCAGGCCCTTCTCGCACTCGCGGCGGAACTGGCTCTCGTGCGTCTCGCCGGGGTCGAGCAACGGGAAGCGCGGCAGGATGATGGAGTCCCAGTCCAGCTCCACGTAGCACTTGTCGGCGATCTCGAGCGTGTTGTCGCAGGCCTCGGGGCAATACGGGAACATCGCCCGCATCTCCTCCTCGGTCTTCATGTAAAACTCCGAGCCGGTCATGCGCATACGGTTAGGGTCGTCGACCTTGGCGTTCATGCCAATGCACATGATGACGTCCTGCACGGGGGCGTCCTCGCGGCGCAGGTAGTGGAAGTCGTTGGTGGCGATGACCTTGACGCCTACCTGTTTGGCAATGTCGATGAGCGTGCGGTCCATCTGCTCGTCGGTCAGGCCGTTATCGGTGGTAATGCCGTGTTCCTGAATCTCGATGTAGAAGTCGCCGGGGTCGAAGGTGTCGCGGAAGGTCTCGGCCCACTTGATGGCGCCCTCCATGTCACCGCGGTCGATGTACTTGGGGATGATGCCGGCGATACAGGCGCTCGTGCAGATCATGCCCTTGGCATGGCGACGCAGGTTGTCGAGCGTCACGCGTGGCTTGTAGTAAAAGCCCTGCACGGCGGCCTCAGAGACCGTCTGCATCAGGTTAACGTAGCCCTCCTGGTCCTTGGCCAGAAGGATCATGTGGTAGAGCTCGGGCTTGTGGTCGCGGGCGAGCGTCTCGTCCGGCGTAAAGTAGACCTCGCAGCCAAAGATGGGTTTGATGACCAGGGGCGGCTTGAGCTCGTCGATGTTGCCCTTCTCGTCCCACATGGCCATGTCCTTCACATACTGGGCATGCTCGCGCGGGTTTTCCTCGGGATCGGGCTCCACCAGCTCGTCGCGGCGGTCCTTTTCCAAGAAGGCCTTGTCGTGGCTCCAGGTTTTGTACTCGGGCGTATTGTGGTTGACGGCGTCGCAAGCCAGCGCCAAATCGGGCACGCCATACATGTAGCCGTGGTCGGTAATGGCCACGGCGGGCATGCCAAGCTCAACGGCACGGTTGACCATATCTTGGATACGGGTTGCGCCGTCGAGCATGGAGAAAACAGTGTGATTGTGCAGATGGACGAATGCCATGTGATGAGCTCCGATGCGGGTTCGTGTTCTGACTGAACGATTTTACCCCACGGCACGGACAGCACCCGAACCTAGCCAAACCCACACGGGTAGTCAATTTGGGACCTTCAAAAAGGGGAATGAGGGCATCCAGATATATCGAGTATTACTGGAACCCCGGCGATGCGCGGAATGATTTGTGACGAATAGTCATGTCCATCAAGAAGGCTCGACGCTTCGGATAGCTCGTCAATCGATATATCAATTCTTGGAGACCTGTATTCCAACCATTTTTAATGAAACAACGGCGGTAATTGCTATCGCGATTGCACCAATAATACCGAGCGCTATCTGAATGGGATATAACCCCAACACATGTCCAAATATGGAGAAAAACACTGCAGAAAAGAGAGCCCTTACCAGAGACGCGACGGAAAGGATCGTCGCGCGGAGATCGTCCGCTATCGCATCTTGGATTAAGTTTTCCGAAGTGATGTACACCACTTCTGGGAGAAAACAAAGCACCATGCTAAGGCCAAACAAACACAGCGGATTTGAAGCGAACCACGGAAGAATCATGAAAAGGCCAGCCTCGATTAGCATCGAGCCGAGCATGGTATTTCTTTTCCCGAAACGCAATGAGAAGAAATCTGCTGCAATGTAGGCCGTCGCATTTACTGCATAGGATGCACCGAAAAAGATTCCTATTATGGAGACGGGAGCATCAAATGCGTCGAATACCAACTGATTCAAGTTGTAATAACTCCCATAGAATCCATCGAGCATGCTTGTGCCGATTAGAAGAAGCAATACCGCAAAAGCGGATTCTCCAACACGCCAGGTTTCGCGTCTGAACATCTTGGCCGCGTCAAACCTTCCCTTTTCAGAGCTTTCAGAACGGGTCGCTTCCGTCCTCTCAATGGGATACAGAAGGAAAAGCTGCAGGAGATAGAAAACGGAGACACATACGTAGAGGGCGCTCCAAGATACTTGGGCAATGAAAGATCCGAGCACAATCGCCATTCCCGTAGCGATTGATTGCGCGGCAAGCAGCCGAGCGTTGATGGTGAGGAAACGCTCTCCTTGACCGGCATTCCGGGCAATTTCATATAAAAGTGCTTGTTCGGATCCCGATTGAAGGGAGTAGGCGAGTGCCTCAACAAGGGAAAGCACGACAAGAAAGGGACCTGAGAGCAACAGCATGCCAGCCGTATGGAAGAAAAGCAGCAGCACGCCCACTTGAATCGAAAACTTCTTTCCAAAGAAATCGCCTATCAGCCCTGTTGGCAGCTCGAGGACGACCGTTGCAATGTTAAACAGGGCTTGATAAAGCGCGATTTCCGTGACAGACATTCCTTTCTCCGCAAGGAAAAGTAGAAACACTCCCCGATTTAAAACAAATCCCGCGAGAACGAAAAAGACGGAATAGATGTGCAGTTGCGTAGCGGCATTCTTATTCATTTGGCACTTCCATCAACTAATTTTGTCGGGCCGCTCGCTACTGACTCGAAGCCTGAAGTGTTCACAGCTGATGTGAAGAGTGGTAAAGCTTTTGCACAGGGTATCAATGGAATACATCCGAAGCGTTTTCGGCAGTATCATCGGCGAAGGCGGGATTAGCCTTTACGCGGCGCTCACCCTCGATGTATTTGACGATTTGATCAATCGTCTGGTTGGCGTGGCTCTTGAGCTTTCGCTCATAGAAGAAGAGGCCAAGCTTGCCGCGCGTGCCAGACGTGTTGCCACCCACACCCTGAAAATCCTCGGTATAGGTGAGCTCGCAGGCACCATCGCCAGCAGGTGCAGCCTCATAGCGCATGGTATTGATGCCCGCCGCATACTGAAAACGGACCTCATAGAGGCACGGGTAGTCAAAGTGCTTGATCTTAACCTTGATCGCCGTGCCCTTGGCCTTGCCTTTTGCGGACTGGGCGCGCTTCTCGTACTTATAGCCGTTGAGCTTGTTGCGGCTGGGACGCTTGCCCGTGGCGTTCTCGATATCCTGCATGATGAACCCCGCCAGAGCGTCAAAAAGCTCCTCCGGCGTCACCTTAAGCATTTTGGTGAGCTGCATGATGGCTCCTTATTCGTTTGAACCGTTCGAGTCATTGTACCGCCCCAGGCTCTCCCATGCGTTGCGGTGAAATGCGGACTGTTTGGCGGCTTTTTTGGCCAAAACAGTCCGTATTCCACCGCAAGTTATCTGAGGGCTAGAAGTTGTAGGTGACCACTTGAGGTTCGGCAGGTTTGACGAAGAGGGTCGGATCGGCCTGTTCCACGCGAACGAACTTGACCGTCACCGTCTCAACGCCCGCCTTGTGCAACACGTCGGCGTAGACGCGCGCCTGCAGGGCGTGTTTCTCGAGCAGCTGGCCCGGCGTCTCGTCCGGCGTGCCGCCCGTCTTGTAGTCGATGACCAGTGCGCGCGACGGATCGGCCGGGTCGGTGGCCAGTGCATCGATGGCGCCCTCGGCATAGGCACCGTAGCGGGCAATGTCCTTGTCCTCGCAGCCCAGCGAGAAGAACGGCACTTCGGCACGGATGCACGGCCACGCGAGCAGCTCGGCACGAACCGACGACTTGAGCCAGCGATCCAGGGCGGCATCGAAGCGCTGGCGCTGCTCCGGCGTCAGGTGCCACAGGCGAGCCAGGGCGTCGGCACGCTCAGCGGGCAGCGCATCGGCACCCATCTCGATGAGCCACTGGCAGGCGGCATGGAACGCCGAGCCCAGCGCCATGGGATTGCCGGCGGGCTCGACAGCAGCCACGTCCGCATCCGTCATCTCCGAGCCATCCGACTCCGCATCATCGCCAGCCTCGTCCATGGGCACGCGCGTCTCGGCGGCACGGTCCTCGGCCTCGGCATGCAGCGCCGCGGCAATCGACGAATAGCTGTACGAATCACGCACCGGAAACGGACAGATGCCCATGCGCACGCCCGCCGCCTGGGGATATACCAACTCCAATGCATCGGGCGACGGGTCGGCGGGGCCGGGCGCGACCGGGCGATCGGCGGCGGTATCGGCACCCTCCGCCTCCGCATCACCGCGAACGAGCCTGCCCTCGGCATCCAGCAAAGCGTTGGCCTCAAACGCCTGCTCGCCAAATGTAAAGTCCGAAAGCGAAATGAGCTCGTAGTCGCCCGGCTGGGAGTTGTCGAACACCAGGCGGTCGGCATCGAGCTGCGGCATGTCCAGAGCGTCGGTCGGCAAAATACGGCGCAGCACGTCGTAGGTCAGATCGGTCTCGACGTCGAAGGTCGGCGCCGTCACCTTGCCACGGCTCACGCCGGCATCCATCGCCAAGATCACCAGCTCGCGCGCACGCGTCATGGCGACATAGAGCAAGCGGGCCCGCTCCTCGAGCGAAAGCCGCAGGTCGTCGTTGCGCAGGCGAGCAAATGCCTCGGCGGGAGAACCCGTCGCACAGACGTCCTCCATGAGCTCCGGCGGCAGCCACAGCGACGTGCCCTTGCCCTTAAACGCATGCTCAAACTGCTTTTTGACGTCGTCGCCCTTCACAAAGGTTCCGTCGGCGAGCTTAACGCCGTCGAGGCGTGCCGGCAGTGCCACGACCTGTGCTCCGCCCTCGACGCGACCCATCTGTGCCGCACCCGAGGACTTACGCACGCCAAAGCACTCGGCGACCGCCACGACCGGATATTCCAGACCCTTGGAGGCATGAACCGTCATGATGCGCACCGCGCCGTCGCCCTCCTCGTTGAGGGCACCCGGAGCCTCCTTGCCCGCCAAGAAGCGGTCGAAGGCCAGCGCGATGGAACGCGGCGAGTTGCCGAACTCGGCCTCCTCCTCGGCCACGGCGTCGAGTGCCTTGAGCACGTTGGCGGCAATGGCCTTGCCCTCGGGACCACGCTGTGCCAGACGTACAAACCAGCCGGAGGCGTTGACCACGTCGTGCGCGATGGCGGCGAACGAATCGCGGCCCACGCGACGAAGCGCATACCGCAGCACCTCGCGGGCGCGCGTCACGAGCGGCAAGTCTTGCAAACCCGGCACATCGGAATCGCTCATGATACCCGCGTCGATATTCCGGCGCGAGGTCTCCCCCGTCTCGCTATCGAGCTTGGTCGCCAGCGCCAGGAACTCCTGGGCGCCGAGTGCAAACATCGGCGAGGCGAGCAGCGGCATAAGGCCCTGCGCCGTATCGGCCGGATTGGCGAGCGCACAAACCAGGGCGCGCACCGTCTGCACCTCGGCTGCTTGGGCAAAGACCGAGCCGCCCGCGATGACGCAGTCGAGCCCCTGGTCGCGGAAGGCCTGGGCGTAGACGTCGGCGTTGGTCATGCGGCCCAGCAGCAGCACCATGCCGCCCTGGGGCTGGCCGGCATCGGCAAGCGCGCGGAATCGCTCGGCGATCGCACGGGCCTTGGCCTGTGTGCGTTCCTGCGTACTGCCGCCGGCAACAAAGAGGGCCTGGCGACGCGAGGCGTCTGCCACCAGCGTGTCCTTGCGGCCGTCGCTCGCCTCAAGATCCAAAAAGCCCTGCATCAGGCCGCCGTCATCGCCGTCGAAGACGCGTGCCACGTAACGCAGTACCTCGTCGTGGCTGCGGAAGTTGCGCACGAGTTTGACGAGTTCGCCGGCAGGGGCGTCGACCACGGCAGTCGCCTCGGGCGCGGCAGACGAGCCCACCTTGCGCTCCTGACGACAGAACACCTCGACCTCGGCGCCACGGAAGCGATAGATGGACTGCTGCGCATCGCCCACGGTGCACAGCGCGCGCTCCCCCGCACCCGTCAGGTAACGGATCAGATCGACCTGCATCTGGTCGGTATCCTGAAACTCATCGATCATGACCATCTTAAAGCGGCCCTCGTACGCAGCACGGATGGCAGGGTAATCGCGCAGGGCCTCGTAAGCCATACGCAGCAGGTCGTTATTATCGAGGGCGGACTGGGCAGCCTTCAGCGCGCGATACTCGGCCTCCACGGAACGGGCCAGGCCCACCAACGCATCGAGCGCCGGGCCACCACAGGCAAGCACGATATTGATAAACGCATCGGCGGCCTCGGCCTTGAGCAGCTCGACCTGCTCCTTGGGGAACGCCTTGCTCGCGCGCGGCATGGTGCACGACATCATGAGTCGCGCCGCATCGACCATGGTCTTGTCGCTCGCCTCGAACGCGTCGATGGCATCGAGCGCCGCCTGCGCCTTCTCGGTCGAGGACTTGCTTGCGCCCAGCGCCGCGCGATAGGCATCGGCGAGCGCCGAGGTATCGGCCTGGCCGCGCGCCACGCGCACGTCGTCCATACCGCCCGGCAACTGGCTCGACAGCTCCAGCAGGTCGCGCACCAGGCCCTTGATGGTCGTGCCGGTGCCAAAGGAACCGCCCTCGCCCGTCATGGGATACCAGGCATAGAGGGCCTTGAGCGATGCCGCGAGCTCGGGGGCGGCATCGGGTGCCGTCGCGCGGGCCAGCACGTGCTCAACAGCCTGGTCCATAAGCTCGTCGGTATCGGTGAGCACCGTGAACTCGGGGTCGATGCCCAGCTCCAGCGCATGCGCGCGCAGGATACGCGAGCACATGCCGTGAATGGTCGAGATCCACGCGTCGTCGACGGTCAGTGCTTCCTCGTCCATGCCCTCGTCGATAAGCGCACGGCGCACGCGGTCGCGAATCTCGGCCGCGGCATCTTTGGTAAAGGTAATGGCGAGCACCTGGTCCAGATGCTCAACGAACGGACCGGATTCGGGCGAGAGCGCGTAGACGATGCGACGCGTGAGGGTAAAGGTCTTGCCCGAACCGGCGCCCGCCGAGACAAACAGCGGACGGTCGAGCGTTTTGACGATCTGCAGCTGTTGCGGCATCAAAGTCGAAAGATCCATGGTCTACACGTCCCTCCTTACAAACGTTCCTTCGTGGTTATACGAGCAGCGTGCATGCGCGGCCTGAGCCGACGTCGGGTCGACGGCGGCAACGTCGCCCGCCTCGAGCTCGCGCAGGCGCTCGGCAATGCCGGCCTCCACGCGATCGAGCAGGGCGTCGAAGTCCATGCTGCCACCCTCGCCGGGGAAACCTTTCTTAAGGCCCGGGATGCGACCGTCGCCGCGCTCTTCCTCGAGCAGCTCTGCGCTCGCGGCACCGCGCAACGCCGGCTTGCCGCCCTTGGTCGAAAAGTAGAGCGCCGCGCGGGTGTCCAAATCCAGCGCCCGGCGCATGGCCTGAGCATAGATGAGCGTTTGGGTATGTGGCGGCAACCAGCGCGGATCGTCGATGGGCGCCGTGCCCGATTCCTCGTCGCGCACCGTAGGGTCGGCGAGCTTAAACTCCTCAACGCCCGTGCGATGCTTGTAGTCGATCACCACGGCACGATTCTCGGCGTCCACGTCCACGCGGTCGATACGCCCGCCAAGCGGCCAACCGGCATACTCGACCTTGAGCTCGTTGAAGGCGAACTCCAGGTAGCGCGGGACAAAGGGGGCAAGTGCCTCGGACTCGTAGGCAAGCACGCCCTCCAGCTGCGGCAAGATCTCGGCCACCTGGCGCTCCTCCACCGCAGAGAGCGGCACCAGCGGGCCCTCCGTGCCTCGCTTGCCGGCGTGCTCGGCCAACGTCTCGTCAAAGATCTCGCGCAGCAGCTCCTGAGCGCGTGGCAGATTCTCGGGCGTCACGCGCTCCATGCCCTCCTGGGGCAGGCGGGCATGCAGGTGCTCCAGCACGTCGTGGACAAAGTTACCCTTCTCCATGTTGCCAAAGCCCGCGTCGATGGACTGGGGCTTCACGCGATACGACACGAACCAGCACAGCGGGCATGTCGAGTACGCCTCAATCTGCGAGGCGGACGTCAGACGCGGCACGAGCGGCGCGTTCTCGCCATCGCGGCGGCGCAGGACCAGGTACGGCACAGCCGCCTCACTCAAATGCTGAGGAGCCTCGCACGCGACGCGCTTGCACTCGATGCCCTCGCCGGCCGCTGGATCAAAATCGGCGACGATACCGCCCTCGCCCACGCGCGCAACCTTGGCGGCGCCAGCGGCCTCGGCATGCGCCCGCAACTCGGTCCACACGGCCGCCGGATAGCACTCGCGCGCCTGGCGATCGTGCGTCACGCGGGCAAGCGCAACCGGGCCGCGCGCGGCCTGCATCGCGCGGCCAAAGCGAACGCGCAGCAGGGCGGCGGGCTCAAGCGTCGCACCGCTGCGCCCCAGCTCGGCCGTCAGCGTGGCCAGCGGGCCCTCCTCATGCGAGAGCGGATAGCTGTCCAAGTCGACGTCGGCAAACAGCACGGCATCGTAGCCGGCGGGGCGCAGGGCTGCCGCATCGGCAAGCGACGTAAAGCGCACCTGGGCGCGCGGCGCGCGGTCGACCTCGTAGGTCTCGTAATCGTATGCGGTGCTGCACGTGTCCACCTTGGTACGAACGTCGTCGAGCACGGGCACGGTCGCGGCCTGCGACACGTCGAGCGCGCGAGCATCGTTCATAAGGATGTCGATGGCATGTCGCAGCAGGGCGGTCTCCGCCTGGCGACGAGCCTGACCGTCAATGCCTCCAAGGGCGCGATCGGGCAACGCCTCGGCGACGGCGAGCATTGCCTTGAGCGCCGTCACGGGTTTGTCGCGCCACAGCGCCTGGAACACGTCCGAGACCACGCACGGCACGTTCTTAAACCAGTTGTCATCACTGGCAGCCTTGCGCGTGCCCCTGACCTGGCCCTGCACGCTCTGCAGCAGGCTCTTGGCGGCCTTGGTGGTCTTGCCGCGCGACAGGCGCATGTTCTTGTCGAAGGTGCGCGCGCTGGCGGCATCGGCACCCGAAAGCGGACTGTAAATCCAGTCGGTAAGCTCCGGCGCGGGCCACCACTCGGTCTTGGAGGCGGTGCCCTCGTCGGCGGCCTTCATGCGCTCGATCAGATTGGCGAGCGCCGCGAACTGCCTGCCCGCGATGGATTGGGAAAACGCCGTGAACTCGGTTGTCTCGGCCGCAATATGACGTGCCGCCAAACGGGCAGCGAGTTCACCGAACAGCTGAGGAGCCCGGGCAGACACCACGAGCACGCGCACGGGGTCCGCGGACGCCGTGATACCGCCGTCGACCGCGGCGTCCTCACACGTTTTTACCAGCTCATCGATTGCATCCACATAGGCGTGGGCGCGGGCGTGAGGACCGGCAACCTCTACAAAGGTAGGCTGAGCGGCGGACTTGGAGGCAGTCTGGGGCGCGGCGGCACCCTCCCCCAGCGGCGCGGCCTCAAACAGCACACCGCGGGCATCAAAGGCGGCAGCAAGCTCCTCGCGCATCGCCGCCTGCTCGCGGGCAAGCAGCACAACGACCTCTCCCCCATTGTTCGCCACGGCCGACAGCAGCTCGAGCAAGCCGTGCGTAAACGACGTGATACCGCGCACACATACCGCGCGGGCGCACGCCGGAAGGCCGTCGGCCAGCACCTCGGCCATAAGGTCAGCCGCCTCGCAGGGCTCGACCATGTCTCGACGGTCCAAGCCGCTCGCATAGGCACTCAACAGCTCGAACACGCGAGCCTCGGCGTCGCTCTTGGGATCGCACCGGCAAACGTCGCCGCAGCAGCGTTCGGCGCCCGTTCCCGCTACGCCCGGCAGCACATCGCGGGCCATGCGCGCGAGCATGCGCACCGTGCCCCGACTGCGCGAAAGCGGCTGCAGGTCGGCATCGTCGCGACGGGCGATCATGTCCGAGAACAGCATCTGGCGCTGCATGTTGTCGACGAAGCTGCGGCCATCGCCCATAAGCTCCCACAGCGAACGAAGCCACGACGCGGGGGTTTTGTAGTCAACGCCCAGCGAGACGCCAGCAACCGCAGCATCGTGACGGCACAGGTCGAGCTCGGCAAACGAGGGCGCCAGCAAAACGGCACGCCCGTGGCGGGCAACCAGGTCGGCGAGCAACGCCGCCTCGGCATCGCTCAAGTCCGTACCGGTATTGGTGGTATAGATTCGAACAGGCATGGTCCTCCACTCAAACCGTTCGCAATAATCAATGCATCCATCCTACCCGCCCACGCGGACAGATTTGCCCCACGCCAACAGATTTGATCCCTTGGGGACGGAGGAAAACGGATCATCGAGGGGGTCAGTCTAACCCGGTGACCTGTTTTCCTCCATCCCCAAGGGATCAAAAAACCGCCCCCGAAGGGACGGTTCTGCGCAATTCGTTTGTTGCCGCCGGCTTACTCGCCATCCTCCAGTTTGATGAGGATCTTGCGATAGCCACCGTACTCGCCATTAAGCGCCTTGGACACGCGGCTCACCGTGGTGGACGAAGCGCCGGTGCGGGCCTGAACCTCAACATAGGGCTCGCCCTCATCCAGATAACGCGCGACCTGCAGGCGCTGAGAAAGATCGCAGATCTCGCGCGGCGTGCAGATATCGGTTAAAAACGCTTGGATATCGTTCTCGTCGTCCAAAAGACTAAATGCGTGGACCAGCTGCTTGACATCAGGCTTGTCAAACATGTTCTCGATATTCATCGATCACCGCCAAACCCGCCAAAAGGCATCGAAGTTGATACTGACATCGGGCATCGTTCGCCCGTAAATATGCAATAAAACTATGCATGGGCCATTTGCCCGTAGCAGTGTAGCACACCACCAAACTAAAGCGACAAGACTCTCTGTCAGCGGCACGTTTTTCAGGACGAACGCCGTTTAGAAACCGAATGCGCACGTAAGCTCCACGAATATTTGAGACAATGGGCGCCCAAACACCGCGGCGCGCCCGCGCAACCATCCAAGTCGCCGCCGCAAGCCGCTTCACGCGACGCCAGCAACCCCGGCGCAAGAAAGGATTCACGCCATGCGCTTTATGCTTAACTGGCTCTTCACCTCGATCGCCATCGCGATCGCCACGTTCCTCGTCCCCGGTATCCAACCCTTCGGCTTTGCCGAGGCCTGGGTCTGCTTTGCCTTTGTGGGACTGTTCCTCAACATCGTCGATTCGTTCGTCAAACCGTTCCTCACGGTCATCTCGCTGCCGCTCACAATCATTACGCTCGGCATTTTCCAGCTCGTGCTCAACAGCTTTATGCTGGAGCTCGCCAGCTACCTGTCGGTCAACCTGTTGGGCGTCGGTATCTCCATCGCCGGCTTTGGCTCGGCCTTTATGGGCAGCATCCTAGTGTCCATCATGCGCAGCATCCTCGATAGTCTTGCCGAAGAGTAGAACGCCCCCGATACACAGACGCATCGAACCAAATCAAAGGCCGCCCATCGCAAAAATGGGCGGCCTTCTTATTTGCCAAGTCTCAGAGGGCAAGAAAATCTACCATTTCCACCCCGTCCCCACATGGCAGGTATGGGTTAGATGACGTAGTCGTAGCCATGGTTGGGAGCGACAAGTTGATCGAGCGTCACACCGTCGAGGTAATCGTTGATGAGCTTGTCCAGATTTTTCCACACGTCGAGCGTGGGGCACTCATCAGATCGCGAGCAGCCCTTGCAGTCGCCATCCAGGCAGGCGACCGGTGCCAGGCTGCCCTCGGTCAAGCGCAGGATCTCGCCCACCGTGTACTGCTCGGGCGGGCGCGTGAGTACATAGCCGCCGCCCTTGCCACGCATGCCCGAAAGCATGTTGGCGCGCACGAGCGTAGCCAAGATGTTCTCGAGATATTTCTCGGAAATCCCCTGTCGCGCCGCGATCTCTTTGAGCGGGATGCGACCGGCCGCCTGGTGCTCGGCCAGATCGACCATAACGCGCAGGGCGTACCTGCCCTTAGTAGAAACCAACATATATAGTGCTGCCTTTCGGTCTTTTAGTCCGTTGAAATTCTAGCCGAAAAAATGGGTTTGAAAATACCCGTTCCGGTCAAGATGGTTAATCGACTCGTCATAACGAAACACGGTTCGATAACGCCCGACCTGCGTTTTTAGGCGCTGTCGGTGCCGTTCACCACGGGTGCGGGCTGTTCGCACGCGCTGGGTTGGTTGCAAATCGGTTGCCCGCCCGAGGGCGTAGAGAACGCGGCATCGAGACGGGCGGCAACGCCCTTGTTGGCTTGGGCGTATAAATGCCCATAGGTTCCGAGGGTCGTTTGTACGTCCTCATGACCCAGCCTATCGCGGATAGCCAAGGCGTTCTCACCCAAATCAATCAATAGGGCGGCGTGGGAGTGCCGCAGACCGTGGGGGCGTATCCGATGAACGCCAGCCATAGGCGCGTGGCGCTCAATGAGCCGCCTAACGGTATGCTTGGAAAGCGGGTCGCCGCCCCACGACAGGACGAAATCGGTAGAGACGTTGCGCCGCTGCACATCGCGCCAGCGTCCAAGATACTTCAGCGTGAGCGAATCGAGCGCTATAACGCGCTTGCCCGCCTTGGTCTTTGGCGGCGTAATCTTCCAGTCGCGGGAGCTGCGATAGTACATCGAGCAGCCCACCGACAGGGTACCCGCGCCGAAGTCGATAGCAGACCAGCGCAGGGCTTGGGCTTCGCCCATCCGAAGCCCCGTCATATAGAGCAGCCAAAGGCACGTGAAGCCATGAAGCCCGTAATACTCGGACGTGTCGAAGGTAGCCGCCACGCGCTCAAACTCGTCCCGCGTCCAGAAATCGACCTCACGGCGCGGCTTTCGCACGTTGCCGACCTGCTTGGCGGGGTTGCGCTGCAACAGCCCCAGCCGAACCGCCATGTCCAAGACCATAGAGAAGTAGTTGAACACGAGCCGAACATAGGAGGGCGCATGACCTTCCAGCAGCCCGTTTTGCCACCGCTTCAGCATCGGCGGGTCAATGTCCCGCAGCCGCAGGCGATCGAAAGCGCCGAAGTGCTTTCGGGCTACCGAGCGGCGGGCATAGAAAGTGCTTTCACGGACGCGCCCCCTATAGTCAGGCTCCCAATAGGAGCGGTAGAACTCACCGAACGACATAGTTGAGTTGCCGCGAACGGCGGTCTTGGAGAAGTCAGCCATATACGCATCGTAAGCGGCTTTCGCGTCCTTCTGGGTCTTGTAGCCGCGCCCCCAGTGGCGTACGCGCTTGCCCTCGGCATCGGTGCCGAGGTTCGCCACGAAATACCACGAGCCGTTGCGGTTGTCGCGGTAGACGTTACTCACCTTCGGCATCGTGCGCCCCCACGGGGTCAACGCCGATAATATCGGCAACGGCGGCGGCAGGGACACGCCCCACCTTGCGGGAGCCGTAGAACCCGAAGCCGCGCGACACCATGAGCCGCTTGGCGGCTCGGATTATGTCGGCAGACTTGGAGGGCGTGAAGCCCAACGCGATTAAATCGGTCTTATCGACCATCGGACAGCCAGTCATATGCTACCAGTCCTTCCCTATCTTCGTGTACCGAACCTTTCGCGGGGCGTATCCACCGCCCTCACCGTAGAGGTCTGGTATCAATTGGTCGTATTCCTTCGTGAAAGCCACCGTATAGCCCTCGAACGAAAGAGGTTCGAGCGTGGTGAAACGCTCTTCCACGGGCTGAACAAGGTTCTGACTGCGGAAAAACTTCTTCTGCTTGTAGGAACCCTCGTCAACGTCCTTGCTGAAATACTTGGAGATATAGCGCCCAACGTTCATGCGCTGGTCAACGTCAACGCGGTTAATCTTGACGAAGCCGTGACCCCACACCTCGCGCAGCTCGGACAGCCTGATATACGGCAGGCCGAACAGGACAACGTGGTAATGGATAGCCCCGCGCTTCTGGGCTTCCCACACAGCCAGATACCTTATCTGCATCTTGTCCGTTCTATAGACGCGGCGGTTCAACCGCCTAACGAACTTGGAAAACTCGCGGTTGCAGTATTTAATGTCTGTTACGTTATCGGCGAACGTGAGCGTTAGAAACTTGGTCGAATCATCGAAATTGCAGTCGATAAGGCGGGCGATTTCCCAACGAACGCCCCTGTAGTGCCTTTGCCGCCGTTTCGCGGCATCGTAGTAGGCGGCTGCACCGGGCTTTCGCCCACGTTCGCTTTCATCTTCTGAATCATCATCGCGGCGGGCTTCTGGGTTCATGCGCCCAGCGGGAGCCGAATACTCCCAAACCTCAATCGTTGTGGGCGTCTCGATGGTCTTGACCCATTCGAGCGCCAACTGGTACGTACCACCTTCCGCACATCCGCGAAAAACTGGTTTTCACCAGCGGGAACCGCCCAAAACGGGCGAACTTTCGCGGAAAGATGTTGTCATATATATCAAGTAAAGTACGGTCGGGCTTCGCCCTCCCCGCCACGGGTTCGGGGTCGCTCCGCTCGGCTGGCGCGTCCCGCGCCGCCGGCCCCGCCCCCGTGGCGCTATACCCTATGCGTCTTAAATATCTGCGGGCTTCTCGGCGGTTTCGCCCTCGGGGTTCACGGGAGATACCCCGTTACGGCGCTGAGCGGCGATATAAAGCCGTTTCAGCTCTTTCGGGTAGTCGACCTTCGAGTAGTCCGCAAACGGGGCTTTGAAAGGCCTTGGAGCGTCCCAGCCGGCGAGCATGATATAGCCCGTGCCCTTTTCCTCGATGGGCGCGGCATCGACCGAGCAGCCGAAAGCCATCTGGTAGCCCTCGCGGGACAGCGTGCCGAGGGACACGCGAGCGCCCAAGTTGTCGCGTATGTCGGTCGATATGGTATCGGCGCGGGGCTGCTGCATAGCCAGAATCACGAACACGTTAGCGGCGCGAGCTTTCAGAACCAGCTGGGTCAGGTTATCCCAGACCTCGCCGAAGGTCTTTTTGTCAGCACCAGCCTTGAAAGCCGCCACCTCATCGAATATCAGGAACACAGGGTTAAGCCCGTAGGTAAAGGCGTTGGCACCGAAACGGAAACGCTCCGGGTTCTGCATAAATTCGTAGCGCCTATCCATTTCCTCCCTGCAAAGTCGCACGACTCTGGCAATCTGGGCAGGTGAAACGCCAACGCGGTCGGAGCCTATGACATGCGACAGAGAAGCCAGCTCGGCGTTCTTGGGGTCGCAGATATAGACCTCACCCGCGAAGCCGCGTGAGTTTCCGAGCCGTAAGAACTCGGCTATCAGGTAGTAGATAAACGTGGACTTGCCGCCGCCAGTGCCGCCGGCTATGAGCATATGGGGCAGGTGTGCGAAGTTCCACGACAGCTCGCCCGTCAGCGGTATCGCATCGAGCCGACCCGTAGGCTCGGAGGACAGCAGGCGGGGAACGGCTTGGATACGGGTATCCTCGACAACGCGGTACACGTAGTCCCAAGAAGCTATGCCATGCGTCTTGGATTCAAGCCTACAGCCCAAGGCGGCACCCAGACCGAGCTTATCCAACTCCCCTGTCCGCCTGCACCACTCGGCATCATCGAGGGCGCGGACAGTGAGGGTCGAGCCGCGGGAGTAGACGCGGACACGCATACCCGAGACGCGGGAAGTCTTGCCGCTCTTTGTGTCCACGACTTCCTCGCGGTAGAGCTTGGCATCGTTGAGGAAAGCCGAGACGGGAATCACAGCCCACGCGCAGGGGTAGAGCCTGACATTGAAGCCGACAGCCACCAGAAGGAGCCACGCGCCGAGGGCGATCGAGAGCGCGGCGGGGACGAACAGCGGCAGGAAGATAAAGCCCCTGCACGCGAACGAGAGCAGGAGATAGGCGATGAAGAACGGCAGGAAGGAGCTTATGCCGAGCAGGAGGGCGGGGAGCAGGGCGGGAACTAGGGGCTTGCGAGCGCTCACCAGAACGCCGCGCTCCAAACGCCTATCGTCACGGGCATCGAGACGGGCGGCGAGCGGCAGGAAGAACCGCGACACCCAGCGGTTAGAGGTCAGGAAGTCATACAGCACGGGAGACACCCCCGAAGCGGGTAAAGACGGCACGGGAGCCGTCAGGGTAGACGGAAGTGACGGAGAGGGAGAGCGCCGAGCCGTCATGCAGCGGGGGCGCAACCTCGTAGGCGCACCAGAGGGCTACGGGTTCACCGTCCGAACCGACCTCGACACCGTGACCGACAAAGGAGCCGAGGACGGAGCGACCGCCGACCGAAGCGGAGGTGACGGAGATTGACGCGGCATCGGGCGAGGACACCGCGAAAAGCAGGGCGGGGGTCTTGCCGCCAGAGGGGACTAGGCGCAGCGAGAGAGCGGAGCCGTCCGAGGACTCGAACCTATCGAACTCGCGGGCGTTGACGGGTACGGCGGCGCTACCCCGAACCCAGGGCGCACAGCACTCGAAGGGCGGGAGGGGCGCGGGCGGGACGGCGGCGCTAATGCGGGCAGTCTCGGAGACGAGCCAGCCGAGGACGAGGGCGTAGAGAACCGCGACCGAGACGAAGAACACTCGGAGATACTTGGACATGGCGCACCACCTAGTAACGCCCAAACAGGTGGAACGGGTCAGGGTTGCCAACCATAGCCGACAGAACCCAGAGGACGAGGGCGAGCAGCAGAATCAGCTGGGCGGTCTGGACACCGCGAGCGAGCGAGGGCATACGGTGGCTAGCGAGCCAGTCAGGGAGGAAAAACCAGACATTCGAGAGCGTTGCAACTATTCCCTTAAAGAGGGCGATAAAATAAGCCATAGTAACGGCTCCTTAATCGTAAACGGGTTCAGTTGAAAGAGAGCCGCCCCGCGCTCGGGATTGGCGTTTTGAGACGCGGGGCGGTAGCTGGAATTAGCAGCGGTCAGGGGGTCGTTACTCCTTGCCGCGCGGCTGGTTAGCCAGTCGGCAGGCATCAGCGGACGCGGTGACGGCGATACGACCGTTACGACCGACATAGGGGCGGGCGTTGAGGTTGGTAAAGACCACCTCGGTACCCGTGGGAATCTCGTCCTCGGGGTCGAACAGCAGGGCGGGAGCGCCCTCGACCAGCACGTTTAAATGCTCATAGCCGTTGGCGAGGTCAACCACATCGAAGCGGGTACCGCTGATGGTATCGGTGCGCTGATTAGTGGCGCGGTCGTACTCGTAGGCAATCGAGTTGCCAGCGAGGAAGAAACGGTGACCGTTCAGGTCGAGCTTGTAAGCCATGATGAAAAGCCCTTTCTAGGCGATAGCGAAGCTATACGTAACGTTGCCAGTGACGGAATCGGAGTACCAAACATCCTGCTGGGTGGACAGAGTGTCGGTGGAATCGGAGCCGTTGACATGCAGCACGCCCTCGTTATCGTTCGTACCGTTGCTAATGTCCTTGGCGGTGAACTCGGTCTTGCCCTGCGTGACGCTCAACATATAGGGCGCTTGGTGACGGTCGGTAGTGACGTGTGCCGTGACCTTCTTGCCGCTGCCGATGATTCCAGCGACATTGACCTTGTACTTGACGCTGATGGTGTTAGAGCCTGCCGAGATTCCCTTTACAGAAATCGAGGTCGGAACCGTGACAACATACTTGCCCATGGCGTGCTCACCGTCAGCCTTGTCTTTCCAAGTGCCGTCAGCGGTGAGGGTGACGGGAACGGTGGCGTTAGCGGTGCCCTGCTCGGAGCTTTCGACAACGTTGTCAGCGCCGAGGGTGACGGCGGGTGCGGCAAAAGCCGAGAGCGGGGAACCGATAGCAGCTGCGAGCGCAAGGGCGGGTACCAGCTTAACGGCGGTCTTGGGGTTTAACATGATTGTTGCTCCTTTCAAGAGCGGTTTCGTTCCCGCATCCATCGCGGAAACCTTGCTATGACAGCTTTCGAGAATGATCGAAAGCGGGTCAACTACTCAACCGTCAGGTTGAAATCAAAGGACGTGGAGCTAGCGGGCGTTTTTCCATCAGACGCGAGTACCGAGCGCCACACGGTGCGGGCGCTATAGGTGCCAGCTTTGACGGGTTGCGTAAGCCTTATACGGTTTACCTCAGTCCCAGGGCGAAGAAAGGCACCATAGCCCGTTTTACCTGCGGGGTTGTAAACACATTCCGAATCGGAATATTTCCCGTCATGGTTCAAATCAACCATGATGCTCGGGCTGGAGATAATCGGGTTGCCCCCCTCTTTGCCCTTTGCGTACTTACAGGTCGAAGGGAGCGAAAGACGGAAATCTTGGGTCAGGGTATCGGCTTTCCAGACGCTATCGACCGTGGCATCATAAGCGGCGTAATCGAGCGAGACAATGGGCTTATTAGACGTAGCGACCGCCGTCATGCCTGATAGGAAGTCTGGTGAGCTAGAGCCAGAACCGCAGAGCGTAAGCGAAAGGCACAGGAGCAGCGCGGCAAGGAGCAAGGGCAGCAGGAGCAGCCAACGGCGAAGGTGGAGCACTCGCACTGGGGAGCCAAGCAGTTCTCCCGGTAAGTCTACAAAGGCAAGCCTAACGCACCCGCCCTCGCGGACGAACACGCCCCTACGGCTCTTAGGCTTATGAAGGAAATGAACGGTGCGCCCGACCAAGACGGGCGGTAAACCGCGAAACGTTCTTTCCGAGCGGCGAAAAGAAAGGGCGAACATCTCCCAGCCCGGCTCTATATCTGCATCAAAGTCGGCGGGGAACGGCTCACGTTCACCCGACAAACGCTCCGTCTCCGTGTCAGCGAAACCCCATTGGCGTGCAACCGTTATGTCTACATCGGCGGTACGCATCAGAACATCTCGCTGTCAGCATAGCCCTCGGCATCTACTTTGCCGTTCGGGAACATATCATCGAAGATGGAGGGGTCAAACGCGGCGGGGACATCATCGGAAACAGCATCACCCGCAACTATCAGCACATCGCGGAAATCTTCCTCATGGTCGAGGGCGTAGGAAAGTCGCAAGGCACCTCGGACGGCAAAGTTCTTATAAACACCCCTGCTGTCAGAACTGTACGCTGGAAGCGCGTTCAAGGCATCGACTAGCCCATCAATACGGGAAAAGAGGGAAGCGCCCGTTAGCGTAGTGCTATACCGAATATCGCAATCGAATGACGAAGGAATATCGAAACGTTCCTGCGGGAGCGCCATGAGGACAGGCCAGAGTACCGTGCCGCCAGAACACTCGAATTGAACGCGGCGGTCGAGTGCAAACGCGAGGGCGGTGGAGTCCGTGGGGCGGTCGCTCACACCATGAATAATGGCGCTACGGCGCACATCTTGGAAGAGCGGTAGACACTCACGGGCGAGCTTGAGATTTTTTTGGCGAATCTTGATATTGGGCATGATATATCCTTTCACTAAAGGCGATGGGTAATCGCCTTTCACTACATGTCGATAATATAACGGCGATTACTCATCGCCGCAAGTAGTTATTCGAAATATTTTTCAATAGCCTAACCTGACCCAGACAAGACCATGCCCGAGCCGCGTTTACGACACCGCCCCTTCCAACACCCCTACGTTGTTCTGGTGGACTACGGGGCATTGAAAGCGGCGGCATCGAAAACGCTAGTTGCCACACCCGTACGGGCATCCCGCCCCTGCGCGGGCGGGACACGGCTCGGGCAGGCAGCTAGTTAGCCGTTTTGCCTGTGACGAAATGTAAACACGTATCTTTATCTACGAGAACGTGAATATTCAGCTCCAAATCGGACACCGAATAGCCGCTGTACAGCCCTTGAGGAACGAGTAGGCACGTTGTAGGAACGCGGTGACGCTTATCAGCAAACCAAGCCCCCAGAAACCTGCACTTGGCACGCAGGGAGCCGCCTTTCGGGGAAATAACATCGTTAACCCAGACGGCAAGCAGCGCGCTCTTGGCTTTGGCGCGGCACATGATAACGTCACCTTCCTGATAAAGCTCGATAACGCACCCAGATTGCTCTAGACGGACACAGGGGCGCATACCGCGGTCGGTGGAAAACATAGGGATGAGCATATCGGTCGATGGCATGTAGGTACTTCCTTTCACTAAAGGCGATGGGTAATCGCCTTTCACTACATGTCGATAATATAACGGCGATTACTCATCGCCGCAAGTAGTTATTCGAAATATTTTCGGGATAACGGCGGCATTGGTTGCCGAGAGGTTCGCCACGAAATACAGCGAGCAGCGTTTTCGCAGGTCAAACGCTTGAAATTACAGAGCCGCGTTTATCGACTCGTAATAATCTTCTATTTCCTATTGCATTACTAGGCTTTAGTGTCTACTATGCTTGCCAACAGCTAAACGAACAACCTATAAGGTTTATGGGTTTAGCTGCTAGACACACCGTAAAACCACACGGTATCCAGTCATTTGAACACTTTGGAGGTTCACCATGAGCAAGGTTTACACGTCCATCGATCAGCTTATCGGCCACACCCCGCTTCTGGAGCTCACCCACTTTGAGGCCGACGAGGACCTCAAGGCCCGCGTGCTCGTCAAACTGGAATACTTCAACCCCGCCGGGTCCGTTAAGGACCGCGTCGCCAAGAACATGATTGACGAGGCCGAGAAGGCGGGCGAGCTCGTGCGCGGCGGCGACTACACCATCATCGAGCCTACGAGCGGCAACACCGGCGTCGGCATCGCCTCGGTAGCGGCCGCCCGCGGCTACAAGGTGATCATCACCATGCCCGAGACCATGTCCGTCGAGCGCCGCAAGCTGATGCAGGCATACGGTGCGCAGCTCGTGCTCACCGACGGCTCCAAGGGTATGAAGGGCGCTATCGCCAAGGCCGAGGAGCTGCAGAAGGAGACTCCCAACAGCATCATCGCCGGCCAGTTTGTGAACCCCGCCAACCCCGCCATCCACAAGGCCACGACCGGCCCCGAGATCTGGGATGACACCGACGGTAAGGTCGACATCTTCGTCGCCGGCGTTGGCACCGGTGGCACCGTGACCGGCGTGGGCGAGTTCCTCAAGGAGCAGAACCCCGAGATTAAGGTCGTCGCCGTCGAGCCCGCCACCTCCCCGGTGCTCTCCAAGGGTCAGGCCGGCCCGCACAAGATCCAGGGCATCGGCGCCGGCTTTGTGCCCGACGTCCTCGACACCCAGGTCTGCGACGAGATCATCCCCGTCGAGAACGACGATGCCTTTGCGACCGGCCGCGCCGTGGGCCACAAGGAGGGCGTGCTCGTGGGCATTTCGTCCGGTGCCGCCGTGTGGGCCGCACTGCAGCTGGCCAAGCGCCCCGAGAACGAGGGCAAGACCATCGTGGCCCTGCTTGCCGACACCGGCGAGCGCTACCTGTCCACGGCGCTCTTCCAGAACTAAGGACCCGTCACTTGTCGATAGGCCCAAGGCACGCCGGTCTCCCCTCTCTTCTGGCAGCCTGAGCTCATCCCAACAGGGTGTCCCACAGGACGCCCGAACTTGCTACAATGTCTGCGGCGCGGAACCAGCCTCCCGCGCCGCTTTTCTTTTTTGGCCACATGCCACCAAGGAGAACCTCCCCATGCACAACAAGCGCGTGCTCGTCGCCATGAGCGGCGGCGTCGATTCCAGCGTGACCGCGTACCTGCTCAAAAGCCAGGGCTACGAATGCGTCGGCGCCACCATGCGCCTCACCTGCCCCGCGCCCGATCCCATCACGGGCATGAGCAAAGTCGACCGCGACATTGCTGACGCGAAGGCCGTTGCCGAGCGCATCGGGATCCCCCACCACGTGCTCGACTTGCAGCAGACGTTCGACCACAGCGTTATCGAGCGCTTTGTGAGCGCCTACCGGGAGGGGCTGACGCCCAATCCGTGCATTATCTGCAACCGCCACATTAAGTTTGGCGCGCTGCTCGATGCGGCGCTGGACATGGGCTGCGACTACATTGCAACGGGACATTACGCCAAAACAAGCCAGGCGGCAGATGGCACCTGGCAGCTACATCGCGGCGAAGATCCCAAAAAGGACCAAAGCTACTTTTTGTATTCGCTTACGCAGGAGCGCCTGGCGCACACGATCTTTCCGCTGGCAGGCCTGGACAAAGAGCGCGACGTGCGCCGCATAGCCGCCGAGCAGGGCTTTACCAACGCCCAGAAGGCCGAAAGCGAGGACATCTGCTTTATTCCAGACGGTGACTACGCGGGCTATATCGAGCGTCGCTGCGGACATCCCGCTGCACCGGGCGACATTGTGTGGCGCGACGGCAACGTCGTCGGGCGCCACAACGGCGCGCTGCGCTACACCATCGGCCAGCGCAAGGGCCTAGGCGTCGTGATGGCGCATCCCGTGTATGTGACGGGCGTCGATGCCGCCAGCAACACCGTGCATCTGGGCGAGGCCGAGGACCTGGCGGCCACAGCGCTCACGGCAAACGACTGGATCTGGAGCGCTCCGGCAGAGCGTATGGAGGCGGAGCTCGACGCCGGCGGCATTCGCGTAGGTGCCAAATACCGCTACCGTCAGAAAGACCAGGCAGCGACCCTTACGCGTGACGAAGACAGGCAAATGCTGCTGACCTTTGACGAGCCGCAGCGAGCCATCGCCCCCGGCCAAGCCGTTGTAGTCTACCGCGGCGATATCGTCCTGGGCGGCGGCACGGTGACCGGCGCCATCAAGTAGCCCCATCCCCTTCATAAGTTGCGGTGAAATAGGGGCTGCTTAAGCGTTTAAAACCGCCAAACAGTCCCTATTTCACCGCAACTTTGAGAGGACGGCCTCGGTCGGTACTGCCGTGTCAGCCGAGGCCGCTGCATCGTTAGCGCTGAACGTAGGCGCGAACCAGCTCGTAGGTATTGCGCACGCCGTCGATGTGGCTGCGCTCGTAGTTGTGGCTCGCGTACACGCCGGGGCCGATCAGACCATGGCGAATGTCGTAGCCGGCCGAGAGCGTGGCCTCGACGTCGGAGCCATAGTGCGGGTACACATCGATGGCGTAATCGAGCTCCAGCTCGCGCGCGATGTTGGACAGCGTGGTTACCAGGTCGTAGTTGTACGGACCGCCCGAATCCTTGGCGCAAATCGAAACCATGCGCTCGGTGCAGCCCAGGTCGTCGCCCACGCAGCCCATGTCCACGCTGATCATCTCACGCGTGTCGGCCGGCACAAAGGCACCGCCGTGGCCGACCTCCTCGTACACCGTAAAGAGCAGCGATACCTTGCGCGAGAGCGTCACCTCGCCAGCGGCGACGGCACGGGCCAAACCCAGCAGAATCGACGCGGACAGCTTGTCGTCAAGGAAGCGACTCTTGATGTAGCCGCTCTCCGTCACCGTGGTGCGCGGATCCATAGCGATGATGTCGCCGGTTTGAATACCCAGCTCGAGCACATCGTCCTTGCTGTCAACGTTCTCGTCGAGCAGGATTTCCATGTTCTTCTCGATGGTCTTGACCGGCTCATCGGCCACATGCGCCGAAGGCTCGGTATTGAGGACCACGCCCGTGTAGACATTGCCGTCGCGCGTATAAACGGTGCAGTTCTCGCCATCGGCCGTAGACCACTGATGCCCGCCGAGGGTCGTGGGGCGCAGGCGACCATTGTCCTTAATGGAACGCACCATGGCGCCCAGGGTATCGACATGGCTCGCCAACACGAGCGGCTCACCCTCACCACCAAGCCCAACGAGCACATTGCCCTTATTGGAGCGCTCGGGCCCAAAGCCCATATCGCGCAACGTCTCCATCAGATAATCAGTCGCCGCACGGGTATAGCCTGTAGGCGAAGCAATAGAAGTCAGCGCCTTCAACTGGCCAGTAATATAGGAGAGCGTAGAATCCATCTTGGACACCAAAGTCACCCTTTCATATCGAATTAAACCCACAGCAACGATACCACCGCGAACCATCTTTTTACCTAGCGAGATGACCCATTGAGTTCTTCAGAACTGCGCCCTCCACGATAACGAGCCGGCGGGCCCCCTGCCCGTTAGCCCCACAATCTTTCCGCAGCACGGAG
>OGXX01000016.1_pt1 | contig 151551 bp, 167 predicted proteins | sample 1576301 | NCBI WGS metagenome assembly OGXX01 (sample SAMEA3541469, study PRJEB24748) | human gut metagenome | biome: human gut; feature: human-associated habitat; material: faeces | place: China | collected 2012
TCAGCGTTTTGCAAAAAATCCGTCAATGGAATTCGTTTTTCGTACCTCTATCTTTCTTTGTGTTTTTATGAATACTCGATACATTTCCGTTATACAACTTAAAATTTCAAAGCACTTTTCTTTTTTGTATACATACCATGATAGTATAAAAGAAGAAAAGGAAAATAGAGATGAATCAATGTTATTGTGATCGATCATCAGGAATGTGTGAGCATGGTCATCGGCATGGTGGAGTGGATTCTATGCCGGTTGCTATGCAGTATGTTCCATGGCAGCATTGGAGCAGGATTTATAGTCCGGAAGAAGGATTACAATGTGGAACGATCTTTCCAGAGTTGAATAAACCATTTTATGGGAAAGGGGCGTGCCGGTAATGAATCAGTATGATAAGAAAAAGTTGTTAAATTATATTGATGCAGTCAGCTTTGCATTGATTGATACGAATCTGTATCTTGATACACACCCAAATGACAAAAAAGCAATGGACCATTTTAATCAATATCAGAAGGCAAGAAAGCAGGCATTAAAAGAATATGCGAGAAATTTTGAACCATTGACGATTGATAGTGCAGATATAGATGATCATTTTACATGGGCAACGGATTCTTGGCCATGGATGAAGAGGGGAGGTTGTTGATATGTGGAATTATGAAAAACGATTGGAGTTTCCGGTAAATATCAAACGAACAGATCCCAAGATGGCACAATTGATCATTACGCAGTATGGTGGTCCAGATGGGGAATTAGGAGCTTCGATGCGGTATTTGTCGCAGCGATTTGCGATGCCATATAAAAATGTTTGTGGGGTGCTAACCGATATAGGTACAGAAGAATTAGCTCACTTGGAAATGATCTGTACGATCGTGCATCAGTTAACTAGAGATCTAACTCCAGAACAGGTAAAAAAATCAGGGTTTGGAGCTTACTATGTAGATCATACAGCAGGTGTATGGCCACAAGCAGCAAGTGGTGTACCGTTTAGCGCAGCGACGTTTCAGTCTGTGGGAGATCCGATTACAGATTTAAGTGAAGACCTTGCTGCAGAACAAAAAGCAAGAACAACGTATGATAATTTGTTAAGGCTTATTGATGATCCAGATGTTAGAGAGCCACTGAAATTCTTACGAGAAAGAGAAATCGTGCATTTCCAGAGATTTGGTGAAGCACTGAGGACTGTACAGGATCATTTGGATTCTAAGAATTTTTATGCGATCAATCCAGCATTTGATCATAGTGGTAATTGTAATAAATAAATATATAAAAACAGTTGGCATAAAAAGTAAAAATTATGTCAGCTGTTTTTTATTTTTTGAAGTAACAAAAAGTTGAAAATATATGACAATCTGTTATAATAAATCAAAAATGAATAGTTCAAATATGAATTAATTAATAAGGAGGGATAAATTCATGAAGATCAATATAGAATTTCCGAGAAAGTTGTTAGAGGTATATAACGATGCATGTAAGCCGTTATGCAAGAAATTAAAATTACCACAGACAGCTTTTGATATTTTAATGTTTTTAGGAAACAATCCACAATACCAGACAGCCAGAGATATCGTAAAGATCAGAAATATCAAAGCAAATCTTATATCAATCAACGTAGAGAAACTTGTGAAAGAAGGTTATTTAAGAAGAGAAGAGATTAAAGGTGATCGAAGAAAAACAAAACTGATTATTACGGAAAAAGCACATCCAGTGATCAAAGAAGGACAGCAGTTACAACAAGGATTTGTAGATCAGTTGTTTGATAATACAACACAAGAAGATAAAAAAATTTTTATCCATGTAATGAAAAATATGGATAAGAATTTAGATGATATTTTGAAAGGTGGAAACTAAGATGAATATATTATTAACAATCGCAGTAACATTTTTTGCAGGAATGGGAGCCGGGCTTGGAACAGGATTTGCAGGGATGAGTGCAGCAGCTGTAATTAGTCCGATGTTGATCACATTCCTTAAGATGGACCCGTATATGGCAGTTGGAATTGCATTGTCCTCTGATGTATTAGCAAGTGCAGTATCAGCTTATATTTATGGAAAAAATAAGAATCTTGATATAAAAAATGGTATCATCATGATGATAAGTGTGTTAACATTTACAGTAGTAGGAAGCTATATTGCAAGCTTACTTCCAGCTGCAACGATGGGAAGCTTTTCTGTATTTATGACATTTTTATTAGGAATTAAATTTATCGTGAGACCAGTTATGACAACCAAAGAAGCCATGCAAGGAGTTTCAGCAAAGAAACGTGCAATTCAGTCAGTGGTCTGTGGGATCATGATCGGATTGATCTGTGGATTTGTTGGTGCAGGTGGTGGAATGATGATGTTGCTCATTTTAACGAGTGTATTAGGATATGAATTAAAAACAGCTGTTGGAACGAGTGTATTTATTATGGCATTTACTGCATTTACAGGAGCTGTTTCTCATTTTATGATTGTTGGAGCACCGGATTGGACAGTATTTATCTTATGTGTTGTATTTACGCTGATCTGGGCAAGGATCGCAGCACGATTTGCCAATAAAGCAACACCAGAGACATTAAATCGTGCGACAGGTGTGATCCTTGTGATCTTAGGGATTGTAGTATTAGGATTTTCTATGCTTTCATAAAGAATATTTACGAAGGAAGGAATTTTTAATGAAGAAAAATCTGGTTGTGATCGAGGAATTAAAAAAACAGGGAAAAGCATTATTAGATGCGAGAAGAGATAACTTTGTCAGACAAAGTCTTTTGTCAGATGAATTTTTGAATTTTATGCAACAAAATAAGAAGCCGTTTGATCTTTTAATGTCATATTATGAATGCGCGATCATGGAAGTGGAAACAAAATTCAGAGTATTAAATCATGAATTATCTTTGGAATATGATAATAATCCGATTGAGAGTATTAAGACAAGAGTCAAATCATACGATAGCATTTTGAAGAAGATCCGAAGAAAAAATATTCCATTAAATCTAAGGGCGATTGAAGATAATTTAAAAGATATTGCCGGGGTCAGAGTTATCTGTTCATTTCCAGATGACATTTATAAATTAGCAGAAAGTTTCTTAAAGCAAGATGATATCACACTGATCGAGCGAAAAGATTATATTAAGAATCCAAAGCCAAGTGGATATCGAAGTCTTCATCTGATCGTACAAGTACCGATCTTTTTACAAAATGAAAAGAAGATGGTGAATGTTGAAGTGCAATTTCGAACGATCGCTATGGATTTCTGGGCAAGTCTTGACCATAAGATGCGTTATAAGAAAGAGTTGTCTGATGAAGAAGTGGAAATCCTTCAGGAAGAACTTTATGATTGTGCAAGACAAAGTGCAGTACTTGATGAGAGAATGCAGGGAATCAGGGATCGTATTACAAAGAAACAAGAACAGGAAACGATATTGTTAGAAGATAAGAACAGCAAAGACTGGTTATAAAACATAAGTGTGACAAACGTACATATAGGAGATATCATATATCAGGAAATGATCATAGATATCTCCTTTTTTTATTCGTTTCCACATTAATATGGAAGCTAATGTAATTGCAAGAAATAAGATATCAATGGTATTCTAGTTACAGAAAGAAAAACGTTAATTAACAGATTAGGGGTGATTGATTTGATTCGTCGACAAATCGAATTATTAAAACTTTTGTCAAAACAAAGGGAATATAAACCCGCATCTTTCTTTAGTAAATCATTAGATGTTTCGACAAAAACGATTTACACAGATATTACTTATCTTCAAAGTGAAGTTGAAAAGTATAAAGTTGATCTGGTCAGAGCTCCAAGAATAGGAATTCGTCTGGAAGGTGAAAAGGAAAACATTCAGCATATGTTAAGAGACCTTCAAAAGGATAATCTGTCTGAAGATGAAAAATATACACCGGAGTATCGCAGATTGTGGATTTTAAAGAAGGTATTGATCGATTGTGAAACAATCACATTGGAATCAGTATCAAAGGAATTTTTAGTAAGTAAAACATCACTGTATCAGGACATTGCAGTGATCAATAAATCAATCGAAAGTCAGTCAGATGTAAAACTGGAAGTTGGAGAATGTGGAATCTGTATTTTAGGAGAAGAAATCGAGATACAAAATGCAGTGAACAATTATTTGTTATCAGAATCAAAGGAAGAAATGTTTTCTGATTTTACGCACAAACTTGGAAACTTTTTTGAACTTGATGTGATAAAAGCAGTTTCAGATCTTATTTTAAATGATTTTGAAGAACTGACCGAAGTGCTTTCAGAATATTATCTGAAATCTTTATTGGTAACATTGATCATGCAAAGTTCAAGATTGCTCAAAAAGAAACATATGAATGAGGAAACAGAAATTTCTTACAACAATATCCGGCATATGGAGACATACATCGTGGCAAATAGTATTGCGGAACAGCTGAAATATCAGCTTCATATTACATACAGTAATAATGATATGGAATATTTATGCAGACAGTTATATGCCCACAGAGTGACACATCATGTAAAACATATGCGGACAGACTATGAAGAAACGGTAAGAGATGTCATCAAGAGAATGAGTGAGATTCAAAAGCTTGATCTGACAAGGGACAAGAAATTATATGAGTCATTGTTATATCATCTGCCACCGATGATCTTAAGATTGCAAAATAATATTCAGATCGTAAATCCGATGCTTGATAATATCAAACAGGAGTATCCGGAACTTTTTACAACGATGTGGTATGCACTTACACAAATAGAATTAAGGTATCAGGTAACATTAACAGAAGATGAAGTTTCACTAATCTTATTACATTTTCAAGTGGCATTAGACCAATTTGAACAAGTTGGAAATATTGTTGTTGTATGTACCTATGGAGTTAGTTCTTCCCAGCTCATTTTAAGCAGGGTAAAACAAATACTTCCGGCAAAAGATAATATTACGGTGACAACCACAAAGAAATTAAAAGAGATCGATCTTAGTAAAGTAGATCTGATCATATCATCTGTTGATATTGAAGATCCAGAGATTTCTTATGTGAAGGTAAATCCGCTGCTTACAAAAGATGATTATGCCAATATCCTAGATGCATATACAAAACAGGTATTACTGATCAAAAATAATGTGTGTGATAACCAGAAAAATGGAATTAAAGCACCGACATTGAAAAAATATTTGGAAGGGAAATTTATTTTCCTTAAACAAGATCTTGATAGTAAAGAAAAGTGTCTAGATTTTATTATTGATGTATTAGAAAAAGATAATGCAGTGTATGATGAATTTAGGGAAGCTATTTACAAAAGAGAAAAACTTGGTGTGACATGTTTGGATACAGGTGTGGCACTGCCACATGCAGATCCGCAGACGATTAAAAAATCCAGAATAATCCTATTAACTTTAAAACATCCCGTTGACTGGGGTGGAACTTTAGTATCACTGATCGTTGTAACTGCATTTCCAGAAGAAGAAATGAACCAGATTCGGGATGTGATCAATGAACTCTATCAGCTTATTGGAGAAAAAGAAGATGTAAATACGTTTATAAGATTCGAAACAATACAAGAAGTTTTAAAAGTATTTCATGAATCATGATATGAAAGGAGAACTTGAATGTATTTTGACCAGAGATTGTGTTTCTTTCATCAAAAAGTGGAAAGTCAGGATCAGTTGTTTCAGATGATGACAGATAAAATGTTAGAAGCAGGATGTGTAAAAGAAAATTACTATGAAGGAATCAGTAACAGAGAAAAAGAATATCCTACAGGATTATTAGTAAATCAGACAGGCTTTGCGATTCCGCATACAGACTCTGAGCGAGTGAATAAATCGCAGATTTGCTTTTTATCATTAGATGAGCCAATTGAATTTGAAGATATGGTGGATAAAAGTCATAAGATTTCAGTGGAATTGGTATTTATGTTAGCAATGGCACAGCCACATGAGCAGGTAAATACATTACAGAATTTGATCGCACTGTTTCAGGATGATGAAAAAGTAGCAAAGTTGAAAGAATGTAACACAGAGAAAGAACTTATGCAGATTTTAAATGCATCAGGAATTGAATAAGCGATAGAGAAAGAGAGAAGAAGAAATGTTAAGTGTATTACAATGGTTTATCGGATTAGGGTCAACGGTATTTTTACCGATCATTATTTTCATATTAGGTATTATTTTTGGAGTAAAACCAGCAAAAGCAGCGATTTCAGGTTTTACAGTTGGAATTGGTAGTATTGGTCTGAATCTGGTCATTGGATTATTATCAGATAACCTTGGAACGGCAATACAGGTAATGGGAGAACATTACGGATTTTCACTAAATATTATGGATATTGGTTGTGGTGTCGGTGGACCGCTGGCATTCTCAACAACATTTGGAATTATATTGATCCCAATGTCATTGATCGTTAATTTATTATTTGTCATGCTTGGGTGGACAAAAACTTTAAATGTAGATATCTGGAACTTCTGGTTTCCATGTTTCCTTGGATTAGTTGCACAGGCAGTTACAGGAAATTTTGTTACAGGAATTTTAGGAGCACTAGTTGCAGTTATGCTTCAGTGGTTATTAGCAGACATTTTCCAGAAGAAAGTTAGTGAATTTTTTGGATATCCAGGAATTGCAATTTCTCATATGATGGCGTTATCAGGAGCATTGATCGCAGTACCATTAAACTGGATTTTTGACAGAATTCCGGGATTTAATAAAATTGAAGCCGACTCAGAAACGATCGCAAAACGTTTTGGATTTTTTGGAGATACAGTTGTTATCGGAATCATCATTGGAATGATCGTAGGATTCTTGGCAAAATATGATTTCGCAAAAGCTGCACAGTTAGGAATGGCAACAGGTGCGGTTATGAAAATCATGCCAAAGATGGTAGCAATGTTTATGGAAGGGTTAATGCCAATTGCAGAAGCTGCCAAAGAATTCGCCAATAAGAGATTAGGTGGAAGAAGTGTAAATATTGGTATGGATGCTGCTCTAACTGTTGGACATTCTACAGTTATGAGTACAAACTTATTAATGGTACCAATTTCTTTAGCATTAGCGATCATCTTACCAGGAAACCAGACCTTACCATTCGGAGATCTTGCATTCTATGCATTTGGAATCTGTCTAATGATCCCAATTTTTAGAGGAAATGTTGTGAGATCTATTGTAGGATGTAGTATTTATATGGTATCTATGCTGTATCTTTCTACATGGCTTGCACCAATCATTACAAATGTATTTAAGATCGCACATTATAATGTTGGAACAAGTGGACAGGTAACATCCGTACTTTGCGGTATCTGGCCAGCGGGATTATTCGCAGTTGCAACAAAATCATTAGGAAATATTGGATTAGCAGTGATTGGAGTTGTCGTGATCGCATTACTAGTATATGTAAATAAAATCAGAGCACAGAAAGAAAATTAGAATCTTTATAAAATAAGATATTTCATAGGAGGTAGTATCATGAAAAAATTATTAATTGTATGTGGAGCAGGACATGCAACATCCACAATTGCGGTAGCAAAAGTCAGCGCATGGTTAGAAAAAGAAGGATACAGCGATAAAGTAAAGATTTATCAGTCTAAGATTGCCGACGAATTAAATAAAATTGATGATTATGATGCGGTGATATCAACAACGATCGTGCCAGATTCTATCAAAGATAAAGTCATTCAGGGATTACCATTATTAAACGGAATGGGAGTAGATCAGGTATACGATCAGTTAAAAACAAGACTTGGATTATAGGAGCAGATCATGGGAGTTTTTTTTGGAAAAGTGACATTAGAAACAGTTAAAGGAAGAGCATCTTATCATGACATTTCTGATGAAATCAGAGAAAATATCAAAAAATCTGAGTTAAAAAATGGATGTGTTGTCATATCAAGTGCGCATACCACATGTTCTCTGTATTTTGACGAATGTATGCATGACACAAATTACTGGGGAGATGAATATCTGCAGGCAGATATTAATGATGTGATGGAAAAAATTGCGCCATCCATGAAAATGGAAAATCAGTATCATAGTCCAGGACCAAAACATATTGAATTTGGATTAAGTCTTGGATCTAAGGATTATCCAGCAGAAAAATGGACAATGCTTAATACAGATGCACATCTGAAATCTTCCATTTTTGGCAGCCCGTCATTAACATTTATCGTAAAAGACGGAGAAATCCAACTTGGAGCTTTGGGAAAAGTCTATTTTGTAGACTGGGATCAGTTAAGAGAACGAACAAGAAAAGTACAGATTATGGTGATGGGAGAATAAAAATGAAAATTATCAGTCCTTCATTATTAAATTCAGATACATATCAGATTAAGGAACAGTTTGAAGCATTAGAAAAATGTGGAATAAACTACATTCATATTGATATTACAGATGGACATTTTGTACCAATGATCTCATTTGGCGCAAATACAGTAAAAGATCTGAGAAAACATACTGATTTTGTACTGGATTGTCATCTGATGGTTGAAAATCCAGAAAATCTGATACCAGTGATTGTGGGTGCGGGGGCAGATATCATCACCGTGCATACAGAGGCAACGAAGCATATCTACCGATCTATTCAGACAATCAAAAAGTGTGGAAAAAAAGCCGGAATTGCGATCAATCCCGGAACTCCGGTATCTATGATCAAGGAGATTTTGCCAATGGCTGATCTTGTCCTTTGCATGACCACTAATCCCGGTGTGTTTGGAGAAAGTTTTATTCCATCAGTTGCAGACAAAGTAAAGAATCTTTGTGAATTGAGAGAACAAAAAGGATATTCTTATCAGATTCAGGTAGATGGAAGCATTAATGATCAAACAGCCATTGTGTGTAAAAAGGCAGGCGCAGATATTTTTGTTTCAGGAAGCTATATATTTGGAGGAAATATCGAAGAACGAATTCACAAGATTATGGATGCAGGAGAAGAGATGTGAAAGTAAAAGAAAATTTAGAACATATTTTAAAGGAACTTCAAGACGCAACTTTTAAAATAGAAGAAGAACAGATTGAAAATGTTTTAAAACTGATAGCACCAGACAAAAAGATATTTTTAACTGGAAAAGGAAGATCAGGGTTGGCGGCGAAGGGTTTTGCAAACAGATTGATGCATCTTGGATTTCAGGCGTATGTCATTGGAGAAATTTCAACACCACATACGAAAGCTGGAGATCTATTGATCATAACATCTGGGTCAGGAGAAACAGATGCCTTGGTCAGTATTGCAAAAAAAGCCAAAGAATCTGGACTATATCTTGGACTTGTTACAATGAATCCGCAATCCACACTGGGGAAAATGGCAGATGGGATGATCATACTTCCAGGTGACTCCAAAGGAAATAATGAAGAGAAACATTCGATACAGCCAATGGGAAGTCAGTTTGAACAGATGTCATTTTTAATCTTCGATGCGATCGTATTAAAACTTATGGAAAACTGGAATCAGACATCGGAGCAGATGTTTATGCGGCATGCAGATTTAGAATAATGATATCCATGCGTTGAAAGATGATGTGTGGGAAGAAAATATCCTGTAAGATCAGATAAATTATGTTTGGTCTTACAGGATATTTTTAGATGTCATAATTAAAAGGATATTTCTTAAATTGTAATTTCTGACAGACTGTGATAGAATAGGACAAGTATAAAAAAAGTATAAAAATTTGTTAAGAAAGTGTTAATGAATTGAGGGTAAAAAATGAATATTATCATTGTTGGGTGTGGTAGAATCGGTTCTACGCTTGTTGAGGAATTAAGTGGCGAGAACCATGACATTTCCATTATTGATGAGAAAGCACATGTTGTACAGAAACTTGCTGAAACACATGATGTATTAGGTGTGATCGGGAATGGAGCAAGTTATAGTATTCTGTCAGACGCAGGAGTTGAGACAGCAGATATCATTATTGCAGTTACGAACTCTGACGAATTGAATCTTTTGTGTTGTCTGATCGCGAAGAAGGCAGGAAGATGTGAGACGGTTGCCAGAGTGAGAAATCCTGTTTATTATGATGAGATCAGTTTCATAAAGGAAGAGATGGGAATTTCTGTTGTGCTGAATCCAGAATTAAGTGCGGCATATGAGATTGCAAGATTACTAAGATTCCCTTCTGCAATGGAAGTGAATAAGTTTTCTAAAGGCAGGATCGAGATGTTAAAATACCGTATCCCACATAATTCTAAATTAGATGGAATGACATTGATCGATGTCAGTAATCAGTTAAATTGTGAGATATTGATCTCTGCGGTAGAGCGTAAGAAAGAATTGATCATTCCAAATGGTTCTTTTCAGTTAAGAGAGAAAGATATAATTTCATTTGTTGGAAGGCCAAACTGTGCAATGGAATTTTTCAGGAAGATTGGGGAAAGAAAGAATCAGGTTCATGAAGCAATGATCATAGGTGGAAGTAAGATTGGATTTTATTTATCAAAATTACTTGTTTCTAGTGGAATTGGTGTAAAACTGATCGATAAAGACAGAGATCAATGTGAGAGATTAAATGAGAGTATTCCAGATGCGATGATCATCCATGGAAATGGAAATGACCATGATATGCTGTTAGAAGAAGGTCTGACGGATGTAGATGCATTTATTGCCCTTACGAATCACGATGAGGAGAATATGTTTCTGTCTCTGTATGCACAGAGCCAGAGTGATGCAAAATTGGTCACAAAGGTACAGAAATTGAATTACGATGCCATGATCGAACGATTAGATCTTGGAAGTATGATCTATCCGGAATATCTGACAGCACAATATATTATTCAGTATGTAAGAGCAAGACAAAATTCCATCGGAAGTAATATTGAGAATCTCTACAAATTAATGGATGGAAGAGCGGAAGCACTGGAATTTCATATTCAGAAAGGTTCTCCAGTCATTGGAAGACCAATTAAAGATCTGTTATTGATTGATAATCTGCTGATCTGCAGCATTTATCGTAAAGGAAAACCAATGATTCCAAATGGTCAAGATCATATGGAAGAAGATGATCTGGTGGTAGTTGTCACAACTAAAAAAGGATTACACGATGTCAAAGACATCTTAAAGAGAGGATAATGGGGGCAGGGTATAATGAATTTTTCAATGATTCGATACGTAATAGGCTTGGTAATGCTCTTTGAGAGTGCATTTTTATCACTTCCTTGTCTGATCGCATTAATCTATCATGAGAAGAAAGGTTTTTCTTTCTGGATCATGCTATTTGTATGTCTGATCATCGGAATTCTTTTTGTTATGAAGAAACCAAAGAAGACAGTTTATTATGCAAAAGAAGGTTTTTTAACAGTTGCGATCAGTTGGATTGTGATGAGTTTTTTTGGAGCACTTCCATTTGTGATCAATGGAGATATTCCATCGGTTGTAGATGCGATGTTTGAAACGGTTTCAGGATTTACTACAACAGGATCAAGTATCTTAACGGATGTAGAAGCATTAGCAAGATGTAGTTTATTCTGGAGGAGTTTTACTCACTGGGTAGGTGGTATGGGTGTATTCGTGTTTGTATTAGCTGTCATGCCATTGGTTGGTGGTCAGAATATTCATCTGATGAGAGCAGAAAGTCCAGGACCATCTGTTGGAAAACTGGTTCCTAAGATTCGAAAAACATCTATGATCTTGTATAAGATTTATATTTTTATGACTATTGTGATGGTAGTATTGTTGCTTTTAGGAAAGCTTCCATTATTTGATTCGCTGTTACTTGCATTCGGTACTGCTGGAACTGGCGGATTCTCGATATTGAATTCAGGGTGTGCATCTTACTCACCATACATACAATATTTGATCGCGATCTTTATGATCTTATTTGGAGTAAATTTTAATGTATATTATTTTATTTTGATCAAGAAGTTCAAAGATGCAATCCATTATGAAGAATTAAAATATTACTTATTATTTATTGGTGCATCTGTAGCAATGATCACATATAATATACACAGTTTATTTCCAACGATCGAGCAGGCATTCCGCCATGCACTTTTTCAAGTAGGAACAGTGATCACGACAACCGGATATGCATCAACAGATTTTAATAAATGGCCGGAATTTTCAAAGTTTATTCTGGTAATGCTGATGTTTTCAGGAGCATGTGCCGGAAGTACCGGTGGTGGTATGAAAGTATCAAGATTGGTCATTATGTTAAAGACCGTCAAGAAAGAGCTGCTCTCATACTTACATCCAAGAACGGTACGTAAGGTTAAATTCAACGGAAGAATTGTAGAACATGAAGTTATTCGAGGGATCAATGTTTATATGATCGCATATGCATTTGTACTGATGTTTTCTGTACTGATCATTTCTATTGATAACTTCGATTTTACAAGCAATTTTACGGCAGTTGTTGCAACATTGAATAATATTGGTCCTGGGCTTAATATCGTAGGACCAACTGGAAACTTTTCAATGTATTCGAATCTTTCCAAGATCGTTATGATCTTGGATATGTTAGCGGGAAGACTGGAATTATTTCCAATGTTATTGTTGATCAATCCATATACATGGAAAGAAATAAAAATAAGAAAAAATAAAAAAAATAAGAAAGAGGGCCATAGCATATGAAACGTAATACAGATTTTATGCTTCGTGATATCGCAGGAGAAGTAATTCTTGTACCAACAGGGGCTGCAACTCAGCAATTTAATGGAATGATCACATTAAATGAAGTGGCAGCATTTATTTGGAAGAATTTAGATGAATCGAAGTCAAAAGAAGAATTGGTTGATAAGATCATGGATGAATTTGAAGTAGATGAAGAAACAGCAAGGACAGATGTAGAAGGATTTGTCGGAGCACTTTATGAACATGGACTGGTATTGGATGAATGAGACAGATTGCAAATAACGTTTATATCCCGGTATTGAAAGATCTGGTAGAAGAGGGAAAAGAAGTCAGCATGATGATCAGTGGGAGCAGTATGAATCCGTTTTTGATCCATCAAAGAGACTATATTTTGATGAAGAAGCCAGAAGAAGAATTGAAAGCTGGGGATATGGTGTTTTTTCAGAGAAGAGATGAGGCGTATGTGATGCATCGGATTCATCACATCAACAAGGAGGGAAAGCTGTTCATTATCGGAGATGCACAGGTAGATATGGAAGGACCGATTGACAAAGAACAGGTTTTTGCGATCATTACAAAAGTAAAGCGTAAAGGAAAATGGATCGCACCTGGAGATTTTTGGTGGGAGTTTTTTGAACATATCTGGCTGCATTTGATTCCATTTCGGAGATTTTTGATGAAATTATACGGAATTCGAAGGTGAACTACCCACCACCTAAAGGTAGTGGGCTTCTGTCAAATGGTTCACCAGACTAAGCATTCAGAAATGGATACTACGATATTTAGGTCATGATACCCTCGGTTGACGCAACAGACCGTCGCTCTATCGTACATATTTAAGTTAGGTCAGAGTAAGAACAGCCTTGTGATATGTATGCGAAAAAGCCTTTATATCATTGTCGAGTTGAAGTCGGAACAGTTGCATGGTAACAGTACAGCAAAGTACGCATCACCTACCATTTGGTAGAGTATTTATAAGGAGAAACTTATTTATGGTTTATGTGATTTCACAAGATGGTAAACCACTAATGCCATGTAGTGATCCAATTGCAAGATTATTACTTAAGCAAGGCAAAGCAAAAGTTAAGAAGCGTGAGCCATTTACAATTAAATTGACTTACGAAACAACAAATTACACTCAAGGCTTAACTCTTGGTGTAGATACTGGAAGCGGAACTATTGGCACTGCTGTAAGTAAAGACAATGGAGATATTGTATATATGTCAGAAGTTGTTGTAAGAAACGACATTACTGACAAAATGACACAAAGAGCAAAGTATCGCAGAAATAGACGAAATCGTAAAACTCGTTATAGAAAAGCAAGATGGTTAAATCGTGCAAGTTCTATCAAAAAAGACAGATTTAGTCCTACAATGCAGAGCAAACTTCACAGCCATGTAAGGGAAATAGAATACATTCAGTCTATTCTTCCCGTTACAGAAATGGTATTTGAAACAGGTCAGTTTGATATGCATCTTATGAAAAATCCAAGTCTTGCCAACCCAAAAGTGAGACCATGGGGATACCAAAAAGGTGCTAATTATGGATTTGAAAATACCAAAGCAATGGTGCTTAATAGAGATAACTATACTTGTCAATGTTGTAAAGGCAAGCATAAGGATAGCAAATTAGAAGTCCATCATATTGTATTTCGCAGTCAAGGTGGCTCTGATGAAGAAAGTAATTTACTTACTTTATGTCATACTTGCCATAAAGACTTGCATAGTGGAAAGATCAACCCCAAATTGAGTGGTAAAGTTAAGGGTAACCTTAAATATGCTACACAGATGAATTCTATTCGTAAGCAGCTTTTCAGATGTTATCCAAATGCTATTGAAACTTTTGGATATGTAACAAAAGTGAATCGTTTGCATTTAGGTGTAGCCAAAGAACATTATTATGATGCCTGTACTATCGCAACACAAGGAAATGCTTTTAATGTAAAGAGTAATCTTTACAAAAAGAAATGTGTTTCTGATGGTGATTTTCAAAAGACTAAAGGTATTCATTCTGAACAACCTATTGTTACAGATAAGATTTGTGGTTTTAGAAAGTTTGATAAGGTTCGGTATTTTGGAAATGATTACTTTATCAAAGGAAGAATGTCTACGGGATATGCAATTCTTATGGATATTGATGGAAATAAGATTGACTTTAGCACAATGCCAAGAGGCTACAAAACACCAAAATTAAGTAATTGCAAACGCATTACAGCAAGGTCAACTGTAATGACGCAAGTAAAAGTAGTTTAACGCCAGAAAACCCATGGTCTAAAGACCATGGGTTTTCTGGCTGATTTTATATAAAGAGTGGTAATATTTTACGTATTACCATTCTTTTTTTGTTATCAGACATAGATTTTTTTTTGAATTTATAGTATCCTTAAAAATAAAAGATACAAAACAGGAGGAAGATCAATGGGACGTGTATTTAAATTCCATAACGACGTAGATACAGATCAGATCATCGCGTCACAATATTTGTTATTGCCAAATATTGAAGAGATGAAAGTATATACTTTTGAATCAATTGATAAAGATTTTGCCAAGAAGGTAAAAGAAGGAGATATTGTTGTAGCAGGAGAAAACTTTGGATGTGGGTCATCTAGAGAACAGGCGCCAAGTGTATTAAAAGCTTTAGGTGTCAAAGCAGTGGTTGCTAAATCATTTGCGAGAATCTTCTATAGAAACTCTATCAACATCGGATTACCAGTGATCATCAGCAAAGACTTATATGACAAAGTGGAAGACGGAGCTGACATTGACATCAACCTGTCTGAAGGATGGATCAAAACAGAGGATGAAACCCTTCCATGTACCAAGCTGCCACCATATATGCAGAATATCTTAGATCATGGCGGATTGATCAATTTCTTGAATGAAGGGGAGGAATAGGAACATGGGAATGACCATCGGAGAAAAGATTATTGCAAGAGCTGCGAAAGTAGATCAGGTAAAAGCAGGAGAGATCCATACGATCGAAGTTGACCGTTTAATGAGTAATGACGGAACGACACATTTAACAATTGATATGTATCATAACCAGTTAAAACATCCAAAGATCGCGGACAAAGATAAACTGGTATTTATCATGGACCACAATGTGCCTGCGGAGAATCCAAAAACAGCAGCAGCACATAGAAAGATGCGTAATTTTGCAAAAGAGCATGAGATCAAATTATATGAAGGAAAAGGTGTCTGCCATCAGATCATGGTAGAGAATCATGTATGTCCAGGAGAATTTATCATGGGTGCAGATTCTCATACATGTACATATGGAGCTTTAGGAGCATTTGGTACAGGGATCGGATGTACTGATTTCTTATACGCTATGGTAACAGGACAGTCTTGGGTATTAGTTCCAGACACGATCCGTTTTAACCTGCATGGTAAATTAAGAGAAGGTGTATACGCCAGAGATTTAATGCTTTCTATCATCGGAATGGTTGGAGCAAATGGATGTAACTACAAGATCATGGAATTTGCTGGAGAAGGTGCTCATAACCTTGATATTGATGAACGTTTAGTTCTTTGCAACCTTGCTGTTGAAGCAGGAGCTAAGACTGGAATTGTTGAGCCAGATGAGAAAGTTGTAGAATACGTAGAAAGTCGTGGAAGAAAAGCTGAGAACTTATTCAAGAGTGATGACGATGCGGTATTTGAGAAAGTTTATGATATCAACTTAGACGAGATCAAACCAGTTGTCGCAAGACCTCATCAGATCGATGATGTTGTGGATGCCAAAGAAGTCAATGATGTGAAGATCGATGAAGCATTCTTAGGATCATGTAACAATGGACGTATCGAAGAATTAAGAGTCGCTGCTGAAATCTTAAAAGGTAAGAAAGTAAGTGACAATGTAAGATTTTTGATCGCACCAGCTTCCAATGAAGTTTATATGCAGGCATTAGATGAGGGTCTGATCGATATTTTCATGGAATCAGGAGCAATGGTCATGAACTGTAACTGCAGCGTTTGCTGGGGAAGCTGTCAGGGTGTCATCGGGAAAGATGAAGTTTTGATTTCTACAGGAACAAGAAACTTCAAAGGACGTGCTGGACATCCAGATTCTTATGTATATTTAGGATCCGCAGCGACGGTCACAGCATCAGCGATCGCAGGTAAGATCACAACAGCAGACCAGATTTAAGGAAGAAGGATAGAATAGATATGGAACAGTTTAAAGGAAAGGTTTGGGTGCTTGGAGATGACATTGATACAGACATCATCATCCCAACAGAATATCTGGCACTCCCAACCGTAGAAGATATGAAACAGTATGGATTTTCTCCACTTCGTCCAGAATTAGCAGGACAGATCGGAGAAGGAGATATTATCGTAGCAGGAAGCAACTTTGGATGCGGTTCTTCAAGAGAACAGGCACCAGAGATCATCAAAGCATTAAAAGTTAAATGCGTCATTGCCAAATCATTTGCACGTATTTTCTTCCGTAATTCTATCAATAATGGATTACTGTTAATTGAGAATGACAAGATTCAGGATGCAGTTAAAGAAGGTGATGAGATTGAAGTTACTTTAGGAGAGAAGATCACACATAATGGTACAGATTATGAGATCCATTCCCTTCCAGATAACTTGATGGAGATCATCAACGCCGGTGGATTAGTAGAAGCCATGAAGAAAAGAAATGGGGTGAAATAAAGATATGGGACAGACAATGATTGAAAAGATCATCAGCAGAAACGTTGGTGTTGACAGTGTAAAACCAGGACAGATCCAGACAGTAAATGTAGACCGTGTTATGATCCATGATATCTTTATTCCATTCGTAGCGGAGAAATTCGAAGAAATGGGATTTACAAAGTTATGGGACCCAGACAAAGTCGTATTGATCTATGACCACATGGTACCAGCAAGTACAACAGACGATATCAGACATTTCAAGATCGGTGATGCATTTGCCAAGAAATATGGCATGAAAAATGTTCACAGAAGTGATGGAATCTGTCATCAGTTAATGACAGAATGTGGATATGCGAAACCTGGGAATATCGTATTCGGAACAGACTCTCATACAACAACTTATGGTTGTGTTGGATGTTTCTCTTCAGGAATCGGTTATACAGAGATGGCAGCGATCCTTGGAACAGGAGAGATGTGGGTAAGAGTTCCAGAGACGATCAAAGTAGTCATTGATGGAAAACTTCCTGAAAATGTAAGTTCTAAAGACATTATCTTACGATTGATCGGAGATTTAACAGCAGCTGGAGCTACTTATAAAGCATTAGAATTCTCTGGAAGTACTGTTGATGAGATGAGTGTTGCAGCCAGAATGACAATGTCAAACATGGCGATCGAAGCTGGAGCAAAAGCGGCACTTTTTGCACCAGATGAGAAAACGGCTGAATATTCTAAGGTAGATTTAGCTGATGTTGATTGGTTATATGGAGATGAAGATGCTGAGTATTGTCAGACGATCACATATAAAGCGGAAGATTTAGTACCGGTTGTGGCATGTCCATCACAGGTAGATAAGATCAGAGCTGTCAAAGAAGTTGAAGGAACAGAGCTTGATCAGGTATTTATCGGATCTTGTACAAACGGAAGATTAGAAGATCTGAAAGCGGCGGCAGAGATCTTAAAAGGAAAGAAAGTTGCTGATTATGTAAAACTGATCGTAACACCAGCTAGTCGTAAGATCTACAAACAGGCAGTGGATGCTGGATACATGAAGATCTTAGCAGAAGCCGGAGCGATTATCACACATCCAGGATGTGGATTATGTTGTGGACGTGCAGGCGGGATCATGACAGATGGAGAACGTGTTCTTGCAACAAACAACCGTAACTTCTTAGGAAGAATGGGAACGTCAAAAGTAGAAATCTACCTAGGATCACCTAAGACAGCAGCTGCATCAGCAATTGCAGGTAAGATCGTAGAAGCATAAAGTGAACATATGAGGTAAAGATCCTCATAAATATAAAGAAAAAGTATATTGGGGGTCCTTAGGACTCCCATTTACTATGTAGATGGAGTTTTTTATGACAAACTTATTAATATCATTATTTATTAAAGACAAAGAAAATGTAAAGGATGCAAAAGTAAGAAATGCTTATGGAAAGATGGCAGGGATTGTAGGAATCTGTTGTAACATCTTCTTATTTGCAACCAAATTTTTCGCAGGAATCATCACAGGAGCAATCTCTATCACAGCAGATGCGTTTAACAATTTATCTGACGCAGCATCTTCTATTATCACACTTGTCGGATTTGGAATGGCTGGAAAACCAGCAGATGAAGATCATCCATTCGGACATGGAAGGATGGAATATGTATCAGGACTTGTTGTATCTATTCTGATCTTGATGATGGGAGTGGAATTATTTAAAACATCAGTAGAAAAAGTGATTCATCCAGAGGTGATCACAGAACAATGGATTTCTTATGTAATATTAGTGATCTCGATCGCATTAAAATTTTGGATGTATATGTTTAACAAAGGAATCGGATGGAGAATTCACTCTGAAACGATGAAAGCGACAGCAGCGGATAGTTTAAATGATTGTATTTCAACAGCAGCAGTTGTTGGAGGAATGCTTGTATTCCATTATTTTCATTTAAATGTTGATGGAATTGTCGGAATCTTTGTTGCATGTTTTGTACTCTGGGGTGGTTATGAATCAATCAAAGATACTATGAACCCACTATTAGGAGAATCCCCAGATCCAGAATTGATCGCTAAGATCACAGAGACTGTATTAAATCATAAGATGGTCATCGGAGTTCATGATATCGTTGTTCACGACTATGGTCCAGGAAGAAGAATTGTCTCTTTGCATGCAGAAGTTCCATACAATAAAGACATGATGGAAGTACATGATCTGATGGATCATATTGAAATGCGTTTGATGGAAGAATATCACTGCGAAGCAACAATCCATATGGATCCTGTAGTGACGGATGATGAGGAAGTGAATGAGACAAGAAAAGAAGTTTTTAATATTGTTAAGAAATATGACAAGACACTGTCAGTTCATGACTTTCGAATGGTCAAAGGGCCAACACATACGAATGTGATCTTTGATCTTGTGATTCCTTATGGGAAAGATTATGAGCCAGAGAAGATTGTGAAGGATCTTAAGAAGAAGATTAAAGACGAGATGCAGGGGAAACATTATGCAGTGATTCGTGTAGACAGATTCTGATTTGTAGGTAGGCTTACGCGTATGTGACAGAAGATGAAAGGGCTTAAACAAGCACCGATTTGTCAAATTGCAGTGATTTCGCTGTGTGTGGCTTTTTATAGTTTTGGTTATGTGCGTGGAAAGCATGATGCCAAGATAGAGAAATAACCGCTCATTGACCTGACAAGTTATGTGAGCGGTTATTCAATCGTTTATATCAGGCAAACCGTCATCGGTAGCACCTTTTCTATTATTATAGTAACATTTATATATTTTTATGTCAATTAAGATGATTAAAAATATAAGTGTGTGTTAGTATATATAAGATCAATGTGACTGGACAGCATCTTAATCTTTCTCTAAAAGCTGAGCAATAATCGAATTAGGAAGTACATCTTTCAAAACATCCATACAAGAAAAATCAGTTCTGCTAGTCGGCAGGGCTTTTTTTGTAATTCGAAATCCCATTTTCTGATACATACCAACAGCCTTATAAGCCCAAGTATGTGTATGAAGAAAAATAAAATCAGCATCCGGTTCTACAACAAGAAAACGAGACAAAGCAAACAAAACAATTGCCTTCCCAAGCCCCTTCCCCTGTTCTTTAGGAGAAGTAGACACCCAATGAATCAAAGGAAACCGAATATCGCCATTTGTCTTAAACCAAGCACTTGTCGTAGCAACAATCTCTCCCTCAGGATTCACAATAAAACAAACCCGATCAGCTAAAAGTTCTTCATGAGTTAAAAAAGTTTTAGCAAAATAAGCAGAAGCATCCTCAAAACAATCAAACTCTCCAACCAACACTTCAAGCTTCGCCCAAGCAATCTCATCCCCAGATTCAAACATCTTATAAGAATATCCATCAGGCAAAACAGGAACCTTAAGATCCTCTAAATCCTCAAAAGGCAGACACATCACAATATCTTTATAAACAAGAGACTTATCAAGCATAAACAAAAACCCCCATAAAATTAAAAATAACAATAAATTGATTAATTAGAGTATACAAACTATTGAATAAAAAGTCACGGAGTATAAATTAAATAGAAAGTACTTTCTACGAATCACTACAAAAATTGAAAACCAATAACGTCTAACATACACACCCTTCCGTTTGAAAATTCTTAATTTTATACGAGAATGTCTTCAGGTATTCATAAAAACATAAAAAAGATAGAGGTACGAAATGATAGAATTCCATAGGATTTTTTGCAAAATCGCAGCCAACACGGGCACTGTTTGAACGCAGTGAGTTGTGCAGGAGTGTTGGCGGATCAGCGTTTTGCAAAAAATCCGTCAATGGAATTCGTTTTTCGTACCTCTATCTTTTTTTATGTTTTTATGAATACTCAATACATTTCCGTTATACAATAAAAATTTTTTCTTGACACTTCCCTTACGTCACCCTTTATGATAACGTATAGAGAGAAAACCAAGGAGGAATCTAAATGACAAAAGATGGATACTATACATCCGGTGAATTTGCAAAAAAAGCCAATGTAACACTAAGAACGATCCGCTACTATGACCGTCAAGGCATCTTAAAGCCAAGTAAAGTTGCAGACAATGGATATCGTCTTTATACAGATGCCGATTTTGCCAAATTACAAAAAATCTTGTCATTAAAATACCTCGGATTTTCTTTGGAAGAGATCATGACGATGACGATCAACGATGAGGATCAGGATTTCATTAAAGAATCTATTGGCTTACAGTTATACCTTGTACAAAAAAAGATGGAACACTTAAAACTGGTAGAGCAATCCTTAGAAGAGATGGAACAAAAGATGGATAATGAAGAAGAAATCGACTGGACACAGATGATGAATCTTCTTCACGTAACCAATCTGGAAAAAGGATTGGTAGAACAATATAAGAATGCATCAAATCTTGATATCCGTATCGGACTTCATCAAAAATATTCACAAAATCCGCAACCATGGTTTGAATGGATTTATGAGCAGTTAAACTTAAAAGAAAAAGACGAAGTATTAGAACTAGGATGTGGAACAGGGGAATTGTGGAAGAATAAAAATCTTCCAAAAAATGTCCATGTTACTTTATCCGACCAGTCACAAGGTATGGTAAAAGATGCCAGGAACTATGTCGGAGAGGAAAAAGGACAGATTTCTTATCAGATGATCGACTGTAGACAGATTCCAAAAGAAGATCACAGTTTCGATAAAGTGATCGCAAACCATGTATTATTTTATCTGGATGACCGACAACAAGTATTTAACGAAATCAAAAGAGTTCTAAAACAAAATGGAACATTTATCTGCAGTACCTATGGAAGTAGTCATATGCAGGAAATTACCCAGCTGATCAAAGATTTTGATGAAAGGATCACGCTTTCTGATCACAAATTATATGATGTCTTTGGTCTGGAAAATGGAGAAGAACAATTAAAAAAAGTATTTTCACAAGTAAAAGAAATTGACTATGAGGATGAATTGTTAGTCGATCAGCCAGAACCACTGATCTCCTATATTTTATCCTGTCACGGAAATCAGCATGAATATTTAAATCATCGTTATTTAGAATTTAAAGACTTTGTAAGAAAGAAGATGGCAGCCAAAGGAGTGATCAAGATCACAAAATCTGCCGGGATTTTTATATGTAAACCATAAAGGAGGAGTTATGAGAGTTTTTGTCACAGGAGTCAAAGGACAGCTTGGTTATGACGTAATGAACGAACTAGAAAAACAGGGGCTTGAAGGAATTGGTGTGGATATTGATGAAATGGATATCACAGATGCCGATCAGGTAAATGAAGTGATCAAAGAAGCAGCACCAGATGCAGTAATCCACTGTGCAGCATACACAGCCGTTGATGCTGCAGAAGATAACGAAGAAATCTGCAGAAAAGTTAATGCACAGGGAACAGAAAATATCGCAAAAGTCTGTGAAGAATTAGATATCAAAATGATGTATATCAGCACAGACTATGTATTTAACGGGCAGGGTGAGCGACCTTGGGGACCAGATGATAAGAGAGAACCTCTTAATGTCTATGGACAGACAAAATATGAAGGGGAACTTGCTATCGAAGAACATGTAAAGAAATTTTTCACAGTCCGTATCGCTTGGGTATTTGGAGTGAATGGAAAGAACTTTATCAAAACAATGTTAAACTTAGGAAAGACACACGATCATTTAACCGTTGTCAATGACCAGACAGGGTCACCAACATACACATATGATCTTGCAAGATTGTTAGTGGATATGATCCAGACAGACAAATATGGAAGATATCATGCAACAAATGAAGGAATTTGCACATGGTATGAATTTGCCTGTGAAATCTTCAAACAGGCAGGGATGAACGTATCCGTTGCACCAGTCAGCAGTGACGAATATCCCGCGAAGGCAAAACGTCCATCTAACAGCAGAATGGATAAGAGCAAGCTGACAGCCAATGGATTTACACCATTACCAACATGGCAGGATGCATTAAGCAGATATTTAAAAGAGATTGAATATTAAAATAAAAAGGAGAACGATCATGGGAAAAATTACAGTAACACCTTGCGATATTGAAGGACTTTATGTTATTGAACCAACAGTATTTAAAGATGAAAGAGGATATTTCGTAGAAACATATAACCAGAACGACATGAAAGAAGCAGGACTTGATATGGTATTCGTACAGGATAACCAGTCTATGTCTACAAGAGGCGTACTTCGTGGATTACATTTCCAGAAACAGTTTCCACAGGGAAAATTAGTACGAGTTGTGCGAGGAAAAGTATTTGACGTAGCTGTAGACTTAAGATCTGATTCCAAAACTTATGGAAAATGGTTCGGTGTAGAATTATCAGCAGAAAATATGAAACAGTTCTATATTCCGGAAGGATTTGCACATGGTTTCTTAGTATTATCTGATGAAGCAGAATTCTGCTACAAATGTACAGATTTCTATCATCCAGGAGACGAAGGCGGTCTTGCATGGAATGATTCAGAAATCGGAGTTGAATGGCCATTAGAAGAAGGCGTTGACTTGATCATTTCTGAAAAAGACCAGAAATGGAAAGGTTTAAAAGACACATTTAAGTTTTAATTATTACCCAGAGGGAGAAAGGGAACACAAATGAAGGGAATTATTCTTGCCGGAGGTTCCGGTACCAGACTGTACCCATTAACCATGGTAACATCCAAACAGTTACTGCCAATTTATGATAAACCAATGATCTATTATCCATTATCTGTATTAATGAATGCAGGAATCCGTGATATTCTGATCATTTCCACACCAAGTGATACGCCAAGATTTGAGTCTTTGTTAGGAGACGGACATCAGTTTGGAGTGAACTTATCTTATGCAGTGCAGCCATCACCAGACGGACTTGCACAGGCATTTATCATTGGAGAAGATTTTATCGGAGATGACAGTGTAGCTATGGTCCTTGGAGATAACATTTTCCACGGACATGGATTGAAGAAACGCCTGTTACGTGCCGCAAATAAAAAAGAAGGAGCAACTGTTTTCGGATACTATGTAGATGATCCAGAACGCTTCGGAATCGTTGAATTTGATTCTGATGGAAAGGCCATTTCCATTGAGGAAAAACCAGAAAAGCCAAAATCAAACTACTGTGTCACAGGATTATACTTCTACGATAACAATGTCGTAAAATATGCAAAAGAATTAAAACCATCTGCCAGAGGAGAATTAGAGATCACAGATTTAAATAAGATCTATCTGGAAAAAGGTGAGTTAGATGTTGAATTACTTGGACAGGGATTTACATGGTTAGATACAGGAACACATGAATCCTTAGTGGAAGCAACAAACTTTGTAAAAACAGTCGAAACACATCAGCACAGAAAGATCGCCTGCTTAGAAGAGATCGCATATTTAAATCACTGGATCACAAAGGACCAGTTATTAACAGATATCGAACCATTAAAGAAAAACCAGTATGGACAGTATTTAATGGACGTTATGGCAGGAAAATTTTTAGATAAATAAGGAGAATAGCATGAAAATATTAGTAACCGGTGGAGCCGGATTTATCGGTGGAAACTTTGTTCATCATATGGTAAACAAATATCCTGATTACGAGATCGTAAACTTGGATTTATTAACATATGCAGGAAACCTTGAAACATTAAAACCAGTGGAAGACAAACCAAATTACAAATTTGTCAAAGGTGATATCGCAGACCGTGAATTTATCATGGATTTATTTGAAAAAGAAAAATTCGATATCGTTGTAAACTTCGCAGCAGAAAGCCATGTAGACCGTTCTATTGAAGATCCATCTATTTTTGTAAAAACAAACGTAGAAGGGACAGTCGTACTGTTAGATGCAGCAAAGAAATACGGTGTAAAACGTTACCATCAGGTATCTACAGATGAAGTATACGGAGATCTTCCATTAGATCGCCCAGATTTATTCTTCACAGAGACAACACCACTGCACACATCAAGCCCATACAGCAGTTCCAAAGCAAGTGCAGACTTATTTGTATTAGCTTACCACAGAACATTTGGACTTCCAGTGACGATCTCAAGATGCTCAAACAACTACGGACCATATCATTTCCCAGAGAAGCTGATTCCACTAATGATCAGCCGTGCCTTAGCAGACGAAGAACTTCCAGTCTATGGAAAAGGTGAAAATGTCCGTGACTGGTTACACGTATCTGACCACTGCGAAGCTATTGACCTGATCATCCACAAAGGAAAAGTCGGGGAAGTTTACAACGTAGGTGGACATAACGAACGTACTAACTTAGAAGTTGTAAAGACAATCTTAAAAGCGTTAGACAAACCAGAAAGCCTGATCAAATTCGTAACAGACCGTCCAGGACATGACATGCGTTATGCGATCGACCCAACAAAACTGGAGACAGAACTTGGATGGGAACCAAAATATAACTTTGACACAGGAATTGCACAGACAATCGAATGGTACTTAAATAACAAAGAATGGTGGCAGAACATTTTATCTGGAGAGTATGCAAACTATTTCGATAAGATGTACGGAAACCGCTTATAGGAGTCTGTATGAGAGTACAGAAACAGACAAAACGAGTGTTATACTGGGGGATAACACTCGTTTTGATGATTTTGATTTTTTCATTTTCTGCAAAGAACGGCACATCCTCAGCAGGGATGAGTATCGGATATGCGAAAGAACTTGCAAGGATCCTAAGCTTTCTTGGATTTTTCCAGATTCATTCTAATGCTGATCTTATGATGCATGCAGAAGCGGTGCATACGTTTGTTAGAAAAACAGCACATTTTACGGAATATGCAGTACTTGGATTCTTTACTTATAAGGCGGTGTCATGTGATGTGCTAGATCGAAAGAAAGCAGTATTGACCGCACAGTTGATTTCTACAGGATATGCATCAACAGATGAGATTCATCAGATGTTTGTTCCAGGACGAGAAGGAAAAGTATTTGATGTGATGATCGATAGCTGTGGGGCGTTTTGTGGAATTATGGTATCTTTGATCACGCAGAAATTGATAAAGAAAAAGAAAGGAAATCAGATTTAAGATGTCTGATTTCCTTTCTTTTTCATGCTCACTAAGCTGGAATCCAATTCCCGATCCATTTTTTTGTTGTTTTGTTATATTTTCTTTTGTATAATTTCCCGTTCATAGTCTTATATTTCCAAACGATGACATCGCCGCTGTATACAGAGGAATCTTCTTCTGAAACAGCAATGGAAGGTTCGCTTGAGGTATTTTGGGCTGAGACGATTGAACCAGAAAATACACCAATAGAGATAAAACTAAGTAAAAATAGAAAAATAAATTTATTTAATGTTTTCATAAAATTTCGTAGCCTCCTTTTTGCTAGAATATATTTTAGGACTTTTATAATCTTCAGGGTTTTCAATGATTCCTGTATTTATAAAAGCATCTTCATGTTTGACATATAAATCATAGCCCTTTCCATCTTTTCGCTTTATATAAAAAGAATTACTGCTGTCAGGTTTATCAAAAATAACAGTGCCATCATTGTCATAGTTTGGAGCTGGCGAACTTGGCTGAAAGATAAAGCACAGCGAAAGGGTGAACAATAAAGAAATAGATCCAATATGTATAAATTGTGAAAATAAATTTCTGCGAATCTTTGGACTATCACTGATAAGATCGCATCTTTTCTCAATGTTTAAAATCGTACCTTCCTGAAAATGCAGTGTTGGAAGGGTGTGGAACGTATGAGTCTGTTTGGAAGTATTGAGAAGACTTAACATATAATTTGTTCTTGTAAGTTCATCTCTGTCTTTGGTAAGTCGGATATCATTTGCATATTCCGCAGTATCTTTGATCAGACGGCGAATCATATAAGAAAGAGGATTCCACCAGTAGATACATACAACGAGTTCCCAGAAAAAAATCTTCCATAAGTCATGGTGTAGATAATGATTGAGTTCATGCATAAAAATAAAACGCAGATCCTGATCACTGTATTCTCTGTCAGGAAGAAGGATCACTGGATGGATCAGACCAGAAATTGCAGGACTAGAAAGGCCAGGCACTTGATAGATTAAAATCTGCTTCGTACAATGATATTCTTCCAAAATATCAGAAAAGATTCTTAATATTCTTATGTCATCGAGAGGGTCTAACTGATGAAGTAAATGACGATAGCGAACAAGTTTATAGAAATATAAAGCAAGTCTTAAACAACTTCCAAAGCAAAAAATGATCACAAGGATTGTCAGAAATTCAACAGATAAAATCTTCACCCTTAAAAGATCAAAAAGAAAAGGAAGAATTTTATGGGATTCAACATTTGCTGCAAAATGAAAATTCCAAGGTAAAAGCATACGGATCATGACAACTCCGACAGCAAGATAAATCACAAAGGTTCCGTTTCTTAAGATAAATCGTTTGCTTCTGCAAAATACATAAAGATAAAGCATCATCAGACTGCCAAAAAGACAGCAACTAAATACGGAACCATAATTCGCAGGTGTCATATCAAGACTTCCTTTCTAGAATTTTCTTACGTTCCTCTAATTTCTCCTGTAAACGTTCGATCACTTTAATATCATTTTCAGACTCCACATATTGAAGAAGTATATTAGAAGATAAAAGATCTTCCAGCACTCCGTTGATATTCTCAGAAGCATAATCTTCAGAGGAAACAACAGGAATATAACGTCTGGTTAAAACCTTACCACTATATACAATGTCGGAAACTTCAATATAGTTTTTCTTAAGTAGAGAACGCAATGCAGATTGAACGGAATTCAGATTCAGTGAAGGATCAAGCTGAACAAAATCAGAAGCGATCATAGGCTCTTTTTTGTCCCATAATGTTTTCATGATATTTAATTGTGATGGTGTTAGTTTTTTGTATTTCATAAATTATCAACTCCTTGAGTTTATTTTATATGAATATATTTATATTTTCAACAACTATTTTGAATTAAAAAAAATAAATATTTTAAATTAAAATAGTTGTTGAAAAAAGAATCATAATATAGTAGAATAAAAAACGAAGATAATAAATATTGATACATGGTAGGTGGGGTATTATTAAATTTGTAATAATACCCCTAAATTTTTTGTCAAGTAATAGGTCATATTTTCAATAAAACTCTTTATCATCAGGTTATCTACTACCAATATAACACAAAACATGGAGAAATGAATAGTCTGATAGAAGAAAGAAATACAGGGAAAATAATATGGCAGGAGTAATTTTAGATGCTGGGCACGGCGGTTATGATAATGGAGCCCAGTATGATGGAAGAAAGGAAAAAGACGACAATCTAAGACTGACACTCGCAGTCGGTCAGATTTTAGAGCAAAATGGCGTTCCAGTATCCTACACAAGACAAAGTGATATCTACCAGTCACCATCTGAAAAAGCAAGGCTTGGGAATGAAAGTGGAGCTGATTATTTTATCTCATTTCATAGAAATGCAAGTCCGAATGCGAATGAATATCAAGGCGTTGAAACACTGGTATTTGATGATCATGGGATCAAAGCAGAGATAGCAAGAAATGTAAATGCGAACTTAGAACAAGTAGGATTTCGTAATATTGGAGTTAAAGAACGCCCGAATCTTACTGTATTAAGAAGAACAAAGATTCCTGCGATCTTGATCGAGGCAGGTTTTTTAAATTCAGATCAGGACAACGAAAGATTTGATGAGAAATTTCAAGAGATCGCACAAGCGATCGCAGATGGAATTATGGAAACGATCGGAGATGAAAATAAAGTTCTGAAGGGAATCTATCGTGTCCAGATTGGTTTATACCGTAATTTTTCTAATGCACAGTATGTTCTGAATCGTGCGGTTGCAGATGGATACGAGGGGAATATCGTTTATAAGGATCCTTATTATGCAGTTCAGATCGGGGAATATAATACGCTTGATGAAGCAGTAAGATTGGAAAATGAATTGAAGAAAAAAGGCTATGATACACTTGTTATCAAGGAATGATCTTAATTTAAGAAAAACACACATACTGCAAGGTGCGCAGCCAATAGAGATTGTAAAAGATGGCACGCACCGGCAGTAAAAAAGTATCACAATATCCATTGTAAAAAATATAAAAAGAAAAAGCTAAAAAAGGCTTGACTTTTGTATAAAATGCTGATAAAATAAAAGAAAGTTAAGAAAATAAAGTGACTTAAATGATATGAATATTGAGGATTGTCACTGGTAATGCAGGCAAAACCGGATTTTATAAGTGTGAAAGTGTTGACTTTCATATTTATAAAATGTGGTTTTCTTTTTATTTTAAGATAGAACATATAATATATATACTAGAAGAAAAGCTTCCAATGATCATGGAGAGAAGATTATGAAAATAGATAAGGTAATGAACAACAACGTAGTAAGCAGCATCGATGAAGATGGACAGGAAATCATTGTTGTTGGAACAGGAATTGGATTTCAGGGGAAGGAAGGGAAAGTAGTTGATGAGAAGAAGATTCAGAAGATTTTTCGATTAGAAGATCCGAAGATGATCCGGAAATTAAAAGAAATCTTACAAGATCTTCCGATGGAACAATTTGAGATTTCAACAGCGATCATAGAACATGCAAAGCAAAGTTTAGGAACAGAATTAAACGAGAATATTTATGTGACATTAACAGATCATATTCATTTTGCGATTCAGCGATATGAAGATCATATGAATTTTCCAAACCCGATGCTTAGGGAAGTAAGATTATTTTATGAGAAAGAATTTGCACTTGGAGAATACGCGTTAGGAATGATCAAACAGCGATTGAATATATCACTCCCATTAGATGATGCGGCATCCATTGCTTTACACATCGTGAGTGCAGAATTTGATACAAGAGTCAAAGATACTTTAAAGATCACTGAATTTTTAGAAGATGTTATGGAACAGATAAAGAACTACTTCCATTTGGAGATCGATACCCAGTCATTGAGTTATGAACGGTTTATCACACATTTGAAGTTTTTATCCAGAAAGTTATTTGCGTCAGAACGAATGGATGATATGAACGATGATGTACAGGAGATGATCCAGAAGATCTGTCCGAAAGAATATCAGTGTGCAGGATATATTAAGACTTTTATTAAAGAAAGATACAAAAAAGATATGACATCAGCAGAAGTTGCATATTTAACGATGCATATCGAGAGGATCAGAAAAAGCAGTATAGAAAAAGGAGAAGAAGATGTTTGATTCATTAAGGAAGATGTTTGAGAAGAACGCAAAGACCATTTCATTAAAAGCAGTAGAAGATGGGAGAACAATCCCAATGGACGAAGTCAATGATCAGACATTCGCTCAGGAATTATTAGGACCAGGAATCGCAATTGTTCCATCCAATGGAACAGTCGTTTCTCCGATCAATGGAACGATCGCCACGGTAATGGATACAAAACATGCAGTTTGTATTCAGGGAGAAGACGGATTAGAGCTGATCGTTCATGCAGGACTTGATACCGTGGAATTAAATGGAAAGTACTATCAGACATATAAAGAAATTGGAGATCAGGTAAAGGCAGGAGACGTTTTGTTGGAATTTGATCTTGAAGAGATTACAAAGGCGGGGTATGACGTCACAACGCCGATCGTAATAACGAACTTAGGTGATTATAAGATCACGAAGTGTTTGACAGGACAACAAGTAAAAGCAGGGGAAGAGGTGATACAGTTAACAAAACAATAACAAAGATGAGTAACTAAAAGAGAAGGAAAAGAACATGAAAAACTTAAAGTAAAAATGAAAGGGGACAATCTATATGAAATTTTTACAAAAATTAGGAAAAGCGTTAATGCTTCCAGTAGCATGCTTGCCAATCTGTGGTATTTTAATGGGAATCGGATATGCACTGTGTCCTGCAACCATGCAGGGTGGTGATATCACAGGTATTGGAAACCAGATCGGATTCTTCCTTGTAAAGGCAGGGGGAGCATTGATCGACAACATGGCATTACTGTTTGTTATCGGTGTCGGTGTTGGTATGGCAGACAAACATGATGGAACGGGTGGCCTGGCAGCTTTAGCATCATGGCTGATGATCACAAATTTGTTATCTACAGCAGTAGTAACAACAATCATGCCATCTATTGCAAAGAATGCAGATGCAACACTTGCATTTGATAAGATTTCCAATCCATTTATTGGTATCTTAGCCGGTGTGATCGGATCTATGTGTTATAACAAATTCAAAGATACTAAATTACCAGATTGGTTATCATTCTTTAGTGGTAAACGTTGCGTAGCAATTATCGCTGGTGTTGTATCTATCATTGTATCAGTTGTATTACTGTTTGTATGGCCAGTTGTATTTACAGCATTGATCACAGTTGGTCAGTCTATTGCCAAGATGGGAGCTGTTGGAGCTGGTATTTATGCATTCTTAAACCGTCTGTTGATCCCAACAGGATTACATCATGCATTGAACAATGTATTCTGGTTTGACACGATCGGACTTGGAGATTTAACTCATTTCTGGGCAGGAGAAACATCTAAGAATGTATCATGGAGCCTTGGAATGTACATGTCAGGATTCTTCCCATGTATGATGTTCGGTATTCCAGGAGCAGCATTAGCAATGATCCAGACAGCAAAGAGTAACAAGAAAAAGATTGCCATCGGTTTAGTAGGATCCGCAGCTCTTTGTGCATTTGTCTGTGGTGTAACAGAACCATTTGAATTCGGATTTATGTTCTTAGCACCAGGTTTATATGTTATCTACGCAATCCTTTACGGAATCTTTACAACGATCACAACACTGGTAGGATTCAGAGCAGGATTTAGTTTCTCAGCAGGAGCAACTGACCTTGTATTCTCATCTTCCTTACCAGCAGCACAGAAGACATGGATGATCATTCCTTTAGGAATCGCAGCATTTATCGTATTCTATGTAGTATTCCGTATCGCGATCACGAAATTTGATCTGAAAACACCAGGTCGTGAAGATGACGATCTTGATGAAGAAAATATTACATTAGCCAATGATGATTTTACAGCAATGGCAGCAGTCATCCTTGAAGGATTAGGCGGAAGTGCCAATGTTAAGAGTGTTGATAATTGCATCACAAGACTTCGTCTGGAAATCAATGATGATAACAAAATAGATGAAGCGAAGATCAAATCCTCAGGAGCAGCAGGAATCATTCGTCCAGGAAAAGGTAACATTCAGGTTATCATTGGACCAAAAGTTCAGTTTGTTGCAGATGAGATGGAAAAATTATGTAAATAAGCCTTTATTGTTATTCATAGTTTTCTCCGAAAACGGGCCGGTGATATGCCGGCTCGTTTTGTGTTGATAATTGACAGTGACAGAATGGTCTTGCAGGAGATGATTATTAACTTGAAAGTACATTCAAAAATATGATCAAACAAAAATGCACCGTGAAGGAAGAATCAGTTTCAGTAAAACAGGGCAAAAAAGCCCTGTTTTATTTGATTGTATAGTATCAGACTGCTAAAATAGAATCAGAAAGAACAATACAAATGGGTAACGGAAATCGAGGTAATATAATGATTATAAAAAATGGACTGGTATTCACACCAGAAGGAAAATTTGAGAAAAAAGATCTCTATGTAGAAGGAGAATACGTAGCGAAAGAAACAACGGACAACAAAGAAGTAGAAGCTGAAGGATGTTATGTGATACCGGGACTTGTCGATATTCATTTTCATGGATGTGTCAGACATGATATGTGCGATGGAACCGAAGAATCCATTCAGGCACTGGCTGATTATGAAGCAGCCAATGGAGTATTGGCAATCTGTCCTGCGACAATGACGATTCCAGAAGAAGAACTATTTCAGGCAATGAAGGCAGCAAAAGGACATAAGAATGGAAAAGGTGCAGATCTTGTCGGGATCAATATGGAAGGGCCTTTTATAAACAAAGAGAAAAAAGGTGCACAGAAAGAAGAGGACATCAAGCTGGCAGATGTTGAATTATTCCATAAACTGCAGGAAGCAGCCGGTGGATTGATCAAATTAGTGGATCTTGCGCCAGAGACTGAAGGAGCTATGGATTTTATCAATCAAGTGAAAGATGAAGTACATGTATCAATTGCACATACGATGGCTGATTATGATACAGCAAGTGAAGCAATCAGAAGAGGTGCCGATCATATCACACATTTGTATAATGCTATGCCGCCGTTAAATCATAGAGAACCGGGGGTTATTGGAGCAGCAAGAGACAGTGATTGTTATGTAGAACTGATCTGCGATGGAGTTCATATTCACCCATCTTGTGTCAGAGCAACCTTTGAAATGTTTACAGACAAGAGGATCGTACTGATCAGTGACAGTATGATGGCAACGGGAATGGAAGATGGACAGTATGAATTAGGCGGACAGCCAGTGACTGTAGTAGGAAACGTTGCAACACTGACCGAAGGAGGAGCCATCGCAGGTTCTGCAACAAACCTAATGGATTGTATGAGAACGGTAGTCAAAGAAATGCATATTCCATTCGAAAGTGCAGTCCGATGTGCAACTTTGAATCCAGCAAAATCCATTGGAATTGATGATAAATATGGAAGCCTTGAAGAAGGAAAATATGCGAATGCAGTAGTTTTAGATAAAGATTTAAATATTGTATTCATCATTCAGAAGGGGCAGGTAAAATAAAGAATATCAATTGAGATAAGAAAAAGAATTCTGTGTAGGCAGGATTCTTTTTTTATACAGGAATTCATAAAATGATAAAAACAAAGGGAGCAGAAAAATGCTTCGAAAAATCACGATCATGATCTTTTTGATCTTAACAGTAGTCTGGTTTACAAACAGTGACAGTATCCAGCCCGCCAGAGAATTTATACAAAACAACATTTATGTTTGGAGTGAAATGCAAGAGGAAAAACTTCCAATCTATTGTGTAGATACGCAGAAAAAACAAATAGCACTGACATTTGATACTGCATGGGGGAATGAAGATATACCACAGATTCTCAAAATATTAAAACAGGAAAATGTAAAAGCAACCTTTTTCTTCTGTGGAGACTGGATTAGCAAATATCCAGCTGATATCAAAACAATCTATGAGGAAGGACATGATATTGCAAGTCATGGAGATCATCATAAATACATGACAAAATTAACAGACAAACAGCAGCAGGAAGAAATTCAAGGAGTGACACAGAAGATTCAAGGATTGTTAGGTATCAAAATAGATCTTTTCCGGGCACCATATGGAGATTACAACGAATCCGTCGTAAGGAATGCAAGAAAAATGAACTATTATATGATCCAATGGAACGTAGACAGCCTAGACTGGCAAGAGCCAACGAAAGAACAGTTAATTAAGAAAGTTTGCGAACACAAAAATTTATCACCTGGAAGTATCATTCTGATGCACACAGGAACGAAATGTACCAAACAGGCATTAAAACAGATCATTAAAAATATCAAAGCAAAAGGATATGAGTTCGTACCAGTGTCAAGATTGATCTATCGAAGAGATTACCGTATTGATCCAACAGGGAAACAGATGAAACTATGAAATATCAAAGAGGTATCGTAACAAGCATCGAAATCCTATTAAACACTCGAAAATCTTGACAATCAAATAACAAATAATACATAATAAAAAGAAATGCATAATTTCATGGTAATCTGTATATGCAGATCTTAAGCCGGAATACTTGCCATGATCTAAGGATATACTTTGCGAGAGACAAAGTCGTCCTCATGGTGCCAGAATGACAAAAGATAAGATGATAAAATGTAGTCTTTTTAGAAATGAATAAGAATGCATGTCTTTTTGTTATGTAAATATGCCAGAGTAGATCCTTTTATGCTGTATACATGGGAGGATCTATTTTTTATGAAAAAATATATGGTATGGCTGATTTCTGCATTGATGGCAGTATCGATGACAGCCTGTTCAAATACACAGAAGAAAGATACAAAAGATCAGGCACAGATAACAACGGCAGAAAAAGAGAAGGCAACGCAGACAGAAGCAGCAAAGATAACAAGTAAAAAAGGGAAGAAGAACGAAAAGAAAAAAGATAAAAAGAAATCACAGAAGAGTAAGAAAAACAGCAAAAAGACAAAAAGCAGTACATCAAAAAAGAAAAAGATAAGCGCAACAACAGCTAAAAAGAAAACTACAAAAGAAAAGACAACAAAGACAACAAAGACAAAGAATACAAAAGAAACAACAACAGCCAGTAAAAATGAATCAACAGTACAGACGGCAGAAAATCAGACAACAGAAGCAAAGCAAGAACAATCTTGTGAATTTCTGATCAGCTGTAAAACAGTTCTCTCTAATAAAAGTGCATTGCAATCTAATTATCAGGTTCCATCTGGCGGGAAAATTTATGAGAAGAAGATGGAGTTTGAAGAAGGCGATACTGTGATGGATGTTCTCAAAAGAACAGGAGTAGATATTGATGTTTCTAAAGGATATGTAGCAGGAATTGACGGTTTGTACGAATTTGATTGTGGAAAAAACAGTGGATGGATGTACCGTGTCAATGGTAAGTTTCCAAACTATATGGCAGGGAAATGTAAGCTTCATGATGGGGATAAAGTGGAATGGCTGTATACCTGTGTCAGAGGGGATCTGTAGATGATCAAGGCATTAAAAAGAGCCCATCCGTTCGTTGTATTTACTTATTTTGCAGGATTGTTTTTGATGGTTTCATTTAGCAGGCATCCATGGATGACAGGGGTGCAGATGATCTGTTTATGTCTGTTGTACTTTTATCATAATCAGAGTTTGAAAAAGTTTTTTCCGTTTATTGTTTTGATCGTGATCGTGGCTGTAACGAATCCATTATTTGTACAAAGAGGAAGAACGATCCTATATGCAGACACACACGTAAGGATCACGAAAGAAGCATTGCTTTATGGAATTCATTACGGATGTGTATTAGTAAATCTCTTACTGGTCTTTTCAATCTTTAACCAATATATAAAGAAAGAGCAGTGGATCTATTTATCAGGCAGATTCTTCCCAAAACTTGGAGTCATAACCTCAATGGCATTTGGATTGATCCCAAGATATCAAAACCATGCAAAGAAGATTTTAAAGACACGAAAATCCTTAAAATCAGAACGTGCGGTGCAGAGAGTTATGCATACCATGTCAATGGAAATGACATGGGCATTTGAGTCTTCGATGGATCAGTTGGATTCAATGAATGCACGAGGCTACGGAGTAAAAAAAAGAACACATTTTCATTTATTTACATGGGAGAGAAAAGACTGGATTCATATCGTGGAGATTGTGATTTTGACGATATTAAATCTCTGGGCATACATCCACTATTATTCCAGATTTTTCTTTTATCCGATGATCATTATGCCAGTATTTCAGATGAGAGATCTGTTGTGGATGCTTGTGATGACAGTTCAGTTTTTATTACCATGCATGTGGAAGGGGAATTTTGATGTACGAAATTAATAATTTAACATTTCGATATATGCTATCAGACAGGAATTCTCTAAAGCAAGTATCATTAAAAATAAAAAAAGGAAAGATCACTCTGATCGCAGGGCTAAGCGGCAGTGGAAAGACAACACTGTTAAGACATCTAAAAAAAGAATTGCTGCCAAAAGGTAAAAGAGTTGGAAAAGTTTTATATGATGGTCATGAAATAGAGCAGTTGGAAGATTTGCGTTCTGTAAAAGAAGTTGGGTATTTATTCCAGAATCCATCCGCACAGATGGTAATGGATACCGTATGGCATGAGATCGCATTTGGACTTGAGAATCTCGGAATGCCTTATGAACAGATGAAGCGAACAGTAGCCGAGATCGTTAATTATTTTGATCTGCAGAAAATATACCATGAAGATACAGACAAGCTATCTGGCGGACAAAAACAATTGGTGAATCTGGCAGCAGTTATGGCAATGCATCCAAAAGTATTGATCTTAGATGAGCCAACCGCACAGTTGGACCCAGCGGCAAGGAAAGATTTTCTTGTGATGCTTCAGAAATTACATAAAGAATTTGGTTTAACGATTATTTTAACATCGCATAACTTGGAAGATGTGATGGAAATGTCAGATGAATGTGTGATCTTAGATGATGGAAAAGTTATCAAACAGGGAAATCCGAAAGAGGTTGCAAGACATCTTCAAAAAATACATCATCCATTGGAACAGTCTCTGCCACAGATTCTTCGGTTGGAAGAGAAATTTCAGATAGAACCGACCTTTTCGATGGAAGAGGTGAGAGAACAGATCAGGAAAAAAGAATATCATTTGATAAAGAAAACACATTCTGAAGGGAAAACAGTTCTTTCAATTTCACATTTATATGCAGGGTATGAGAAAGGAAAAGATGTTCTTTCGAATCTGTCAGTCGAAGTTAAAGAAGGTGAAATATTTGCGGCTGTCGGAGCAAATGGAAGTGGAAAATCAACGCTTCTTTCCTGTATGGCAAAGCAGATGAAATTTGATGGGAAATTAAAATGCAAGAAAAAAATCGTCTATATGCCGCAAGATCCAACACTATTGTTTGTAAAAGAGCAGTTGTTTGAAGACCTTTTGGAGATGGGAAAAGCAAAAGAAGTAAAAATTGATAAATTACTGGAAATGTCGGATCTTATGAGAGAAAAGAACTCACATCCATATGATCTAAGTGGAGGACAGCAGCAGATGGCGGCGTGGATCAAAGTATTACTTGCAGATCCAGAAATTTTGTTGCTAGATGAGCCGACCAAAGGAATTGATCGGGAACACAGCAGGAAGTTTGGGGAACTTTTACGCAAACTTACAGATCAGGGGAAAACGATATTTATTGTATCGCATGATCTGGAATTTTGTGCTGAGTATGCTGACCGTGTTGGAATGATGTTTGATGGAAAAATTGAAGGAATTGATGAGCCATCCAAGTTTTTTGCACGAAATTATTTCTATACGACAGAGTGTGCAAAGATTACGAGAGATTTTAAGAAAGTGATCGTCCTGCCACAGGAGGTGGTAAACGTATGTTGAATGCGGTGATCATTTTTATAGTGTGTATATCATGTATTCCATATTATTTTAAATATGAAAAGAAGAAACCACAGACAAGAGAAAGTGTCGTACTTGCGGTGATGATCGCGATAACGGTTGCATCCAGAATGTTATTTGCATTTTCACCAGGATTTAAACCAGTTAGTGCAATGGTGATCATCTGTGGTATGGCATTTGGAAGAGAATCCGGCTTTTTGTGTGGATCTTTAAGTGCTGTGGTATCAAACTTCTTTTTTGGACAAGGACCATGGACTCCATTTCAGATGCTTGCATGGGGAACGATCGGATGGATCGCAGGAACTTTAAATCAGAGAAAATGGTTGGAAAACAGTAAGATACTGTTAACGATTTTTGGGATTCTTTCAGGAATTTCATATTCTTTTGTCATGGATATCTGGACACTTCTGGCAGCAGGAGATGGATTTCAGTGGATGCGGTATGTGGCGGTATTAGGAACTTCGGTTCCAGTGACGATTGAATACTGCGTATCGAATGTGATATTTTTATGGATTTTAACACCTGTTTTTGTGAAGAAATTAAACAGGGTTAAATATAAATATGGTTTCTTCAAAGATGAAGAAGTCAGGAAACTAATCAATCAATGAGACATAACAAGGAGGAATTTATGAGAACGATGAAACGTGTAGCGGCAGTAGCATTGTCTGTTGTCGTGCTGATGACATCAGGGGTTAGTGCAAAAGCAGCAGTGACAGATGTGCAGCCAGCGAAGAGTAGTAGTGAGGCGGTGCTTAAGTGGGCAAAGAAAGTTGGAGAACCATTTGATGAGAAAACATATGCAAATAACACAGTATCTAAGATCAAGTTGGTTGGAAACTACCTTTATGTAGCAGATGATGCAAAACATCGTATCATGAAAATTGATAAGAAAGATGGAACAATTTTAAAAGAACAGAAATATTATGATGAATCTTATATTCAGGGATATGTCAGCAGTATTGGATATGGAGATAATAAGGTTTATGTAGGATACGACAATGGTCGTGTACAGGCATTTGATGAGAACACATTAGAATCTTTATGGATTACAGATGAAAATAAGAATGCGATTAACGCTGATTTCGTATTTACAAATGGAAAATTATATTTTGGGACAACAGCGAAGACAACAGATTGGTATGATAATGGTGCGCCATTTTCTTATTATGTTGTAACGACATCAGATGATGATAAAACAAAACCTGATGAAGAAAAAACAATGAAAAAAGTAGTAGAATCCAAAACAGGAAAATTTTATTCGAAAAAAGGCGTAGTTCTTGGAAAATACATTGTTATTTCTGATACAGCAGGAACTTTAACAATGATTGATACAACAAATGATAAAGTTACAGATACAAAGGATATCGGAGAAGCTTTTTCTGGTAATATCACTTACGATGAAATGACAGGAACAATTTATTTTGTAGCAGGAACAAATGATCTGTATGGTATCAAAGTATCAGCTGATGGAAAATTAAAAGATGAGAAAAAAGTCAGATTATATGAAACAGGATATTCCGCAACTACACCAGAAGTATATAATGGAAAAGTTTATGTATCTGGATCAAAAGGAAAAGCATTTCAAGATAAAGGATATATGGCAGTTGCAGATGTAAGTTCTGATAAGTATAAAGTAAATTATACAGTAGAATTATCTAATTATTCTCAGTGTGAACCAACAATTGTAAAAACGGGGGAAAATTCTGTACGTGTATATTTCACAATTAATGATGAACCAGGTGGAATTTATGCAATTGAAGATTCAAAAGATGCAACATCAGCAACATTGGAAACAGTTTATGAACCAACTGGGGACATAAAGAATACAGGATGTATGAGTGATGTAGTGGTTGATGAAGATGGTACAATTTATTTTGCAAATGATTCTAAATATATTATGTCAGTAGGCAAAAAAGTTGAAGATACAAAAAAATCAGATATAATCACAGTAAAACCAGTCACAAAAACAGTAAAAAGCACAAGAAGCGTAAAACTAACATGGAAAAAGAAAAAATCCGCCAAAGGCTATGTCATCTACGCCAAAGCAGGAAAAGGTAAATACAAAAAAGTAACAACCGTAGGAAAGAAAACATCCAAAACGATCAAAGTCAACAAAGACTCATCCTACAAATTTAAAGTAAAACCATACAAACTGACAAAGAAAAACAAAAAGAAATATTTCAAAACCTATGCAGCCAAAGCCAAATTCGGAAGCAAGACAGTCAAAGTAACATTTAAGAATGTCACAGGATTTGCAAGCTACAAAGTAGAAATGAAAGCAGGCAAAGCAGCATATAAGACAGTAAAAACAACAAACAAAGGCGGAACGATCACATATACAAAGAAAAAAGCCAAAGTAGGAACAACTTACAAATTCCGCTTAAAAGGAATCAATAAAGCAAATGGAAAAACTGTTTCTGTAGTGATCAAATAGAAGTACTGGATAAAATACAAAAAAGGGCTTGATTTTCAAAAAGAATCATTGTATCCTATAACCAGTGAAGTTACTGACAAGGGCGTCAAACAATTAGTTTCATATTGTTTGTCGCCCCTTTTTTTCTACTATCAGTTAGATAATAGAAGAAAATATATAGATTATGCTTCAAATGTAAGAGAAGAAAGGAAGAACTCTATGAAGGAAAAAATCAATGTATCAGAAATCTTCGGATCCCACGTATTTAACGACAGTGTTATGAAAGCACGTCTTCCAAAGGCCGTTTACAAAGATCTGAAAAAGACAATCGAAGAAGGAACAGAATTAAATCCAGCAATTGCAGACGTAGTTGCGAATGAGATGAAAGAATGGGCTATTGAAAAGGGTGCTACACATTATACTCACTGGTTCCAGCCATTAACAGGTGTAACAGCAGAGAAACATGACGCTTTCATTAACCCAACAGATGATGGTAAAGTTTTACTTGAGTTCTCAGGAAAAGAACTGATCAAAGGTGAACCAGATGCATCTTCATTCCCATCTGGTGGATTAAGAGCAACATTTGAAGCAAGAGGATATACAGCATGGGATTGTACATCACCAGCATTCATCAAAGAAACAGATAATGCTTGTATCTTATGTATTCCAACAGCATTCTGTTCATACAAAGGTGAAGCATTAGACAAGAAGACACCACTTCTTCGCTCTATGCAGGCATTAGATATCCAGGCAACAAGATTATTAAATGTATTAGGAAATAAGAACGTGAAACGTGTTAGCACATCCGTTGGACCAGAACAGGAATATTTCTTAGTTGATGAAGAAAAATACAAACAGAGAAAAGACTTGATCTTCACTGGACGTACATTATTCGGAGCAATGCCTCCAAAAGGTCAGGAAATGGATGACCATTACTTTGGAATCATCAAACCAAGAATCGAAGGATTCATGAAAGATTTAAATATCGAAGCATGGAAACTTGGAATCAGTGCGAAGACAGAACATAACGAAGTAGCTCCAGCACAGCACGAATTAGCACCAATCTATAACTCAAACAACGTGGCAACAGATCACAACCAGTTATTAATGGAAACAATGAGACGTGTAGCAAGACGCCATGGATTAAAATGTTTACTTCATGAGAAACCATTCGCAGGAATCAATGGATCAGGAAAACATAACAACTGGTCTATGGTAACAAATGAAGGAAAAAACCTGTTAGATCCAGGAAAAACTCCTCATGAAAACCAGCAGTTCTTACTGATCTTAGCGTCTATTATCGCAGCAGTGGATAAACATGCAGATTTACTTCGTATGTCAGCTTCCACACCAGGAAATGACCACAGATTAGGAGCTAACGAGGCACCTCCAGCAATTATCTCTATCTTCCTTGGAGATCAGTTAGAAGATGTTGTAAAACAGCTTGTAACAAGAGGTGAAGCTACAGAATCCAAACATGGAGACAAATTAGCATCTGGTGTTCACTCATTACCAGCATTTGAGAAAGATGCAACAGACCGTAACAGAACATCACCATTCGCATTTACAGGAAACAAATTCGAATTCCGTATGGTAGGTTCTACACAGTCTATCTCTGATCCAAACGTTGTATTAAATACGATCGTAGCAGATGTCTTTGCAGATGTATGTGACAGATTAGAGAAAGTAGAAGGCGGAGTTGAAGCAGTAGCTATGGAAGCTCACGAGATCACAAAAGAATTATTAACACAGCATCAGAGAGTTATCTTTAATGGTAACGGATATTCTGACGAATGGGTAGCTGAAGCTGAGAGAAGAGGACTTCCAAACTTACATAGCATGGTAGATGCAATCCCAACATTAACAACAGATAAATCAGTTAAGATGTTCGAGAAATTTGGAGTATACACAAAAGAAGAATTAGAGTCTCGTGTTGAAGTATTATATGAACAGTATTCTAATACAATTAACATTGAAGGACTTGCAACATTAGATATCGCTAAGAAACAGATTGTTCCAGCGGTTATGAAATACCAGAGAAAACTTGCAAATGGCGTTGCTGAATTGAAGACAGTTGGTGTTGACAGTTCTGTACAGGAAAAACTGTTAGAAGATATCACAGCAAACTTAAAAGATCTGTTTGCAGCGATCAACAAGTTAGAAGCTGATATTCCAGAAGCTCAGGCATTAGAAAGTGAAGCTCAGGCTCGCTGCTATCATGATACGATTTTCACAGATATGAGTGCCGTACGTGAACCAGCAGACAAACTGGAAATGTTAGTAGCAAAAGAAGACTGGCCAATGCCAAGTTACGGAGATTTGATCTTCGAAGTATAATAATTACATAGTTTGTAAAACTTCTTAATACACAAAAAGAAAGCAGCAGAGAGATCTGGTGCTTTCTTTTTGTGTATCAACCATTGTTTGAAAAATATTCCAGAATATATTTTTTGAAATTTCATATTCTAAAGAAAAAGAATATCTTACAAAATTAGAAAAGAGGAAGAATATGAAAAAGAAATTTTTTGCATATATGATCACAGGAATTCTTCTGTTCACATTTCTGGCACAAGGGAAGGGAACAAAGACATACTGGTTTCAGATTGCAAGTCAGGGTGAAGGGGAAAGTGGCTTTTTAACTAACAGTAATTTGAATCAAAAGAAAGTTTATTTAACCTTTGATGACGGACCATCTGATCATACGGCACAGATTCTTGATATTCTAAAGAAACATAAGGTGAAGGCGACATTCTTTGTCGTAGGAAAAGAAACGGAACATGCCAAGAAAATGTATCAAAGAATCGTGTTAGAGGGTCATACATTGGCAATGCATTCCTACAGTCATAATTATGATCAGATTTATGCGAATGTAGGTGCATTTTCGAAAGATCTTATGAAACTACAGAAATATTTATATGATCTAACAGATGTAAAGCCATATATTTACCGGTTTCCGGGTGGCAGCAGTAATCATTGTGCAAAAAATATAAAACCGTATATTCGGTATGTGAACAAAAAGGGATTACTTTATTTTGACTGGAATGCATTGAATGAAGATGCGGTTAATTTTGAACAAAGTCCGCAGCAGTTAAACAAGAAGATTTTAAAGGATGTCAGGAGACAGAAAACAAGTATTGTATTAATGCATGACCTTCATGAGACAACAAATACAGTGAAAGCATTAGATCCGTTGATCAAAACATTGAAAAAAGAAGGGTATCAGATCCTTCCGATCACTAAAAATACCAAGCCGCTCCATCATGTATCCATTGACAAATAATGGGCTTTCACGTAGAATATGTTCGGTAAAGGATTTATTTTACGTGAGGAGAATGACATGATCATAAAAAGTGTAAATTTAGAAACCGTCTGTGGGATCACAAGTAAATTACCAGACAATACATTGCCTGAAGTGGCATTTGCTGGAAAATCAAATGTAGGAAAATCATCATTGATCAATGCACTGATGAACCGCAAATCCTACGCGAGAATTTCAGCACAGCCTGGAAAGACACAGACGATCAATTATTATAATATTAACGAAGAACTTTATTATGTAGATCTTCCAGGATATGGATTTGCGAAAGTAACACAATCCGTCAAGGAAAAATGGGGACACATGATCGAAAATTACTTACAGACATCAAAACAGTTAAAAATGGTCTTTTTACTGATTGATATCAGACATAAACCATCAAAGAACGATGTTATGATGTATGACTGGATTCTTCACAATGGATATCGTCCAGTGATCATTGCAACAAAGCTTGACAAGTTAAAGAGAAGCCAGGTGCCAAAACATCTAAAAGAGATCCGCACAGAGCTTCAGATGGATAAGGAAACACCAATTTTCCCATTCTCAGCATTATCGAAACAGGGAAGAGATGAGATCTGGAATTTCATTGAGTCAATGGTGCTTGAACAAGAAGAAGCCGAATAATTATTTATTCGGCTCGTCAAATAACAATTTTTCAATTAGCATAGAATAGACATCGGAGTGTTTTTTCTCCCAATGGTCACATATGTAAACTGCCTGGTCTCTTGAGACGACATTTAAGTTGATCTCAAGGAGCGGGCTTTCTTTTTCTCTGATCTTAAGATTTACGGTATATTCGTCTCCTTTGGATGGATAAAAATCAGCAGTCACATTGGCTTCCTTACGAAGCTCATATTCTTTTTCTTTCAAAAACTGAGCGATATCTTCTTTGATAGAGTTTGGAATCTGGTATTCAAACATCTCAATTGCTTCAGATCCCTCGTCACTGAGCGCGTAGTGGCTCATATTACGAATCTGCTTGACTCTGAGCATATTTTCTTCCTCTAACTCATGAAAAGCTCTCTGAACAGTAAAATAATTGGTATATCCCTTATCAAGGATAAATTCAGAAATCTGTGAATTACTCAAAGGGAAATCTACCTTCTCAATTAAATATAAAATCATAAGCTTATAAAGTGTTAATTGTTCTTGTTCCATGGCTGATCTCCTTTGATTTATCGATAAAAGTCACTATGAAAAATTATAACACCACATGATTTTTCTTGCAACTTATGAATGAAAAGTTAAAAATGACAGATAATAACGCTGAGGTGATAAGAATGAAAAGAAAGTACCAGTGGATCCTATGTGCAGGACTGATCATTTTTGTGATCGCAGCGTTTTGTGTCTTAGTATCCAAAGATAACAAGGAAGAAGTGAAAGGTGCATTTGTAAGAGAAGGAGGATATCAAAGTGAATGTTTATATCAAAGCACAAGAAAGTGTATGTCTTGTGCATCCAGAGATTAAAATAAAGGATATCATGTCCCTGTATTGCACCGACAAGGATTTGGAACAGAAAATAAAGAATCAAAGTGTTTATCATTTTATAGGAGATAATGATCAGAGAAAATGTTTTTCTATTTTGATGTTAGTTGAAGTGATAAAACAGGTGGATAAGACATTAGATGTGATCAATTTAGGTGCCGAAGATTTTATTGTATATTACAAGAGAAAACAAGAAGAATCAAAGATTTTTCATTATGGAAAGATAGTCTTTGTAATTTTAGTCGCATTTTTTGGTGCAAGTTTTTCAATTATGACATATAACACGGATGTTGGGATCGAAGAATTGTTTTATAACGTTTATGAAATGATCATGGGACAGGCACCAGATGGTCCAAATATTCTTCATATTTCTTATGCAGCAGGATTGGCGATTGGGATCATTCTATTTTTTGATCATGCAGGTAAGATTAAGTTAAATGATGATCCGACACCATTTGAAGTACAGATGAGGCTTTATGAGAGAGATGTGAATGATACATTGATGATCAATGCAGGGCGGAAAGGGGAAGAAGCAGATGTGGATTCGTAGTGTGTTTCTGATCTTTTACGGATTGTGTGCAGGCGGCTTGATCGCAGCCAGCTTTCTGGCATTTTTGAGTATGTTAGGTGTGATCCCGAGATTAGCAGGATTGACGAAGAGTATGAAAAACGCCAGAATGTATGAAAGTTTTGTGGCACTTGGAGGGATTCTTGGGACATTGGTATTTATTTATCGATGGCAGATCAAAGCTGGATACCCGCTTCTTGTACTGTATGGATTGTTTGGAGGGATCTTTGTGGGATGTATGATCGGAGCTTTGGCAGAAACGATCAAAAGTCTTCCGATCTTTTCAAGAAGATTAAATTTGAGATCAGGGATCCCATATGTGATTTATGGGATCGCATTTGGGAAAGTGCTAGGATGTTGGCTTTATTTTTATATATTTTCATAAAATGAGGAAAGGGTGATACGAGTGAAAAAAGAACCAAGCAAAGAAGAATATCAACAGATCGTGAAAAATCTTACACCAAAACATAATAGTCTGTTAAATTGCACAAAAGCGTTTGTAACGGGTGGGACATTTTGTGTTCTTGGTGAAGTTATGAAGCAGTTAATGATGAAATATTTGAATCTCTCCAAGAAAGATTCACTATTATATGTGACAATTGAATTGATCTTATTAAGTGTCTTATTAACAGGATTTAATTTCTATGGAAAAATCACAAAATTTGGCGGTGCAGGCGGGCTTGTGCCGATTACGGGATTCGCAAATTCAGTGGCTTCAGCTGCGATCGAATACCAGAAAGAAGGACAGGTTTTTGGCATTGGTGTTAAGATTTTTACGATCGCAGGACCAGTGATCTTGTATGGAATCTTCTCATCATTTGTTGTTGGATTGATTTATTTATTCACAAAGCAATGGGGGTGGTTTCTATGACATCGATTTGTGGTATACAGAGTCTAAAGTTTGAGAATGCGCCGTATTTAAAAGGCTGGGCATCAGTTGCAGGGAAGAAAGAAGGGGAAGGCCCCTTGGGAAATCAGATCGATCAGATCATAGAAGATCCATACTTTGGACAGGAAAGTTGGGAATTGGCAGAAGGTCGTTTTATGAAACAGGCAGCAATGCTTGCGATCAGTAAAGCTGATCTTCATAAGAAGGATATCCGCTACGCGTTTGCGGGTGATCTATTGGAACAGAATACAGCAACGTTTTCTGGAATGAAAGAACTAGGGATACCGTTGTTTGGACTTTTTGGAGCATGTTCAACGGTAGGAGAAGCGATGTCCCTGGCAGCGATGAGCATTGCAGGAGGGTTTGCAAAGCATTCACTTGCAATCGCTTCTAGTCATATCGGAAGTGCTGAAAAACAGTTCCGTTTTCCGTTAGAATATGGAAATCAGAGACCATTATCTGCGACATGGACAGTGACAGGATCTGGAGGTTTTATTGTGTCAAAAGAAATAGGTCCTGTAAAGATTCAAGGGATCACAACAGGAAAGATCGTTGATTATGGGATGGAAGATCCGATGAATATGGGGGCTTGCATGGCACCAGCAGCGGCAGAAGTAATCTATCAGCATTTTGTGGATTTTGGGTCGAAGCCTGAAGATTATGATGCAGTATATACAGGAGATCTTGGAGAAGTTGGCAAGAAGATTTTGTTGCATTTGCTTCGTGAAAATGGATATGATCTTTCGAAAGTTCATGGGGATTGTGGAATTGAAATCTATGAGAATGAGACGCAGGATACTCATTCTGGGGGCTCTGGCTGTGCCTGTAGTGCAGTGGTTCTTGCATCGATGATCATACCGAAGCTCATTGATGGAACATGGAAGAAAGTATTGTTTGTGCCAACAGGAGCATTAATGTCAAAGACAAGTTTTAATGAAGGTGAAAATGTTGCAGGAATCGCACATGCGATCCTTCTGGAAGGAGTAAGATAATAATGGAATATATCAGGGCGTTTTTAGTAGGAGGCATTATTTGTATCCTGGTGCAAATATTGATGGATCATACGACATTACAGCCGGGTAGAATTATGGTACTCTTAGTTATTGCAGGTGTTATTCTTGGGGCACTGGGGATTTATAAAAGAATCGAAGCGTTTGGAGGATGTGGTGCGACCGTTCCGTTGTCTGGTTTTGGATTCAGTTTATGGAAAGGAATGAAAGAGGCAGTTGACGATCATGGGTTTCTAGGGTTATTCGAAGGAGGATTCACGGCAGCAGCAGTCGGAACATCAGCAGCATTGATCTTTTCTTATCTGGCATCTTTGATCTTTCAGCCGAAGATCAAGAAATAAAGGCAAGAGTATGAAATAAAGAGAAAAAAGGGATTCTGATTTGAGAGAATCCCTTTTTAATATAAAAATATAGAAGATCAACGGTTAATGTTTCTTGCAGAAAACAGATTGATATTTTTTTGGAAGTAGATAAGGAGTGTCTGCTGTTTTTCCATGACTGCCCTTTTTGCGGACAATGTAAATTTTCCTTTGTTTTTTGTTTGCAGGACAATTCTTTGTGGCGAGTTTATCGCTTGTTTTACATACTTCAACTGCAACGTGGATATCACAGGTCTGGGTAGGAACGGTTCCTTTTTCAAAATATTCTGTGGTCACACGGCTGCCTCTTGGATCGTGATCACAAACCCCTTTAATAGCAAGTTTTCCAGACTCTTTGCAGACTTTTGCTTTTACAATGTCAGCTGGTTTTTTAAAATCTGTAGTTTGTTCTTGTTTTGTTTTTATGATTTCATTCATAACCTTTGCCCATATTTTTTTATGAGTGTTATCAGAAGCAAAATTTGTATTCTTGTCATAGCCCATCCAGACAGAAGCTGTATGATAAGGAGTATAACCGCTGAACCAGTAATCGTAACTGTTTGAAGTAGTTCCTGATTTTCCTGCGACAGCCATAGATGAAGAAAGTTTTGCTGATTTTCCAGTTCCTTTTGTAATAACGTCTTTCATAGCGTCGGTTAAAAGGAAAGCAGTACTTTCTTTCATGACACGCTTACCTTTCTGAGTATTAGAAAGAAGAATATTACCATTATGATCTACGACTTTTGTGTATAAAACAGGTTTCTGGTAGGTTCCGCCATTTGCAATGGAAGCATATGCAGAAGTCAATTCCATATTTGTAACACCATAAGTCAGGCCACCAAGAGATAAGGACTGGGTAATATCGGTATATACATTTCCATTTGAAGTTGTCTCATTAGACACCAAAGTGGAAAAACCAAGATTCATCAAATATTCAAACGAAGTCTTAGGTGTAACGTCAGCAATGGTTTTGGCCGAAACAACGTTCATGGAGTTTGTGATCGCTTCGCGGATCGTTGAATAACCTTTATAACCTTTGTAATAGTTGCGTACTGGTCTGTTAGTGTCAATATAGTTATAAGGAGCATCCTCATATACGGTTGCAAGTGTCATATGATTTTTGTCAAGTGCAGGTAAAAATGCAGAAAGAATCTTAAAAGTAGAACCTGGTTGTCTTGTAGTACCAGTGGCACGATTCAAGGAAAGGTCGGAAGTCTTATTTCCACGTCCACCAACTAAGGCTTCTACAGTTCCGTTAGATTGATTCATGATCGTCATGGATATCTGAGGCTGGATTGTTGTTTGGAAAGATTCATTTGTAATGGTTTCACCTTTTGATAAAATATATTGTTTAAACTTTGTAACAACTGTCTTTGCACTTGCTTCATCTGTAAAAATCAACTGATTTCCAAGGTTATTTTTTCTCATATAATCAAGCAGATTGTGATCAGAATAAACAACGTCTTTTCCTGAAACAGTTTTTGCAGATAAAGAATAAGAAAGTGCGATTTTTGTGGCTTTCGGATAGTTTGAAGTATCGTTTGTGACGCTATCCGCAATCTTCTGGATCTGTTGATCCTGAGTAGAGTATATTTTCAATCCGCCACTGTAAATAGCATTATAAGCTTTTGTTTCGTCATACCCCAGTTGTTTTTTTAAATCTTTTACAACTTGAAGGATTAATGCGTCCTCAAAATAAGAATTTGTTGTTTTTTTTGCAGGTGCAGCAGCAGCGTTTTTTTGAATTCTTGTGTATACATCATCACTAAGTGCTTCTCGATATTCTTTTTTTGTGATATAATGTTGCTCTAACATATTTTGTAAAACAAGTAATCTTCTGGAAGCATTGTTTTCCGGATGGGTTACAGGATTTAAACGTGTCGGATTCTTAGTAATACTTGCAAGTACAGCACATTCGGACAATGTGAGTTCAGAAACATCTTTATTAAAATATTTTTGTGATGCTGTCTGAACACCAAGTGTTCCTTCTCCAAGATTGATCGCATTTAGATATTCTTCTAAGATATATTGCTTAGAAGCAATCTTTTCTAGTTCAAGAGCAAGAGATTGTTCTTTGATCTTTCGTTCCAGACGTTCCATTGTGGTTTTTTCCGGCTGAATTCCAAGTACATTGTTCTTGATCAACTGTTGCGTGATAGTACTTCCCCCTTGGCTTAGAGATTGGTTTCTGATACCAAGGAAGGTTGCTCGAATAATTCCATACAGATCAATTCCATTATGGCTGTAATAACGTTCATCTTCAATCGCAATAAAAGCATGCTGAAGATTCTTTGGAATGGAAGAAAGAGGAGTGTAGATCCTATTGGAATCATGGTTTGAAAGTGTTTTGATCGTTGCTCCTTTGTTATCGTAAATGGTTGTGATATATCCTTTGGAATGGACGGAATCTTTTGTGATTTGTGGGGTTGTTTTTAAAATCCCACGTACGAAACCAACCCCGAGGCCGAGCCCAGTAACGATCAAGGCAATGGAGATGATAAAAGCATATTTAAAAAGAAAGAGAGAAATCTTAGAATTTCTACGAACTTTTTCTGAAGATAAGATCTGTCTCTTTTTCTGAATGTTTTGTTTGGTATATTTCATAAAAAACCTCCTATTATGTATTATACCAAATAAGAAAGTTCAAGTAAACCGACCGTGTAACTATAAACGATGCAATCTTATGTATAAAGTATAAAGGAGAAGAGTATGAAAAAACAATTAAAGGGGCAGCAGTCATTTTATGATGACAAACAAAGGGAAAATGTAGTATCCTACTATTTGATGGAAGATCAGGAACACACGATGTATGGAGTTGAACTGGAAAAATGCCAGGAGGAAACGAATGTGATCGAATGGGATGCAGTTCCAAGTATATCAGAATCTATGGAATTGGTTGATCGTGTGATCCACAACCTGATAAAATATAAAGTAACACCGATCTCACTGGCAGAGTCCTTAGATGAGATCATGACCAGGGAGGAAGCAGATGGACGTTCAAAAATATAAAATCTTATATAAAGAGGGAGAAGCAGAGATTTCAGAAAAGAAATCAAGATTTATTGCACATATTGCTCCAGCACAGACAGAAGAAGAAGCACAGGCATTCATAGAGAAGATAAAAAAGCAATACTGGGATGCAAGGCATAACTGCTGGGCATACAGTATCGGAGAAAAGCAACCAGCCTTGCGTTGTAGTGATGATGGGGAACCAAGTGGAACTGCTGGGAAGCCAATGCTTGAGGTGCTGACAGGGCAGGAACTGCATAATGTGGTAGCAGTTGTAACAAGATATTTTGGTGGAACACTTCTTGGAACTGGAGGATTGATCCGTGCGTACACAAAAAGTACGCAAGAAGGGATCAAGGAAAGTATGGTGATCGAGAAATGTCTTGGGGTAATGCTCAGCCTCACTTGTGATTACACGACATCTGGAAAGATTCAGTATTTAACAGCAACAGAGCATATCCCAGTGCTTGATACAGTGTATACGGATAATGTAACATTTGAAATGATCGTACCAGTGGAAGAAGTTGGAAGTGTTGAGAAAAAGTTTATGGAAGCATCTATGGGGAAAGCAGTTCTTGAAAAAGGAGAAGAAACTTATTACGCTGAAATCGATGGTAAGATCAGTTACGATCTATAGACGAAGAATGATATGATTTCATTCCTTTACAGTGATAAAATATCATGATAAAATTTATCATAGTTAATTAGTCAGAAATAATGAAAAGGAGCAAAATTCTATGAAAATATCAGAAATTTTAAAAAATAAGTCAACAATTTCGTTTGAGGTATTTCCTCCAAAGAATAAAGAAGGAAATATTTCTTCTATTTATAGTACGATTGAGGGATTAGCAAAATTATCCCCGGATTTTATTAGTGTTACATATGGTGCAGGTGGATCTACAAAAGGTAAGACAGTAGAAATCGCATCAGTCATTAAGCATGAATATGGAATTGAATCTGTAGCACATTTAAGCTGTATTTCATCTACAAAAGAGGATATCAAATACGAATGTGAACGTCTGAAAGAAGCAGGAATCGATAATATCTTAGCATTAAGGGGAGATTATCCTGCAGATGCAGCAGACTTTGATCCTGAAAATCTGGAATTTCACTATGCAAGTGAATTAAATAAATTTATCGGAGAACATTTTAAAGGACAATTTTGCTTATCAGGAGCATGTTATCCAGAGACACATCAGGAAGCTGATGGATTTAAGAAAGATTTAGAAGCATTAAAGAAGAAAGTAGATGCAGGAGCAGAATATTTAGTAACACAGATTTTCTTTGACAATGATTATTATTACAGATTAGTCAGAGAAGCAAGAAAAATCGGTATCACAGTACCAATTCTTGCAGGGATCATGCCAATTACAAATGCGAAATCTCTGATCCGTACAACAAAGATGTGTGGATGTACGATCCCATATCAGTTATCTACAATGATCGAGGCACATTATGATAATCCAGAAGCTATGAAAGAAATCGGAATCAACTACGCAGCACAACAGATCATTGATCTGATCACAAATGGAGTTGATGGGATTCATATTTACACAATGAATCGTGCAGAAACAGCACAGCGTGTATTTGAAAGTATTCCAGCTGTATTGAAAGAATTAAACTAAGATGGATTTTCAGGTTGTAAGAGAAAATGCCTTGAAATATCTTGGATATCAAGCGCCAATGTTTGAAGGTTTGACTCCGGGGATATCAAGTCTTTTGGGTGAATGTATAGAAGAGATCAAACAGATAGCACAACCCAAAGTGATAGTGAAGAGATTTAAACTGGCGAAAGATCCATTGAGATTAGAGGAATCAGGGGATGAGATTTTAGGGCAGCAGATGGAAGATATGCTGGAAGATTGTGAAGAATGTATATTGATCGGATGTACTCTTGGGATTGTTATGGAGCGTAAGATCAAGTTTTATGCAAAGGTTAACATGACAAAATCTACGGTTATGGATGCTGCGGCAAGTGCTTATCTGGAAGAATATTGTGACAGATATGAAGAAACACTTGGGTTTGATAACCGAACATACCGTGCATGTCCCGGATATGGAGATTTTCCACTTGAATTCAACAAAAGAATTGCTATATTATTAGATATACCAAAGAAGATCGGAGTCACGATCACGCCAAATAATCTTTTGATTCCACAGAAGTCTATGTTAGGATTGATCGGGATCGGAAGTGATAAACGAAAGAAATCATGTGGAAATTGTGTGATGAAAGAAGATTGCCCGTTTAGAAAGAGAGGACAAAGATGTTACAGAACCGATTAGGAAAAGAACTTTTAATATTTGATGGAGCGATGGGAACACAGCTCCAGAACGCAGGATTAAGTGCAGGGGATATCCCAGAAGAATTAAATATTGACCGCCCGGATTTATTAAGATCGATTCATAAAAACTATCTGAAAGCGGGAGCAGACTTTATTACAACAAATACATTTGGGTGTAACCGATTAAAGATGGAAGAAGCAAAATACGAAGCGAAAGATATGTTGTTAGCAGCAGTTGAGAATGCAAGAGCTGCAAGAACAGAAGCTGGAAGAGAAGATGACTCTTATATTGTTCTTGATATTGGACCGATCGGTCAGCTGTTAGAGCCAATGGGAACATTGACATTTGATGAAGCATATGACATCATCCTCGAGCAGGTAGAAACAGTGAAAGATCAGGTAGATCTTGTACTGTTTGAGACAATGAGTGATCTATATGAGGTGAAAGCTGGAGTTCTGGCGGTCAAAGAACACACAGACCTTCCAGTGTTTGTTACAATGACCTTCGAGCAAAATGGAAGAACATTATCTGGAAATGATCCGGAAACATTTATTAATGTTGCAGAGGGCTTAGGAGTTGATGCATTGGGAGTCAATTGTTCTTTAGGACCTGATGAATTAAAACCGATCATTGACGAAATCTTAGAAAAAGCAAGTGTTCCAGTGATGTTACAGCCCAATGCCGGACTTCCATGTTTAGAACATGGAGAAACACACTATCATGTGACACCAGAAGAATATGTGGAATCTATGAAAGATTATATGGCAAGAGGTGCAGCGATTGTTGGTGGATGCTGTGGAACAACACCAGAATTTATAGGAAAACTTGCAGAAGCTGCGCCTAAAGCAGTTGCAGAGAGAACCGTTGAGAAGAAAACAAGAGTATCCAGTCAGACACAGACAGTTACGTTTGGAGATCATGTGATCGTCTGTGGAGAACGTCTAAACCCAACGGGTAAGAAAAAGATGAAAAAAGCGTTGTTAGAAGAACGCTATGATGAACTTGTGGTGGAAGCAGTTAAACAGGTAGAAGCTGGAGCGGAAGTACTAGATGTTAACGTTGGACTTCCTGGAATTGACGAGCCAGAGACAATGAAACGGGTTGTACGTCTGTTGCAGGAAGTTGTCACACTTCCATTACAGATTGACAGTTCCGAGGCAAATGCGATTGAGAATGCCTGCCGTTATTATAATGGAAAACCATTGATCAATTCTGTAAATGGCAAAGACGAAGTCATGGAAAAAATCTTCCCGATTGCTAAGAAATATGGGGGAGTTGTGATCGGACTGACTCTGGAAGACGGAATTCCGCTGAAAGCAGAAGAACGATTTGAAATCGCCAAGAAGATTGTCAATAAAGCAGCAGAATACGGAATCGGTAAAGAGAATATCATCATCGACTGCTTGACATTAACAGCATCTGCACAGCAAAAAGAAGTAAGAGAAACACTTCGAGCGATTAAGATGGTAAAAAAAGAATTAGGTGTCCATACCGTATTAGGGGTATCGAATGTATCCTTTGGATTGCCAAACCGTCCGTTATTAAATAGAACATTTTTAGCATTAGCAATGGAAGCAGGATTGGATCTACCGATCATCAACCCGTTAGATGCAGAATTGATGGGAACTATTGATGCATTTCATGTACTGTTCTACAAAGACGTGGATAGTCAGACTTATATTAAAAATCAGTCCAAAGATAAAGAAACAAAACCAGCCGCAGCGGCAGCAACAACAAACTTTACATTAAAAGATGTGATCGTTCATGGATTAAAAGATGAAGTAGAGAAAGTCACAAAAGAAGAACTGAAAGATAAAGAAGCGCTGACAGTAATTAATGACGTGATCATACCAGCGTTAAATATCGTAGGAAAAGACTATGAGACAGGAAAGATCTTCCTGCCACAGTTAATTCAATCAGCGGAGACAACGAAGAAAGCATTTGAAGTTGTTAAAGAAACATTTTCAGCAAATGATGGAGAAGAAAAAGGACCGATCATCATAGCAACCGTAGAAGGTGATATTCATGATATTGGAAAGAACATCGTGAAAGTTGTACTGGAAAGTTATGGATATAAGATCATCGACCTTGGAAAAGACGTTAAAGTTGAAAAGGTAGTAGAAGCTTATAAGAAATACAAGCCAAAAGCGATTGGGCTAAGTGCATTAATGACAACAACTGTTGCATCAATGGAAAGAACGATCAAAGCACTTCACGAAGCAGGATGCAGTGAACCAATCTGGGTTGGAGGAGCTGTTGTGACGGAAGATATCGCACAGAATATCGGAGCAGATTATTATACAGAAGATGCGATGGCAGCAGTGAATCTGCTGGAAAATGAAATTTTAATTTTGTAGTTGGTCAACTTAAGTCTTTTAGTATATGAGAAAAAATAAATAAGCAACCGAAAGCGCAGCGGTGGAATTTTGCTCATATTTTGAACAAATCGCTTATCCGCCCAATTTCCTACGAAAACTCGCTCTGAGGCTTTATATAAGACGATAGTCTTTGAAGCTCAGACATTCGTCAATTGGGCTGCGAATTTGTTCAAAATATGGCAAAATTCCAATGCTGTGCTTTCGGTTGCTTATTTATTTTTTCTCATATACCAGAAGTCTAAAGTGTGGACAATTACAAGAATTGAGAATTTAAGTGGGTGTGTATGTTGAACGTTATTGATCTTCAATTTATGTAGTGGTAGACAGATGTTTATTATAAATACCCATACAGTAAAACATACACACTGTATGGTGGTTTGAATAGTGTTTTGTTATATGAGTCAGAAAGAAGATAAGAAGAAATATTTATAAGAATAAAGGGTGACAACATGAGCACTTTTTGAATGCGTTTTTTACAAATTCGCAGCGCCCTGTGGTTGATTGTCTGACCGTTGCTGCGGGCATTTTGGCTCGCAGCCAGGGAGTTATCAAAGAAACAGGCGCGGATCGGCGATTTGTAAAAAATGCTTTCAAAAATGCGGAGTGTCACCCTTTATTCTTATAAATATTTCTTCTTATCTTCTTTCTGACTCATATAGGACCAACACTACCTACAAATCACAATCTACTGATCTAATCGGTTTACAGCGCTGATCAGTGCTAATACAGAAGCAGTAATGATGTCTTCGTGGATTCCAGATCCCCAAGTAACATTACCATTTGGTTCTTGAATTCCAACATAAGCACAAGCCTGAGAGTTAGAACCAACATTTAAAGCGTGTTCCTGATAAGTAACGATAGAGTAATGCATATCACTGTGTCTCTGTAAAGCGTTACTTACAGCATCCAGGCGACCATTTCCTTTTCCGTGGTAAAGTTTTGGAACACCAGATTTCTCTAAAGAGATTTCTGCTTCGATGCCACCGTCTTTCTGTACAAAATGCACTTCTTTTAATTTGCATGGATCATCAATGTTTACATAAACTTCTTTGAATACTTTTAAGATATCTCTTGGAACTAATTCCTGATGGCGTTTATCAGATACATCTTTGACTGTGTATCCTACATCTTCACGCATTTTTCCAGGAATGTGGAATCCAAAGTTTTCTTCTAGTACATAGCTGATACCGCCTTTACCAGACTGACTGTTGATACGGATAACATCACTTTCGTATTCACGTCCAACATCGTGTGGATCGATTGGAAGGTATGGGATATTCCAGTGCTCTGGATGTTTTTCGTCTCTCCAGTGCATACCTTTGGCGATCGCATCCTGATGAGATCCAGAGAATGCAGCAAATACCAACTGTCCTGTGTATGGCTGACGTTCGTAAACGGACATTCTTGTTAATCTTTCATAGACTTTTGTAAGTTCTGGTAAGTTAGAGAAGTCCAGTTTTGGATCAACACCGTGTGTATACATATTTAATGCAAGAGTGATAATGTCAACGTTACCTGTACGTTCACCATTTCCAAATAAAGTACCCTCGACACGATCAGCACCTGCAAGCAAGGCAAGTTCTGTATCAGCAACACCGCATCCACGGTCATTATGTGGATGAAGAGATAAAACTACGTTTTCACGGTATTTCATATGTTTGCTCATATATTCGATCTGGCTGGCATATACGTGAGGCATTGAAAGCTGTACAGTTACAGGAAGATTGATGATGACCTTCCAGTCTGGACGAGGCTGCCATACGTCAAGAACGGCATTACATACATCTAATGCATAGTCGATCTCTGTACCAGTAAAACTCTCTGGAGAGTATTCAAATAAGAAGTTACCGTCTGTCTCATCAGCCAGGCGTTTTAATAATTTTGCACCGTCTGTTGCAATTTTCATGATCTCTTCTTTGGATTTTTTAAATACTTGTTCACGTTGTGCAACAGAAGTAGAGTTATATACATGAACGATCGCTCTTTTTGCTCCTTTTAAAGCTTCGAAAGTCTTTTTAATGATATGTTCTCTTGCCTGTGTTAAAACCTGAATGGTAACGTCATCAGGGATCAGATCATTTTCGATCAAAGTACGTAAAAATGTATATTCTGTTTCTGAAGCAGCAGGGAAACCAACTTCAATCTCTTTGAAACCAACCTTTACTAAAAGTTTAAAAAATTCAACTTTTTCATCAAGACTCATCGGAATGATCAGAGCCTGATTTCCATCACGAAGGTCAACACTACACCATGTAGGTGCCTTTGTGATATATTCTTTCTTTGTCCAGTCAAGGGACGTTTCAGGTGGCATAAAATATTGTCTTTCATATTTGCTTGGGTTCATCATTGCTGTGAAGCTCCTTTCAAAAATTAATGATTGTTGTAGGTATGTTTTAAGTATTGAAAGGTGGATACGGGTTATCATGTATCGGATGAAATAAATGTACGATAACATAAAAAAAAACTCCGAATCTAATCCTTATCAGGATAGAGACGAAGAAACTTCCGCGGTACCACTCTAATTCACGTTATAAAGAAACGTGCACTTCTTACTGATACGGGTTATAAAACCGATATCTCTCCATTGTAACGGTTGGACTCCGGCAATACCTACTGTAAGTTCAGCATGCTACTCAAAGGCGAGTTCAAATATCATCAACAATTGCTTCGCACCATCCAGCAACTCTCTGAATGTCTTAAATATTCTACTATTCCTTATCATTGTATTTAAATCATTTACAATAATGACAATCTAACATAAAAATCAGGAAGTGTCAACTGCTAAAATGTAAAATATAAAGAGAACTTTCTTTACAGAGAAGACTTTCATATGGAAAGAAATTATGATAAAGTAGAGCAGAGTAATGGAGGAAAGAACATGAGATTTTTTGAATATTTAAAAAAACAGGAACCTTCAAAAGAAAATGAAGAAGCAAGAAAACGAATTTATAAGCTGCATCAATTAGAAGGAAGCCTTACTTATATTGAACGAATGGAAGTCATCGAAGAAGGGAAAGGCTCCATGGAGGTTGAGTTTGTCAGAGGAGAGTTGAGTGAGGGAATGACACTTTGCTTTTATGATAATCAAGGAAAAGAATCTGGAAGAGGAGAGATTCTCGAAATTTATATTGGAAAGGGAGAAGATAAAGGGAGATTCTCAGAACAAGGGAATAAGGGGAAGATCATATTTGAATATTGGCAGCCAGTAACGGACCGTTTCTGGAACAGTCAATATCTGAAAGAATTCACTCTTGAAAAATAAATTTAAAAAATTTCAAAAAAAGTGTTGACAGTTGTCGGAAACATATGATAATATAAACGAGCTGTCGCATTGATGGGGTATCGCCAAGTGGTAAGGCACAGGATTCTGACTCCTGCACCGCTGGTTCGAGTCCAGCTACCCCAGTTTAAGGGTGTGTAGCTCAGGTGGTAGAGCACTTGACTTTTAATCAAGTTGTCCGGGGTTCGAATCCCCGCACGCTCACTTTAAAAAGCACGGTTTCCAAATGGCTAAATACCGTGCTTTTCTTGTATTTATGCGGTTTTTAAGGGTATGACCTGTCTAAAAATCATACCCTTAAAAGTAATAGAAAGTATCTAAAGTTTAGGAAAGTATTTGTTCCATGCGTGTTCCATGTTCCACTTTTGTTCCAAAAAATTTATGAAGCAATTTCTTTGCATTGTTCCATTTTTTGTTCCAGATTTAAAGCATCGTTTACAGCGGATATACTGTCCTCTTTTTCTAGCATTAAGTGATTGTATACTTCCAGAACGACCTTTTCAGAATCCCCTACAAGCCTTGCAATCATCTTTATGCTAATCTTAGGGAACTGGTAGCATAAGTTTGTGCAGTAATTATGGCGGAAGATGTGGCTTGTTAAATCCTCAATAGGACTTTCGCTGACCACTTGCATTGCTTTTATGATTCTACCCCACATTCTCCTAAATCCGCTTTTTGTCATTGGCCTGTAATCACGATTTATGAATAAGTATTTCCTACCATCTTTTCTAAGTTGTTTTATGTAACTAGAGATTGTATCGAATACGTTATCTGGCAGTGGCAATATTCTTTCTCCATTCTGTATGTTTTTTACTGTTTTTTTCTTTGGTATGTTGTCTGATATGTCGTGTGATTTGTCGATAGATACTGTATGTGCTTCTAGGTTAAAGTCTGCTTCTGTTAGTGCTAAGGCTTCTCCACACCGCAATCCACAGCCGTAAATGATGTAAACATATATTTTATCCATTAAATTAAAATCTGCCTTAAAAACGGCTCTCTGTTCGTCTGGTGTCAAAGGACGTTTTTCTTTCGCTTTGTAACTTATAGATTCAAAGTTTTCAAATATATCTGCGAATGATTGTGCGGAATAAATGCGATCACAGACAGCAGAGTTCAAGACCTGCTTAAATGTCATAACTATTTGTTGTTGTGTCCGTGGTTTGCCTTTAGCACCGTTCAGAATCAATTGTAAGTGGCTTCGCTGTACATCTTGTAGCTTAACGTATTTAATGCTGTCAAAATGGACGTTAAGCACATTGTCGTACATTTTATTTGTATTGTTGGCACGATTAGACTCTTTATATAGGATTTTCCACTGTCTGGCATAATCAATAAATAGTATGTCACTATCAATCATTGCCTGCTGTTGGTCCCTTAGTTGCTCAAACTCCTTTACGATTCTTTCTAAATCCTTTGAGCTTTTCTTGGACCGCAGGTGTTTATATCTCTTCTTTCCATTATCCTTGTATGTGCCATCCCATACGTTAGTGGAATAGTAACCGTCTTTACCTTTTTTAAATTTAGCTGTTGCCATTGTATCACTCCTTAGTTATAAATTAGTTAAAAATTGGTACAAAAAATAACAGCCATGCAAGAGTGGTTTTTAAAAAGATTGAAAAATAACATAGATGTGTTACAATATAAATGAACTTTCTATAATTTAATATTTTATAATCCAACGATGTTATGGAAAAAGGAGTTACCGATTCTTATTAGTCTTCACGGTGGCTCTTTTTTTATACCCTTGCGTGACCGCACTGTTAATGATACAATAATAGTTGGCTAGGCTTTATTAAATCAAAAACAGTGTTTTTGGAGACTGTACCACATTCGGGCGTGGTACGGTCTTTTTTTATTGTTATTTAACTTCCCAAGATTTACCGCAGTCTTGGCAAATTGCCATTTGTTTGCTATTAATATCTGTCTTGGATTTCTTTGTTTCTTTGTATTTAGATTTCTTAGGTGTTAATGCCCACAACCCTGCTGTAGCACCAATCATGGCTTTACGACCTAAGCTGTTACCTGCACGAGTAACGACACTTTTCTTTCTCACTTCGGCTTTACCTTTAGTTTTAGCGGAATCCTGTACAAACTCATATCCTATATTTAGACTGTGACATTTAGGACAATATGGTGCATCCAGATAAAAAATCTTATAAAAATCTTCGGCTTTTTGGCTGTCTACCTTTTTCAAAATCTCATAGTAAGCATCCCTAGACCTGTCTTTATCCGCTTTGATTTTGCTTGCATTAAAACCAAAATTACCGTTAAATTTACGCATTTCATAATCATAAGTTAACTGATTAATAGCATCATTTGTATAATCCAGTTTGACAATAATATCTTCTTTTGGATTCTCTTCTGCCTTATCAAAACGGCATAAATAGAAGCTGTCTTTTGCTACATAAAGTATATGTGTTAGTGTAGAAAGAAAACCACTATCTGTATATTTACCTGCTGTGATAATTAAATCACTAGGTTCATTAACAATACCTTTTTCTATAGCAATCTCAATCGTTTTTTCATCAATTTCATACTGCGGAACTTCATTATCAGCAGTAGAAACAGTAGCTAATTCTTTTAAGATTTCCTCTGTTGGGCATCCGCAGTTAGGACACGCAGGAGCTTTTTCAGAAAACTCTTTCCCACATTCAGTGCAAGTTATTAGTGCCATGTAAAATCCCTCCTTTTATAATGTATAACAAGCAACGTGACAACCACAATCGCAGGCAAATCGCAGGCTAGAACCCACGGTTTTATGCGGTTTGTAGGACTTTTTGCATAGTAGCATCACAGGCAAATCGCAGGCAAATGACAGGCAAATCGCAGGCAAACATCAATCAACTATGCATTTTCTTTTTTTAAAGTCCAAGAAACCACGGTTTTATGCGGTTTTCAGCACCATGCAAAAAGTTTTTTAAATTTGTGATTGACAAAACAATGTTTTTAGTGTATTTTTATTTTCTTTTATATAAATATATAGTATCTAAAGACTATAGTTATATATAACCTATATAGTATTATAATAATTAATATTTATATTTAATTAAAAAGAAAAAAATAAAACAAAAAAAGAAAAACATTAGAGCTGTTTGAATGCAATTAGCTGAGGGGTGTATCCTGTCAGCATTGCAAGTTGCTCTTTTGTATAATCTTTGTGTTCAAGTATCACTTCGTCTGGTATCAAAAGTTCAGAAGCAAATGTTTGTGCTTCTTGTTCGATAGAGTTCTCATAACAGTTCTTGCCGAATGAGAAGAAATAAAAATCTTCTTTGTGCAGGACTGCATGACCTAATTCATGAGCTAAGACTTCGTGATACTTTTTTTCGTTTTCTAATAATTTTTCGTTTATGTAAATAAAATCTCTTTCGTGAATCTTTAAATAGCAACCAGATATTTTTTTTAAGTCCCCAATCTGGATGATTATGTCTAATTCTTTTGCAAGCCTAACGGGGTTTCTGGTTTCGTATTTTTTAATCAAATTGTATACAATAGATTTAATTTGATTATGATTCATACATTCATATCCTTTCTTCACTTATTTTTCTGTTTAAGATATATAAGTGACATTTCATATTGAGCTAATATTGCGTCAAGAGATTCATCATCAAGTTTTTCCCCATCGTAGTAGATAGGGTGTCTAGTCCTGTTTTTAAGTAAATCTCTCATTCTTTCTAGTTCATCTTTGATGTCTATTACACGGTTATCTTTTTCTTTTTTATCCTCCTCCTTTCCCGTCATTAGGTAATCAACTGTTACACCGAAAAAATCGGCAATCTTCTGTAACTTTTTGATGCCCGGTTTACTCCTACCAACTTTCCAATCAGAAAAAGTTGACTTAGAAACGCTAGCTTCTCTTGCTACATCAGAATCTTTCAGACCTCTTTCGTCACGCAGTTTTTGATAAATTTCGTACATAAAGCACCGCCTTTTTAAAAAAGTTCCAAAATCCGTACAAAAACTATTGACAAGTTCTAGAATCCGAATTATAATATAACCATAAGTTCGGAAAAAAGAACAGCCATTGGTAAGTTCTTGTTATGATTTTTCTTTACATTTCATATTATAACTGATTTCCGAACTAAAATCAATAGAAACGTTCGGAAAGGAGTAAATATGTATAAAAAATATTGTGCGTTAAGGGACAAAAGGAATCTGACAGATTACAGAGTGTCAGAAGATACAGGAATTGTAAGGTCTACGTTTACGGATTGGAAAACAGGAAGAAGTAAACCGGGCATCAAAAAGTTAAAGGCATTAGCTGATTACTTTGGTGTGACAGTAGATTATTTTTTAGAGGAGAGTGAGTAGTGAAGAAAAGATATTCTCATAAAAAAATGAGAGCATGGTCAGAGTACCCATTGATTACAAGAATATCTTTTGTGCTTTCTTGTACAGCATTGGTACTTACGATTGTGAGATTGCTACTTAAATAGACTGACGATAAGAGCTATGAAGCTTAGAAGATAGCAGAAAAGAGGGTGTATATGAATTTTGATGATTTGTTCTATTACCTAAATTACGGCAGAACGAGAAAACAAAAAAAGAGAGACTTAATGTTTTTAAGAACTCTCTTCTTCATAAAGCTTGCTACATTGATTTTGATGATAGTAATGCTTGCTATTTATGTATATCTACTAATAGCGAAATAAAAGCAATGACAACAGAAATAAAAGCTAAAGCAGTATTGATAAGGACCATACCTTTAGTCCATAACCATTCTTTATGAATTGCTTTGATAAGCTGTTTATCATTTTCTAAAAATTTTAAAATTTCATCTTGAACCTTTTGATTTTTGGAATAGTCGGAAGATTTCATTTTATCAATGGTTTCTTCATCTGGTTTATCAAGATGCGGTAAAGGATTTTTAGACATAGTATACCTCCTAAGGAGATTATAACACAGAAAGGAGTACAGAAATGTATATTCCACCATTTCAATTAGGAATATTTGTAGGAGCTGTAGGAGTAATTGCACTTGAAATCACAGCTGTATTAATCGACAACTACAGAAGTAAAAAGAGGAGAGAAGCACGAAAGAAATAAAAATGCCCCATGCGGTAATGGAACTACCACACAGGGCGAATGTAACCACTAACCATAGCTTAGCGGTAAGGAAATTATAACACAATTTTTTTAACACCGCAAGAAAGAGGCGCGGAATGGAAGATAAGACAAAGCAGTGGAAAGACTTAGAAGAATACTTTGCAACAGAGGTAATTGAGCAAAGTAAACGGACAGCAAAAAGATGGTTTGCAATCTGGTTAATTACATTCATTGCATTGGTTACGACAAATACAGTGTGGATATATGTGTTCAACTCATATGAATACGTTCAGCAGGACGGAAGCGGAGTTAACAACTATCACACCGATATTGATGGAGACTTAGAGAATGGGACAAAGAATTAAAGCCAAGAAGAACGGCAAATACAAGAAAGTGGCGTTCAGACAGGCAGGAATGAAGAAAAGAGGATACTACCGCAGGAAGAAGCGGAGAAAGTGAGGCAAAGTTGGAAAAAACAAAGTATGCAAGCAATGATACAGAAGTACTAAAAAACAGATTACTAGTGACGGATGAAGAGTTACGTTGTGTGTTAGGGGTTGGAAGAAAAACCGCTAAAGCAATAGCACAACAGGCGGACGCAGTCGTCAGAGTTAACGGCAGAAAGTTAAATTCGATGGAAAAAATCAGACAGTACATTGATACAGTAGCAGGAAAGTAAGAGAAAGGAGTAAAGATGGAATACCCGAAAGCAGTCATGAAGATGGGAGAACTTGTTAAGATGGGGTTCCCGAGGTCGTTTCTGGATGAAGCTTATCGGGAACGTGGACAAGACTTTGCACAAAAAGGTGCTAAGAAAAATTCTCCAATCTTCTTTGACACTGAGTTATTTGAGAAATGGAGAGCAAGGAAACAAAGAGAAGAAAACAGAGCATTGAGAGGAGAAATGATATGAGAACAGGAACAGCAATTATGGTTTTAGGACTTGCTTTAACAGGTCTAGGAATCACACCGTTTGTATTCATGGCAGTCTGTACAATCGCAGGTCTGGCAGAAATCGAAATGGAGCGTAAAGGATGGAAATAAAAAAAGCACCCAGACGTGCAGGTCTAAAGTGCTTAACAGTTTGAAAAAATGTAATTTTGTATAAATACATATAAACCGATTATAACAGGAAAAGGAGAATGTGACAATGATTATTACAAAAAAAGAGTTTAAAGATGCAGTTAAAAATATTATCGTTGATGCAATTAAATCAACTAACAACACGATGTTTACAAAAGAAGAAAACAAAGAAGCAGATAGAAATATCGCAACAGCAATGACAGACTTCTATAGCAGAATGATTACAAAACTTTTCGCAGGCAGAGAAGAATGGGAAGCTAACAAAGAAGAGTTAAGTGACAGTATGAATCAATGTAGTGATGAAAGAATGCAGGAACATCCTAGTTTTACAACGGCACTGGAAAATATTGCGTGTATAACAAGTGTAGGAGAGCTGTTACGCACGATTGCAGGAAATGAGGAAGAAGAAACACAAGAACCACAGGAAAAGGAATTTGATGTAGAAGAGATTCTGAAAGAAGCAGGGAGTGAGCAGAAATGATTATCACAGGATACACAAATGAATCTGGGACAGTAATCCCAGAAGAAGATGCAACAGAATATATCTGGAAGCAGGCAAGAAACAACGAAGAGGATAAAACATGGCTACTAGAGTATATGTGGGACGTGTTTACAGGAAATCCAAAATTCAAAAAGGAATTAGAGGAACTAAAAGAAGCTCGTTTTGATGATGTATGCAGTGTGAAAGAGTGTGACGAGCAGGGAAACGTCATTCCGTATAACGGAGAATATGAACCAGAGGGGAGATAGAAAGATATGACAATACATGAAAAAATGATGAAGATTCAGACAACATTGAAAGCACCAAAAAATCTAAGGAACTCATTCGGTGGGTATATGTACCGCAACGCAGAGGGAATCTTAGAAGCTGTGAAACCACTTCTGGAAGAACAGAAGCTTGCAATGTACATAACGGACGATGTAATAGCGGTTGGTGATCGTGTTTATGTAAAAGCAACGGTAAAGGTGCAGGACATTGAAACAGAAGCAAGCGTAGAAGCAACAGCACTCGCAAGAGAAGCACTGAACAAAAAGGGGATGGACGATTCTCAGATAACAGGAACGGCTTCATCATACGCAAGGAAATATGCCTTAAATGGAATCTTCTTACTGGATGATACAAAAGATGCTGATACAGACGAAAACCAGAAAGAACGCAAAGCAAGAGCTGACAAGCAAGCAGACGATAACAATGCGGATGCAATCAGAGGTATGAAGATTTCAAAAATCAAACAGGACACACTTTTGAGTCTGTGTGATGAAATGGCATTTGATATTAACAAGATTCTTGCATCTTATCATCATAAAGATATTTCAGAAATTACCGAGGGAGAATATCAGTACATTGTAGCCAACAAAGACAAGGCTAACGTAAGAAAGATTTGGAGCTGATTAGATGGAAACTAAAGCCAAAATTCATGATATATCCATTGATTTTGAAAGCGGTAAGCAGGTTATTTCCCTTGTGTGTGAAAAAGACATACGAGGGGAATATGACCGACTAAAAGACAAAGAATGTCGGCTTAAGGTTGTTCAGTACCGTGAGGGCAGGAGTTTAGATGCCAATGCATACTTTCATGTACTTGTTGGAAAGATTGCAGAAGTAACGGATAACAGCAAGGTATATATAAAGAACAAACTCATAGCAGAGTACGGACAGCATGAGGTTATAAATGGTTCTCTTGTATCACTTCCATTAGATAACGATATAGAAGTGTATGACCTTGAATTTTGCCATCTACAGCCGACAACCCAGACAACTACCAATAAGGCAGGAAAGCTATTCAGAATCAATCTGGTAATGCGTGGGAGTCATACCTACGACACAAAGGAAATGTCTGAACTGATAAAAGGAACTGTTGCAGAAGCAAAAGAACTTGGAATTGAGACAGCAACACCGCAGGAGATAAAAGAAATGGAAGAAAGGTGGAGAGTAAAACTTGAAAAAGCTAACTAGTGTATTTACAGAAAATATGGACTGTTGCATTTACACAGGTTCTTACATAGTGGAAAGACATCATATTTTCGGTGGTTCTAATAGGAAGAAAAGTGAAAAATATGGATTTGTCGTACCACTAAGACCAGACTATCATCCGAACGGTGTACATTTTAACAGAAAAAATGGAGACATAGATACAAAGCTTAAGACGATGGCTCAAACATATTATGAAGAGCATATCGGTAGCAGGGAAGAGTTCAGAAAGGAGTTTGGGAAATCATGGCTGTAACATACACAATCCAAGGAAGACTTGACGGACTTAACACTTTTATTTATGCAAACAGGACCAATCCATACAAAGGTGCCAGATGCAAAAAAAACAATCAAAAAATTTGCAAGGCATACATACCACAATGGCTAAAGAAAAAGCATATAAAATTTCCAGTGATTCTGGAAATTAAGTGGTATGAAAAGAATAAAAGACGTGATCCAGACAATGTCTTTTCGGCTATTAAGTACATATTAGATAGCTTGGTAGAAGCAGGAGTGTTCCCAAACGATGGTCAGAAACAGGTAGAGGGTATCGTTAACTGGATAAAGGTCGATGCAAAAAATCCAAGAATCGAGATAACAATCTACGAAAACGGAGACAAATATTAAGCAGGAGGGCAATGATGCAAATAAACATAAATACAGACTGGGAATGGTATGAAAACACAAATGTATTTAGATTGTTTTATCATTGCCTACTACATACAAATTTAGAGGATAAACGGTACTGCGGAAAAGAAATTAAGGCAGGACAATTTGTTTCTTCTATAACAAGAATCAGTGCAGAGACAGGATTGACAGAATCGCAGGTCCGAACAGCACTAAAGAAACTAAAGGACACTGGGTACATATCCACAAAAAGTACAAATAAATACACGATATACACAGTGATTGGGTATCAAGAGTACATAGATTGTGGACAAGTTGCAGAAACGACTACCGAGGAAAACAAGGTAGTTGAAAATGGAACAAAAATGGAACAAACTTTTGAAAGACTCTGGAAACAGTACCCGAATAAACGTGGTAAAGGGCAGGTATCCGATGCAAAGAAAAAAGTATTGTACCAGATAGGAGAGGAACATATACAAAGAGCATTACAGCGGTATCTTGACGGATTAGAAAGGGATGCTTCGTGGAGAAAACCACAGAACGGCTCAACATTCTTTAATTCGGGATACGTTGACTATCTGGACGAGAATTACGAAAAGCCACCAGAACCGAAGCCACAGCGGAATCCTGCAAGTGTCTTAGAGTGCGAAAGAGATTATGACTTTGATAATTTAGAAATGCAGTTAATGCAGAAACAATTAGAGTAAGAAAAAAGGAGTGATGGAAAATGTATCAAATGAGTTTTTTTAGTAATGAGATAGCTTTACGAAGCTCTTCCATTACTAAACAGACTAGAAGAGAATCATACAAAAAGGTTAATAAAGAAGCAATACATATCTTAATTCTTGAAGAATTAGAATACGGAGCAATGACAGCACGAGAGATTGCAACAGTGTTGTACAAACACAAAAAAGTATTAGAACCGACAAGGCAGCAGGTACAACCACGGCTAACGGAGTTAGTGCAGGACGGACGTATTGAGGTGTGTGGCAAACGACACGACAGTTTGACAGGCAGGAATGTAGCAATCTACAGAAAGGTGGCGGAAGAAGATGGGGTATAAGAAATTCACAACAGAATTTAAAAGAAAAGTTGTTGCGGAAAGTAACGCAAGACATGAGGTAAAGAGCGTTGCAAAAGAATACGGCATTGATTCATCCACCCTCTTTAAATGGAAAAAACAGAACTTAGATGAAAACAAAGAAGAAAACGCCCCATATTCTCGTGAATACATAAAAATGGTAGTAAAGACAAGACTGACAAAAAACAATACGTCAAAATCTTGCTCACAAATGTTTAAGATTCCAGAGTATTTGATTACATTTTGGACAGAAAAATTTGGGAATGAAGTAAGAAAAGAAATTGAAGCAGAACAGCAACGTAACAAAAGAAAACCTAGAGGTATTCATGTTACATCCAGTGCTGTCTACTGGAAATAAAAACTAAATAATACTTTTCTGGTTTGATTCTCTGCCTAAGTAACTGTAAATAATGTTTTTTTGTATTTTCAGATTCTTCCATTTTTCATTTTTTATTAGGCAGAGACTCAAGCCAGAAAAGGCTTGTTGCACAGGATTTTTGTATACCACACGACAACTAAATAAAAGAATCCTAGCAACGCATAAGTACAATATAGCTATTGTATAAGTCATGATTTCCCCTGCTATTAACGGCAGGGGAGAGAATGGACAGGAAAGGAGCAGAAATGAAAATTTATAATAAAATAACAAAACAGTTTGTAAAATCAGACAAATTAAGAAAATTAGATGATTGTTTTATCATTGAGTATACGGAACGATATGAAAAAACAATTAGATATTTTTTTAAACCACAGTGGGAAGAAGCAGAGGGTGCAGAAGAACTTTTAAAAAACGTTATGCGGTGTCTTAACAATGTGACAGCAAACAATGTTTTAGACATTGAAACTATTGGAAAGGAACATGATACTATCATCCAACTTAAAATTGAATTAGAGGAAACTTCAAAAAGAAGCGGATTAATATATAACAAGTTAACAAACGTGATCTCGATTGATAATTGGTATTTAAAGGATAACGACCTTGAAGTGGCATTAAAAAAATATTTGGAATATCAAAGGAGTTGGAAAAATGAATATTAATAACCTTACAGAAACAGAACAGCAGGATTTTTACAGACTTTTAAAGAAAATGAATGGAGAAGAACCAGACAAGAAACAGGATGTAAAGGTAAAGAAACCACGACAATCAGAAGAATATTTTTGTATTAGTAATGATGGAGCTGTTAAACAAAGCAGGTGGACGAATGATTCTTTTGATAAAGGAAGATGGGAATTAGGAAACGTCTTTTTCACAGAAGAGTCAGCGTGGCTTGCCAGAGAAAAAAAGAAAGTAGAAGTTGAAATCGAAAGATATGCAAGGGAACACAATGGCACAGCATCTACCAATCGTCGTTATTTAATTCGATATGAAGAAGATGAGAAAAGACTTCTTTGTGATACATGGGCTACAGCAAAAATACAGGGTGCAGTTATGTTTACATCAAGAGATGTTTTGGCTGATGCGATCGAAACAATAGGAAGAAAAAGAATCCTCAAGTACATCTTTGGGGTAGAAAGTGAGGGAGAGGAATGAAGATTAATGCAAAAACACCAAGTATTAAAACATACACATTAAGTCATTTCAAGATTGGAGAGGTGTGTATGGGTGCGAGAGATGAACATTATTATCTTGTAGTTAAATCAGAAAAAGAAAAGAAACAAATCGTGGATTTAACAGAAAACGAGATTATAAGAGATGCAGGATACATGAGATTTATACCTGCGACAGCAGAACTTAATATCAAAGATGTGGGGTAAAAGAAAAATGCCAGTAGCAAGATGTAAATATTGTAATAATTGGTTATTCAATGAAGACGTTGGAAGAGAGTATATACAAATAAATTCAGATATGAAAATACAAAGCAAATTCATTTGTCTTAAATGTGAAATGGAGTTAAGAAAAGAAGATTTCTTTGAACCGTACAGAAGCATGATGAAGTAAAGGAGTATCAATGGACTTAGAACAAAAAGCAATAGAAAGAATCAAAACAGCATCAGAAATGAGTCTTGAGTATTACAAACAACCACTTATCTGTACATACAGCGGTGGTAAGGATTCAGATGTATTATTAGAGCTATTCAAACGTTCTGGAGTTCCTTTTGAAGTACAGCACAGTCACACCACAGCGGATGCATCACAAACAGTGTGGCACGTCCGTGACAATTTCAAAAAATTGGAAGAGGGGGGATAAAGTGTAGTATTAACTATCCAAGGAATCCAGATGGAACCAGAATCACAATGTGGAATCTCATTCCTAAGAAACTTATGCCACCTACACGGCTAGTAAGATATTGTTGTAAAGAATTAAAAGAAACAGCAGGCATGGGAAGATACGTGGCAACAGGTGTTAGATGGGATGAAAGCACAAAAAGGAAACACACACGATCAGAATTTGAAAAGATAGGGGCATCAGTTAAAACAAAGGAATTGTTTGATGATTCTGTAATGCTCAACAATGACAACAATTCTAAAAGAAGAATCACTGAATTGTGCATGCAGAAGCACAAGATGGTTGTAAATCCAATTGTTGATTGGAAAGAGGAAGATATATGGAACTACATAGACCAAGAGCATATATGCACTAATGAATTGTACCAATGCGGATATAAAAGAGTTGGATGCATCGGTTGCCCAATGGCAGGCAGAAAAGGAAAATTAAAGGAATTTTACGATTTTCCAACATTCAAGCTAAATTATATCAGAGCATTTGACAGGATGTTAGAAGTAAGAAAAGCAAAGAATCTCCCTACACAGTGGGAATCTGGAGAAGAAGTATTCCTGTGGTGGATAGAAGATAAGAATGTTGCAGGGCAAAGAGAATTTAAGGTAGCAGAAAACGGACAACTTATGTGGTAAAGGAGAAAGAATATGGACGTTATCAAACAAATAGATTACATGATTGCTTGCCTAGAGATGGCAAAAGAAGAATATCAGTATGAGAAAAGTTATGAAACAAAGAAAAAAGCAAGAGAGGACAACGACTGGAACTGGTACGAGAGAAACAGGACACCGAAAAAGACGCTAATTAAAGAAAATCTTAGAAATGTTGGAAGAACAGGATTTAAGCTTGCAAAAGATTTAGAGGTGGGAGAATGACTAAAAATGAAACAATAACAATAAATGAAATAATAACACAGAGATTTCAAAGCCACTTATATAATTGCATAAAAGAGTCAAATATTCCTGCTATGCAATTAAGCGTAAGTTTCGACAGAGAAAAGGCATATATAAAAGACGAAAAAGCAGGACGTATCGTTGGAGAAGTTGATATGAAGATTACTATGGAACGATATGAACCTAAAAAAATGACAAGAAGTGAAGTGGAAAAAGCTATAGTTGCTTACTGCGACCCTGTTGGCACACCATGCAAAGAATGCAAATGTTATAAAAAATGTGTAAAAAGGATGCCGTTTGAATGGTTAAGTAACGAGGGGTTACAAGAATATTATGAATTTTTGTATGGAATCAAAGTGGAGGTAAAGGAATGACAAGAGAACAGATGATAGATACGTTAGAAGATTATTGCAACAAAAATATATGTGACAGTTCATGTGAGTTTGTACATAATTGTAAAAGAAAAGATTTTTCAAGAATGTCAGAAGATGAATTGAAATCGTGTATAGAAAGGATTACTGAGACGATTCAAATTAACCAAGAAACACAAAATACGTGTGAGGTAGGAGAGAAAGTGGAGCAGGTAAAAGTTTTAAAAAAAGCAACAAAAATATATTATCCAGATGCAATGAAAGATGTGCTACCGCTTAAAGAGTTTGTGAAAAACATTACAGATAAAGGATATAAGGTTGAATTAACAAAAGATAATGTTGTCAGTGATACCGTAGTGAATATCTATAAAGAAGTGGAGATGAAAGAATGATACTAAAAATCTTACTTGTTATCATAGGTGTTTTCTTAGGACTGGTAGGCAGTGGCTTCTGCCAGTCCGCTAAAGCAAGAGATACGATCACAATGACGTTAGAAGATTATGAACACATGGGAGAGATATTACACAGTTTGCCGATAAGAGAACGGCACAAAAGCCTTAAAGGAAAAGACGTGGCGTTATACAGATGTCCTAAATGTAAAAGCTATGTAGCGGAATGGACAGAAGTTTGTGAGTGTGGGAACCGGTTAGACTGGGGAGAAAGTGAGGACTTAAGTGTTAATAATGACAAAAGATAGAGAGATTATAAACCTTGATAATGTTCTTGAAATTCGGGCAAGTGAAAAAAATGTAGAATGTGAGTTAATGAATGGATTTATTTACATAATACAATCATTCAAAACACAAAAAAAAGCAGAAGATGCATTAGACAAGATACTTAGTCAATATGACAGAGGACAAAGGGTTATCAAGCTATAAAGGAGTGTTATAAATGAACGGTAAAGAATATCAAGTAAAGGCAATGCGAACTAATGACGGATTAGGAACAGAAAGAATAATGAATATGGCAGATAATTTAGAACAGGGAGTAGAGGACAACGTACCAGACACAGGGATTGACTTGGGTGGAATTATTAACGGCTTATTCGGATTATCTGGAGAAGTTGGAGAACTTACTGACATGGTTAAAAAATGGATATTCCATGAAAGTAGTTTTGACGAGGAACACGCAAAAAAAGAACTTGGGGATGTAATGTGGTATGTTGCTATGATTTGTGAATCATTTAATTGGTCGTTGGATGAAATTATGCAAATGAACATTAAAAAATTAGAGAAACGTTATCCAGATGGATTTGACGTTATCAAAGCAAATAACAGAAGGCCAGAAGATGTATAAAGTGGGGGGCGTTATTATGAGAGGGAAAGATAATCCGTGCTATGGGTGCACAGAAGCCACAGGAAGAGCTTATAATTGCCATACCCTATGTGACGGCTATAAACAGTTTCAAGACGATTGTAAGGAAGAGAAGAATGTTATCAAAAGGAAAAATCCTTATTATAAGTCGTTATCAAAAGAAAAATTTATGAAAAGAAATGCTTTAAACAGGAACAGGAGGGGAAGAAAGTGATTGATATAGGCGAAAATATCCGAGAAATAAGGAAATTAAAAGGAATGACACAAGCCGAACTGGGAAAGAAAATAGGTATGTCATACCAACAAATAGGACAATATGAAAATGGAAAAAGAAACCCCAAACTACAAACAATAAAAAAGCTTGCAATAGCGTTAGAAGTTTCTATGTATGACATCTTAAAAATAGGTGCTGAATATTATCAACCAACAGGAGTAAACTTAGATATTAACATTATCAAAAACGCACTGCATTCCCATGAAGCCATTGCAGAAACTCCATTGGACAAAGTGACAGTAGCGGCATTGAAAGAACTTCTTGAGTACAAAGAAACAGGATTGACACCGCAGGACATAAAAGAAATGGACAATATGTATTTAGAAAAGTGCCAACAGGTTAATAAATTGACGTGTACTTGCGAAATGTATGAAAGGATGGCTAAAAAGTGAGCAATATATTATTTATAGTGATGTATGGTATTGCAGAAACATCACTGGGACTATGTGGAGCAACAACGACTGTATATTTATTAATTTTTTGTGTTGATCTGGTAGTAAATCGTACATTACAGGAATTTAAAAATGATAAAAATATACAAAAAGTTTTAAAAATTGCAATGTTATCATCTTATGTATGTGTGTTATCAACTGTATTTTGTGCGATAATTGCAGGATTTAAAGGAGTTTAAAATGAATAAGCAAGATTTATATGCATTATGTACATTAATACCGCCTATGGACGATTACAGCGGTCACAATATGTATCTATGCGGTAAACGTGACGGATTTAATGAGTGTGTGAAGATGTTAAAAGAAAATCTGAAGAATATAAAAGAAGAAGCAGGGGGTTAATCCTCTGTTTCTTCTTTTTTTGCCTTTTTATTGAATTTTTCCCATCGTTCTGGATACACTTCTTGAAACCATTTAAGAAAATCTCCAAACAGAGCGTTTTCTGCTTCTTTTCTAACCGTGGCTGCATCTTCTATATTATAGTATCTTCCTAAATGGTATGTTTTGCCTTTAAATACTATTGTAGCAGCCCATTTTCGCCGATTTTTGTCCCAACTAACACCACGGACTCCAGATGTGTTATTCCGTAGCATTTTTCTAGGTTTGATTGATATAATGGATGTATTTTCTATATATCCTTGTTCACATGTCTTCGCTGCCTTTTTGAGGTTTTCTCTGGCACTTTTTTGATGTGAGCAACCACAAGACATTTGTTTGTAAAACAGTCCGGCAGGAACTAGGTAGTGCTTTCCGCAAGAACATTCACACTCCCATTTATACCGATTTCCAACTCTTATTTGCTTAATTGCTTTACAACCATAATCGTTAATTTTACCAGTGAGGTCAAATGGTTTATAGTAATTAGCTTCGGCAAAACATCCGCAAGATTGAGTTCGACCAGATATTAGAGCATCGTATCTTACAGTTTTTGTATTTCCACATTCACATTTGCAAATGGCAAAAACTCTTCCTTTTTTTCTATAAGCATCTATGATAGTTAATTTTCCCCACTTTTCTCCATTAAATTCATTTGTATATCGTGGTGCGTTTTTGCATTCTTCGGAGCAATATTTTGCACTTGGTGCCCCATCAAAAGTCTTTCCACACACAACGCATTCTCTTAAAGCCACAATAACCACTCCTCCCTTTTAATAAATTATACATACTATGATAAATACGGTCAATAGCTATGTCAATAGAAAATGTCACTTTTTATGATAATATTTCTCTTGACGTGGAAAGACTATATAATATATAATGTAGTAAATAGGAGGTAATGAAAAATGTTAAAGTACAAAATTGATGTATACGATGCACTGAAAAGAAAAGGATTTACTACATATAAAGCTAAAACTACTAATTTACTTAGTCAAAACACGTTAAACAAGATAAAAAACGAGGATACAGCTATAACGCTAAAGGCTTTAAATGCTGTATGTAACATCTTAGAAATGCAACCGGGGCAACTATTAGAATATGTAAGAGATAAAGAGGACGAAAAAAAATTAAAAGAATTATAAATATCACTTTACAAAGGGATAAAGATGTGGTAAGATAAAGACAGTTAAAGGAGATAAGCAAATAAAGAAAAGGAGATATGAGTTATGAAAAAATTAAACGCAGAAGAAATCAAAAAAGAATTATTAAACGAGGAAATGAGCTTCACAGATTTAGATAACTTCATGATGGAATCTGGATACTACAGTGTATTTGATGATGGAGTAACAGCAGACATCAAACAGGAGGGAAATGTAGTGTATACAGCTACAGACTCTAACGAGTGTGAAGTGCAGATTTTCTTCGAGATCACAACAGATAATGGAGAGGACGAAGCAGAAGAAGCTTTCTGTTTAGTCGTTAAAGATGTGCAGGAGTTCTAATATGAGAAAAAAATGGTTGGAAATGCAGGGAAAGACAGTCAACGGATTTAAAATATTAGAAGTCTACAGAGAAAACAAAAGAACGATAGTAAAAGTTGTCTGCCCTGCCTGTGGTAAAATATACACAACACGAGCTGAAACTATAAAAAACGGAAAAGATTGCGGATGCCTAAGAAAACCGCATGAGATAGAACAAGGTAAAAGACTTGCAAAAGAATCAAAGAAACAGTGTATTGATGGGACAAGTATCAGAAGCATTACGATGAAAAAACCTAAAACAAATACTTCTGGAATAAAGGGAGTATATTGGGACAAAAATAGAAATAAATGGGTGGCACAGATAGAATTTAAAGGTAAAACATACTACTTAGGAAGATACGCAAATAAAGAAGATGCAAGAGAAGCAAGAGAGAAAGCCGAAAAAGAAATGTTCGGGAAATTTTTAGAAGAGCATAAAGAGTATGTAAAGGATAATAAAGGAGGTACGCGGATGAATGTAAAAAACCAGTACGGGAAAGAAGTAAATTTTGACGAAGCACTAAAATTAATGGATGTAGATTTAAGAGAAAATGTAGCGTATGAATTGAGCCTTTCGTCTGATCAAGAATTTTTTGACAAGTACGCCGAGGCACATAAGAAAAAATTCGGGACCACTTGGGAACCAGATCGAGAATAAAAAGAGTGTAAACAAAGGCACTTCCTACTATGGTATAATTATATTAGATAATAACCATAGTTGGGAGGTGTCTTTTTTGATTAATAACAAACTAAAGAATTGCTGTAACGATTGCGTACACTGTGATATTGTGACGGAGACAAAGAGAAGAGCTATCCCCGACAACAAGACAGAAGTTGTCCTAGTAAATATTAAGTGTAGTCATATGTGCGTATGCAGTAAGTACCAGAAAGAGGTGCAGGATGGAAGATAAAAGCCTGTGCTGTGCAGGATGCAAGAATACACTATATGACAGAGGGATTATGTACTGCACTAAGGATAATGGCAAGAGACTGATAAGAGACAGATACTTGACTGTATGTGATGATTACAAGACAGCAAGACCGACAACAAAGGCATATGAGAGATAATAACAGAGAGGATGTGAAAAGATGAATCTAAATAGAATTATGAGAAAACTACAAAAAGCAATAGTATCAAATGGATTTGTAATAAGTTTGGACACAACACAATTCTATTCAGAGGACCAGAAACGAATGATAACAATGTACATCCTGTCTATAAAAGCATATGAGAACACAAGAAAAGGTTGGAGAGATACACGGTACGAGATACTAAGAACCGCTTCACAGGTGGACATAATTAAATGTTTGTCTGACATATGGGCAAGTATAAGAGAAAGGAATGGGCAAATAAATGCGGGATGAACTTACACAGAAGCAAAGAACATTTGCTCATGCATGGATAGAAAACGGTGGGAATGATTATCAAGCGGCAATAGATGCGGGATATTCGCAAGCAACAGCAAAGAATGCAAGAAAGAATATCTTGGAAAAACGTGGAGTAAAGGAATATATTGCTAAACTACAAGCCGACTTAGACAAAGAAAAAGGGTTTGATATTATGAGTCTTGCAGACATACAGCGAAGACGGTCAATGATCGCCACTGGTGCGTTGCAAGATTCTTTTGGATTCACCCCAGACTTTCCAGATCAGCTAAAAGCAATGAACGACTTAGAAAAGGCTTTAACGGTGCAGGCAAAGGAAGAGGAAGAGAAGAAAGCGAGAGAAGAAGCATTAAAGAATAAGACATATTACATGGACCTTGATATAATTCCCGATGTGTTTCATCCGATGATTAGAGATGTACGAAACCATAGGCATACGGAATATGTATTGCCGGGAGGACGTGGTTCTGGTAAATCCTCAACAATCCCAAACATCATTACAGAGTTAATGAGAAACAATCATGACATACATTGTCTTGTTGTAAGAAAAGTATATAACACTGTAAAGGATTCTGTATTTGCTAAAACCAAATGGGCAATAACAAAGCAGGAGTTCTCGGAAAAAGACTATAAATACACAAGCTCGCCTTATGAAATTACAATGAGAGACACAGGACAGAAGATATTCTTTCGTGGTGCTGACGATAAAGAAAAAATAAAGTCGATAGCACCAGATTTTGGATACATAGCGATTGTGTGGTTTGAGGAATTAGACCAGTTCGCAGGACCAGAAGAGATACGAAATATAGAGCAGTCCGCTATTCGTGGTGGAGATTTAGCATGGATATTTAAGAGTTTTAACCCACCGAAGAGTGCTAACAACTGGGCAAATCAATATTTGCAAGAGCCAAAGGAAAACAGGCTCATTACAAGAAGTACATATCTGGACGTGCCGAAAGAGTGGCTAGGACAGCCGTTTATTGACGAGGCGGAACGCCTAAAAGAAATTAGACCAGAGGCATACGAGCATGAATACATGGGCATTGCTAACGGTAACGGTGGGGCAGTATTTGAATATGTAGAAGTAAGAGAAATTACAGACAAAGAAATATCACAGATGGACCGCATATATCAAGGCGTTGACTGGGGATGGTATCCAGATAAGTACGCATTTACGAGGACATACTACGATGCGGCAAGGGAAACGATCTATTTAATAGATGAGCATTGCGTAAATAAGCGATCGAATGAGCAGACAGCCGACTGGATAAAGAAAAAAGGCTATAACGATTATGCAATCATTTGTGATAGTGCAGAGCCTAAATCTGTAGAGGACTATAGAAACTTAGGTCTTGTGGCACAGGCAGCAGTTAAAGGCCCAGGGTCAGTTGAATACGGCATGAAATGGCTACAACGTAGGAAGATTGTGATTGACCCACGGAGAACACCATACACATACAAAGAAATTACAACGTATGAGTATGATAGAGACAAAGACGGTAATATAATAAGCGGATACCCCGACAGAGACAATCATGCTATTGATTCGTTGAGATACGCATACAACAGAGTGATTATGAGGAGAGGGGAGAACGCATAAATGGGTATATTTAGCAGAATGAAAGAGATATTAAGTAACCTTTTTAGACAAAAGGCAAGAGACGAATTTAAGATTGATACTGTTACCAGTCCAGAAATGCAGAGAGCTATAGAAAAATGTGCATACATCTATAAGGGCAGTCCGTACTGGTTAGACAAGGACGAGCATATCAAGACTATCAACTTTGCAAAAGCGGTGTGTTCGGAGACAGCACGTCTTGCTACACTTGCAATAGGCATAGAGATAGATGGCAGCGCGAGAGCTAATTGGTTGCAGGAGCAGATAGACAAAGAACTGGAACAGGTACGACATCACGTAGAATATGGCTGTGCATACGGTACAGTTGTATTAAAGCCTAACGGTGCAAGTGTGGACTTGATCACACCAGAAAACTTTATTGTAACAGACGAAAGCAATGGAGAGATTCAAGGCATTGTGTTTGTGCACCGTGAAATTTCCAGTGATGGCAGGACATACTACACAAAACTAGAGTATCATAGGTACATCGAGGACGTGTATCAGATAACAAATCGTTGCTATGCATCTAAGGATGCCAACGACACAGGGAAACCGATTGACATAGACGAGACACCTTGGAGGGGAGAACTGGAAAATGTAGGACTTACAAACCTAAACGGACAACGTCTGTATGCAGTCTTAAGGACACCGCAGGCGAACAACGTTGATTTACATTGCAGTTTAGGACTGCCGATTTTCTACGATGCGATAGAAGAACTTAAAGACTTAGATGTTGCATACAGCAGAAATACAACAGAGATATTCGATAGCCGAAGAATGTTGTTACTAGACTCCGACAAGCTGTTAGAGACTGGTACAAGGGTAAATAATACACAGGATGGATTTGAGAGAAGCAAGAAGCGGTTAAGACTTCCAGAGTACGTCAAGAATGTAAATAGCTCAGACATTAAAGGATTTTATCAAGAGGTAAACCCAAGCCTCAACACAGATACACGATTGACAGGAATCAATGCCCTGTTGTCTCAGATCGGATATAAATGCGGATTTAGCAACGGATACTTTGTATTTAACGAAACGACAGGCATCCAGACAGCAACAGGAGTTGAAGCAGAGCAACAGAGGACGATACAATTTGTTAAGGACGTAAGAGACAAATTACAAGCCTGCATGGATGATTTAATAGCTGCACTTAATATATTTGCTGATCTGTATCAATTAGCACCAAGAGGACCGTATGAAACCGTGTATGACTTTGGAGACATTACATACAACGAAGATGAAGATAGAGCGAGATGGTACAGCTATGTTACTTCCAACAAGATTCCATTCTGGTACTATCTAGTTAAATTTGAGGGATTCAGTGAAGAAGAAGCAAAAGCACTTGAAGAAGAAGCACAACCGAAAGAGCCAGACTTATTCGGTGCAAGCGGAGAGGAGTGAAAGCATGGGAAAGTACAGGATTGAAAAATACCTTGAATACCTTAATGGCGAAGATGTAAAACTGCCCGAACCATTTACAAAACAAGAAAAGCTGTTGCACAACATCTGCAAAAAAGGAGTTACAGGCAGTACAGAAACAGACAAAACATTATCGCAAGATGGCAAGCCTGCGGATGCGGCAGTAGTTGGGAAGATGCTAGATGCGGCACTAATGGTAAAAGACCCAGAAGAATAGGCAGGTGGGATTATGTTAACACCTACCTATCTCTGGTATGTGCCAGAAAAGGCAGAGAAGCAAGCAGAAGAACTACATAACAAGATAGTATCTGTCATTATAGAGCGAATGATGATAAGGCTAGGACGTGGGGAAGATTACCTTTTTACTCCTATTGACAAGTGGCAGATGGATGTATTGCAGGATGCAGGGTATATCTTGCAAGCGGTGCAGGCAGAGATAGCACAAACGACAAAGATAAGTATTGCAGAGATCGCACGCACTATGAAAGAAGCAGGAATCAAGGCTCTTGAATGGGATGATACAATCTACAAGAAAGCAGGTCTTGAACCAACACCACTCGGGGAAAGTCCTTATCTACAGAGACTGTTGCAAAGGAATTATGAAAAGACTAAGGGAGAGATGTATAACTTTACTGGCACGATGCCGAACGCCTGTCATGATAATTACATTAAGGCAGTGGATAAAGCATATACACAGACTGCAAGCGGTACGACAGGGTACACACAAGCGGTTAAAGAAGCTGTAAACGACATAATAAACAGCGGTGCAGACGTAACCTACCCTAGCGGACACAGAGACAGCATAGAAACAGCAACTACAAGAGCGGTTCGCACTGGTGTAAGTCAGATGGCAGGAGAGATCACGGATGCACGCATGGACGAGATGAACTGGGATATAATTCTCACGTCTGCACATTTAGGAGCAAGAATTGGAGACGGTGGAGACAACTTAACCAATCATTACTGGTGGCAAGGCAAGTTTTACAGCAAAAGCGGTAATGACCCAAGATTCCCACCGTTTAGTGTCTGCGGTATGGGGAATGTGCAGGGAATCCATGGGGCAAACTGCCGACACTCCCACGGTCCGGGGGATGGAATAAACAATCCGTTCGAGGACTACGACAGCGAAGAGAATCGCAAAGAATACGAGAAACGGAAACGACAGAGAGAGCTTGAAAGACGTATTAGAAAGACGAAACGACAGTTAATCGGCATGAAAACTGCTGTGGATAATGCAAAGGACGAAGCCTTAAAGCACGATCTTGACATGGAGTATCAGAAAAAGGCGGCACTATTGCAGAAGCAGAACAAAGCCTACAATGATTACTGCGAAGAGAACAATCTTAAGAAGCAGAACGAACGACTAAACACGGCAGACTGGAACAGGAGTCAAGCATCCTCAGCACGAGGTGCAGCGACACGATACAACAATGCACGAGGTAAATAATGGATACTATAAACAAAATTATGGTAGCCTGTGGGTGGATTATAACAATTGGTAGTGCGATAGGAGTCTTATATACTGCCTATAAGCATTACAAGAAGCCTACGGACGATTTGAAACATCGAATAGATTCTATAGAAACAGATATTAAAGAAATTAAACAAAAGCTAAATAGTGACTACAGTGCTATTAATAATCAACGTGATGATATGAACCTAGTCATGAAAAGCATGTTTAATTTGATTGAGAACAAGATCACAGGAAACAACATTGAGGGTCTAAAAAAAACCAGAGACGATCTGATAAATGCGTTGACAACACACGACAAACAGTGAGGTGTTTGCTTTTGAAAGTATATGATTTTACCGTACCCGAACTAAATATGTTCCGTACGTATTGCAACTTCACAGATGTTGAAAGAACATTGTTCGAGTATCGGGCAAAGAATATACCACTGGATAAATGTGCAGAGCTTATGAACGTAAGTCTGTCTACAGCAAAGAGAATCAGCAGGAGAGTTAATAACAAGATTATTAGAGTATGTTAAGGAGAACAGAATGGTAATTAATGGAAGAATTTTTGAAGAATTAAATATCACAAAAGATGGAGAACTGATTGCATCTATTGCAGACGGAGAACACGGAATCGTACATAAAGATGGCTATAAAGTACAGCTAGTTGTAGATGAAATCGGTATGACGTTTGCAGAAGCATTAGAAGCAATGAAAACAGGTGCAAAGGTTAAGTTACCCACATGGGGTGGGTACTGGTATTGGGATACAGAAAAAGAAACTATTATGATGCAGTGCAGAGACAAGGACAACGGAGAAAAAGGAGACTTATTAGATATTAGGGATACACAGATGGTTGAATACACGATCAGCAATATTTTATCTAATAAATGGAGAATCGCAGAGTAAAAAAAGAGGGTATTGAAAAGGCGAAAATCCATGATACAATATAAATGTAACAAGTAATAAGTTGTTGAATAAATCATTATAAGATTTTTTTAGTTTTAAATGAGAGTGGTTTGTTTCGGAGATACTTTTTCATGTTATAATACTTTAATCCTTTTTTTATTGTTTTGTTATGTATATAGTACGGTGGATTCCTCACGGAGTCCGTGGAAGTATAACTCAGTTGGTCAGAGTAGTCGGCTCATAACCGACCTGTCACAGGTTCGAGTCCTGTTGCTTCCATTTGCTCACTGTTGTGAGCATGAGAAATCATTTTTGAATTTCCTCAATTTTTTGGTTTAAATTTCATTTTTCAACACGACACCTTTTTTCATCAATTGGTGTTCCTCAATCTTATCCTTATTTTCAAGCACCATGGCCCCTATCATGGTGCTAATTTTTTAATTTAATATGATACTTTTGTGAGACTTTAACGACCTGTTAGAGTCTCTTTTTTAATGCGATAATTTACACATAAAAGGGAGGTGGAAGAGTGAACGGATATAACTATAATCCTTATGCACCGATGTATCAAGACACGATGCAATTGCAGGATAGGCTAAATCAGTTACAACAGATGCAACAGCAGTACAATAAACCAATGCCAGAGCCACAAGTTCCAACGCAGAATGTTAATTGGATACAAGTCGCAGGTATAGAGGGAGCAAAGAACCAGATCGTACAACCAGGGGCTACGGCATGGATGATGGATAACAACGCACCTTTCTTTTATGTAAAGAGTGTAGACGGTATGGGCAGTGCAACTTTTAAGGTGTTTAGGTTTGAAGAGATACCACCAGAAGCCACGCAGACAGTCCAAAAACAGAATGTAAACTATGATAATAGATATGTTACAAGAACAGAGTTTGAAGAGCTTCTAGCAAAGCTAGGAGAGCAACCAGAGAAAGGAGAGTTAAGCAATGAGTAATCCTTTAATGAACATGATAGGCGGTATGATGGGAAACAACAATCCTATGCAAATGGTACAGCAGGTAATGGGCATGGTAAGAGGGTCTAACAATCCGCAGTCTATGGTTGAGAGCATGGCACAGACAAACCCTGCGATCAAGCAGGCAATGGAAATGTGCAAGGGAAAGAACCCACAAGAAGTGTTTAATAGCCTATGCCAACAGCAGGGCATGAATCCACAGGATATTGTGGACAAAGTGAACAAATAGATATTAAGCGGTGCACAGCTTGGTAAATAAATTTATGGAGGACAACAACAATGAATGAAGCAATGGGACTCACTGCGGCAGATGTAGCGGCAGTGACAAGAAATGACGGATATGATAACGGCTTCGGCAACGGTGGTTGGTGGATTTGGATTATCTTAATTGCTTTCCTTTTCTGTGGTAACGGATGGGGAAGAAATAACGATACCGCAACGACCGCAGGCGAAAATGCTTTCTTATCCGATGAGTTTGTTAAGAGAGATATTTTCAATACAAACCAGAACGTATCTAATACAGCTTGTCAGACACAGAGAGACGTATTAGAAAGCAGATACACAACACAGTTAGGATTACAGCAGATGCAGGCACAACAGCAGGCTTGTTGCTGTGAAACACAGAAAGAAGTGTTACAGAACCGCTATGATGCGGCTTTAATGGCCCAGAATATGCAGGCACAGATGGCACAGTGTTGCTGTGATATTAAGGAAACAATCCTCGCAGACGGACAGGCTACACGCCAGTTGATGCAGGACAACACAATCCAGAATCTTAGAGATAAACTTGCGGACAGAGATAGAGACTTACAGTTATCTAACTTCCAGATTTCGCAGGTATCACAGACTAAGAACATTGTGGATGCTGTTAGACCATTCCCAACACCTGCATACATTACAGCAAGTCCTTATGTATCCTATAATGGGTATGCATACGGTGGTTGCAACTGCGGAAGTGTAAATGTGTAAATAAATCAAGCTTGTTGGAAGAATCCATATCTACTAAGTAGACTAGCAATATATTGACGATAGGGTGTCGGGTTCGGCATCCTATTTTTGTTTAGGAGGGAAAATTATGTTAAATGCGGTAAATGTAGCACAGCAGGATGTAAACAGTGGTGCAAACGTACTATTTGCGAATACACGATATAGTAGCAGACGTTGTACTTGTAATTATGGGTGGCTGAATCATGTAGAGGGGTCTGGTCTGTTTACGTTAACGAATAGATCAAACTGTCCTATGACTGTAGAGGTAGAATTTAACGGAAATGTATCCGCTAATGCAGCAGGAGCAACGGCACTTGCTGTAGAGCTTAACGGAGAAGCTATTGGTGGAACAGAAATGGACTATACAGTAGTTACAGCGAACACATTTCAGAACGTGGGAGCAACAACGGTTGTAACTGTACCATCTTGCGGTAGCTTAATCGTAAGCATCGGAAATGTAGGAACAACAGCGGCAATAGTAAAAGATGCGAATATTATTATAAAGCGTATCTCTTAAGGAGGTGCGATCATGATTGAATTTACAAACAATCTTGAAGTAACAAAAACAGAAGATATCTTTGACGAGATCAACAAAAGATATGTAGCGGCTATGATGATACACGGTCAAATGGCAGACTATTTCAACTTCTTAGGTTTGAAAGGCTACAAAAGATTACATGAATACCAGTTTCTTACAGAAAGCTTGGAGAGACGTGAAGTATGCAGGTATTTTGTAGATCATCACGGCAAGCTTTTAAAAGATTCTTTTAGCGGTACTATAAAAGTGATTCCAGACTCTTGGTATACAGCCAGTAGACTAAGTATCGGAAAATCTACAAAGCAGAAAGCCGTAGAGGATGGCTTTATAGAGTATCACAACTGGGAGAAAGAGACAAAAGAAGCCTATGAGAAGTACGCACAGCAACTTAGAACAAACGGAAACGTATCGGATGCATTATTTGTAGAATGTCTGGTAAAAGACGTATCTAAAGAGCTAGAAACGGTTGAAAAGATGGTTACTAATCTAATCTCTGTAGGATACGACATGGTGTATATTACAGAGACACAGGACTGCATTCATGAGAAATACAAAAAGAAGCTTAAGGGGGTCAAATTATGAGTGAAATCAAACATGTTCTGGAAGAACAGCTAGAAAGAGAAAAAAACTCAGCATTAAAACAGCTCACAACATCTAATCTTGATGCAATGTATAAGATTACAACAACATTATGCAATCTGGAAAAGATGGAGCATGGAGACATAGCGGAAACCGTCATGGATGCAGGAGAGAATCTTATTAAGAAGTACAGCAATGGCAAGTATGATAAAAATATAGATGCATTGTATGACAACTACTTAAGTGCTAAAATGGCATACAAAGAAAGCGGAGATCAAGGACACCGCGATAAGCTTATGGAATCGGTCGGTAGATTGATGGTGGAAGTGTATGATATGCTTTCTTCTATGGTTATTGATTCCGACTTTATGGACGAGAGAAAAGAAATACAGCGACAGATAAAGAAACTTGCGGAAATGTAAAAAAAGAGGGTATTGAAACGGCATATTTTAGGGTTTACAATAAATATGTAGGAATTATGCAGATTTGCCACAGCCTCCTTGTAAGTACAGAGTTTTTTAAGCGTTTTTGGTTACATGACAACAGGAAAAGAGTTCGAGGCTCGAGTGGGGTTCAAGTCCCCACATTTCTTTTACCTTGACTTAGGTATATAAGTCTTAATCCATTACCGCAGACATAGCGGTATACAAACAATGTAGGAGGATATACAATGCAGAATTACGAACAGATTTTAGCAGAATTAGGAATCGAAATCCCAGAAGATAAAAAAGCGGATTTAAAAAAGAAAATGTCTGAAAATTACAAGACTGTAGCTGACTACAATAAACAGGTAGAAAAATGTAACAGGGTAATAACAGAAAGAGATGAGTACAAAACATCCGTAGAAGATGTACAGTCAAAACTTTCAGAGTTAGAAAAAGAAGACGTAAACGGTCTTAAAGAACAGATTTCTACACTAAAAACAGAGATTGCAGACAAAGATAAAGCTATGGATAAACTTTCTAAGCAGGTAGAACTCAAAGAGAAAGTAAACGATTTCTTATCTGGCAAAAAATTTGTAAATACATTTGCAGAAGAAGCTATCCGCAAGGGAATGCTTGAAAAACTGGAAGAAGAAAACGGGAAAAATGCAGAAGATGTTTTTAATGAACTTTATACAACAGATGGGAAAGTAAACGAGGGCATCTTTGTTGAAGAAAAAAAAGAACCTAAAAATAATATTCCGAGTTTTACGACAAAATTTAATAGCGGAGAACGAAAAAAAGGAGTTCAGAAGTTAAATGAAATGTCTTTAGATGCTCAAATTGCGTTAAAGGCAGAAGACCCAGACCTCTACAACTCTTTAGCAAACGACAAATAGAAACCATACCGACTCACAATTTGGAAGTGAGCCGCTAACCTAAAATCCCTTAATAGTTGTAGGTAGATGGGACAAAGATAAGTCCTTATCTATTCTTATTTTGGGTAGAAAGGACTTTTTTTATGCCAAGAACAGGAACTTTTGGCGGATTCGCTTTTGATCCAGAAGTTTTTTCACGATACATGAGCGAAAATGCAACATGGAATGATGCGATTATTGCATCTGGTGTATTAGCACAGGACAATACAATCATGGATTTAATCGGAGAAAAAGGAAATGTCGCAACAATTCCATTCTATACACCGATTGATGAACAGGACTCACAGGCTTTAAACAACGATGGAGAAACAGACAATACACCTGTTGAAATCACAGGAAAGAAACAGACTTGCATGTTAATCCAGAGAATGAAAGCTTGGAAATCAAAAGACTTTACAAAAGAGTTAACAGGTGCAGACCCTATGACTCATGTTGCAAACTCTGTTGCAAGCTTCTATAAGCAGGTAAGAACACGTGACTTAATGACTACAGTTGATGCAGTTTTAAGCCTGTCTGGTATGGAAAACCATATTACAGACTTATCTTTAACTGGCGAGGGCACTGTAGGAGATGCAAACAAAATTGACGATACAACACTTATCTTTGCACAGCAGAAAGCTTTAGGAGATTCCGCTGACAAGATGGGATTACTTGTATTAAACTCTTACATTTATGCAAAGTACAAAGCAATGGGACTTGTTGACTACAACAAATACACTATTGCTAACGCAGTAGAAAGAGAAGTAAATCTTCCTACAATCGGTGGATTTATCCCACTGGTAACAGACAGATTTACAGTTGATACAACAGGAACAAATCCAGTATACAAAACTTATATGCTTGGTACAGGTTCAGTATTGACTTGTGATAAGACAAACTATGAAAATCCTTATTATACAAACTATGACCCAGAAACATCTGCCGGTATTGAAAAGCTGTATACAAAACAGGGTTATGTATTACATCCTAACGGATTTTCTATTAATGCTAACAAGATTGCAAAAGAGTCTCCTACAAATGCAGAGTTAGGAACTAAAGGAAACTGGTCTTTAGCATTTAATCAGAAGAATATCCGCATGGGTGTTATTAAATCCAACGGATAAAAAAGGAGTGATTTCATGGCGTACATTGACTATGAATATTACAAAACCCTTTTTGGAGAGAAAGCAATCCCAGAAGCAGACTTTAATCGTCTGGTCTGGGATTCTTGCAAGAAGATAGATAATGCCACAACAGGTGTGGATAACGTAAAGAAACTTAAGATTGCTTTTCCGACCGATGAGGACGATGCAGAAGCAGTAAAAAGATGTATCTGCGAACTTCTGTCAATCACATACAAGATTGAGCAGGCAGAAGCAAGAGTCGAAGCATCACAAGGCTACATCACGTTAGAAGATGGAACTGTGATGAGTAAGCAGGTAGCATCTAAGAGTGCAGGAAACGAGAGTATAAGCTATGTGACTTCCAGTAACGCAGGTACGGCTACATTGATAGATAAGTGTTTAGCGGATAAGGAAGCACAAAAGCAGTTATACTCTGACACAATAAGAGACTACTTATCGGGTGTCACAGATGCCAACGGAGTAAGTCTACTGTATATGGGAATGTACCCAACGGAGTATTTATGAAAGATTGTAAAGTAAATGTTTTAGGAACTACATATAAAATTAGATTCAGACATGAGAATGAAGATGAAAAACTACAAGAATTGTCTGGTTATTGCGATTATTCAAATAAAACAATAGTCGTTGCAATTTTTGAAAAAAGTGTTGATTCTGTGAATAACATTGAATCGGTTCAAAAAAGTGTGCTTAGGCATGAGATTATGCACGCTTTCTTATATGAAAGTGGTTTAGATGGGCAGTCTTGCAACGTAGATTGTTGGGCAAAAAATGAAGAAATGATTGACTGGTTTGCTTTACAGTCTAAAAAGATTTTTAAAGCTTTTAAAAAAGTAGGGGCATTATAGACAGGGGGATACGATGTATAACGATACAATCACACTTTTTAATAGGTATGAAAGTAAATTGGGAGATACATGGTATCCCTCTATTTTGCATAATACGAACCTAAACATGGATAAAGCAAGCATCGTTGCAAAGTACGGTTCTGAATCACAGGACAATGCTGTATTAAACGTGCAGTATAGCCTAAAAAGCGGTCAAAAGATGGTAGGGAGTAAATTATGGCTACCGCCTAAAGAATGGTGTAAACAGACGAATGATAAGCTGTCAGAAGCACTTACGTTTAGTTCTAAGGCGAATAGTTTTGATTTCTTTATCGTTGGCGAATGGAAGAATGAAGAACCGATTGCAGAGGATGATTATATTGACGGATTCTATGAAGAAATGAAACTTAAGTATGATTATGTCTTTGCAATAACTGGAAGTGCCTTTTACGACATAATCCCGCACTTTGAGGTAATGGCTAAGTAGGTGGTTATATATGGCTAAGAAGAAATTAGGAAATGTTAATGTGAATACACAGAACATGAGAGCTAATATCAGTCTGGCGAGATTCGATGAACAAATACAAAGTGCTCAATATTGGTTAGATAGTCAAGTTATGACTGATATGGTCCCATATATGCCACATGAAACAGGTACATTCATTAACGTAACGAGAGCAAAAAGTGCTTCTCTTGCAGGTACTGGAATGGTGTGTGCAGGTACTGGACCGATGGGACGTTTCTTGTACTATGGTAAAGGTATGGTTGACGAATTAACAGGGTCTCCATGGGCGAGAAAAGGTGCTAAGAAAGTATTAGTCACTGAATTTGCAGGACAAACCAATGCAAAAGAAGACCTGTCCTATTCCAATCCTAAAGCTACTCCAAAATGGTTTGAAACAGCAAAGAAGAATCACGGTAAAGCATGGGTTACTCATGTTAAGAAGCAGGCAGGAGGAAGTTAATGGCAGAAGAAAAGAAACCAGTCAAGTACGACATTGATGGTTTTGACGTGATCACAACAGCATTGCAAGAACTGGTAAATCAATTCCCAGAATTAAGAGAGGGAGACGAAATTGCATTTTCTACATTAGATGATGCAAGCGGAAAAGCAATGTTCCCAGTAAGCGGTGCAGTGATTGAATCAGAAAAAGAGAGTATCACAGGACACGTCACACAGGTATGTCTGTATCCGTTTTGTGTGATACATCGTGCAAGCGGTACAAAACCAAAGAGGAAAGCAGAAATTAAGGAGTGGTTGGATAACCTTGGTAAATGGTTAGAAAAGCAAACAATCACAATTAAAAACAACACATATAAACTAGAAGAATATCCAGTGCTGACAGGCAATCGAAAGTTTTTAACGATTGACAGACAGACACCTGCATATTTGGACAGTATAAACGAAAACAAGTCTGAGAATTGGGCTATCAATATTTCTGCCCGATATCAAAACGACTTTGATAGATAAATTAACTATTAACTGGTCTACGACAGGATGTAGATCACTGACCTTGAAAAGATAAAGGAGAATCATAATGGCAGTTACAACAGGTAAAATTGACCGTAAGTATATGGCTCATTTCTTAGATGCAGGCTCTTTGTGCGGTGGTAAAACACCATCCTATGAACGTCTTGGAAAAGACTTAGAAGAGTACAATGTCGAACTTAATCCCGATACAGAAACAAGTAAAAATATTATCGGAGAATCTACATTCAAACACAACGGATATGAGGTTTCCTCAGAAGCCGACCCTTATTATGCAGAAGCTGACAGCACATTAAGCCAGAAGTTGCAGGAGATTATCGACAATCGTTACAAAGACGATAATCTGAAAACTACCGCAGTAGAAGTACACCTATGGAAAGAAGCATCAAGCGGAGCTTATGAAGCATACGCAGAAGATTGTTATATTGTTCCAACATCCTACGGTGGAGACACAAGTGGTTACCAGATTCCATTTACAGTTAACTACGCAGGAAACCGCAGAAAAGGTACTTACAACGTAACATCCGGAACATTTTCAGAAAGTGCTACACAGGACTTAAAAGACAACAGCAAAGCAGTTTTATCATAACAAGGAGTGCAGGATATGGAAGAACTTAGACGAAAAGTCAAAACTGGGGCATTAAATGTAATTTTAACGAATGAAGATGATGAGGAAATCGGAAGATTCCCATTCAACCCAGTTGATTTAAATATCGTAAGAAGATACGAAGAAGTTGTTACTAATTTGGAAAAGATGGAACTTCCAGAGGATGCTACAGAACAGGATATCTTAGAACTGTCTGACAAATTAGAGGGGCAGATTGATTACTTGCTTAACTCTAAAGCTTCTAAGTCTGTATTTGCTATTTGCAATCCGCTAACTCTTACAGAAAGCGGAGATTTCTTCATCGAGAACATCATCGTGGAAATCGCAGATATTATTGAGCAGGTAACAGACCAGAGAATTAAGAAGAAACAGGCGAAAATTAAAAGGGCAACGTCTAAATATCACAAATAATGGAAGTTTGGGAACTTCCTACATCCATAGTAGTTGGTGGCATAGATTATGAAATACGCACAGATTTTCGTGCAGTTCTGGACATTTTAAAAACATTTAATGACCCAGACTTTGAGAACGATGAAAAGTGGATTGTTTGCCTTACCATTTTATACGTTGATTTTGGAAATATGCCACCACAAGACTATGAAGAAGCTATTGAAAAAGCCATCGAATTTATTGACATGGGTATCAAAGATGATGGGAAGAAACAACCTCATGTGATGGATTGGGAACATGATGCACCAGTTATCATCCCATCTGTTAACCGTGTACTTGGAAAAGAAATACGAGCTATGCAGTATTTACATTGGTGGACTTTTTTAGGAGCTTACATGGAAATTGGAGAGTCTTTGTTTTCGCAGATTCTTAGTGTTCGCATGAAGAAAGCCAAAGGAAAGAAACTGGAAGATTGGGAAAGAGAGTTCTACAAAGAAAATAAAACGCTTATTGACCTAGATGTTAAATATTCCGAAGAGGAATTAGAAGAACAGAAACGTTTGAACGATTTACTGAATGGGAAAGGGGCGTGATTGAATGGCTACACAAAAAGCGGATGGAAGTATTTATATCAAAACAGAAATTGATACAACCGAAGCAAAAGCAAGTGTGAAAGAAATCGCATCTCTTTTAAAACGTTTATCCAATCAAGTAAAAACCATTGGAAAATCAATGGAAAAAGCCATAAGTGGCGGTATAAAAGCACCAGATACAAAAGGTATGGATGTTGTCGAAGAAAAAGCAAAGACCGTGGCTGAGGAACTGGAAAAGACCGCACAGGCAGAAAAGAAGCTAGAAAGCATAGATATTAAATCTAATGCACTTGATACGTTAGATAAAGCGATAGAAACCACAGGACAGAAGCTTGCAGAGTTGGAAAAAGCACAGATGGATGTATTCAACAGAAATCAGAGTGCAACTTCTTCCCCTGCATTTCAAGCAATGGAGAGTGCCGCTTCTAAATTAGATCAGCAATATGAACAGTTGATTGCAAAAAAGAAGCAGTTGGAAACATCTACAACAGGAAAGACTGGACTGCCTAAGACTGGAAAGCTGACAGGTGGAACAGGTCTGGCAAGTGAGGAAAGTGCTAACGCATTAGCTAAACTTAATGCAGAGATCACAGGCACAGAAACAAAAGTAGAACTGTTAAATAACAGCTTGGAGCAAACAGCACAGGCACAACAAAAGATAAGTGACAGCTCTATCAATACTACAGCTTATCAGATTCTTGAGCAGACACTACAGCAGGTAGAATCACAGTTTAATCAAGTTGCACAGACTCAGCAAGAGTTGTTCGCAAGGAATCAGAGTGTTACTTCATCTCCTGCTTTTATGGCATTAGAGAGTGCGGCAGAGAAGCTTGGTCGGCAGTATGATTCATTACTTGCTAAGAAACGGCAGTTAGAAAGCGGTGGGGGAGCAGTACAAACACCTGCGATCAAGACAGCCCCTATGACTGGTGCATATTCTGCCACGGCATCTAGTGCAAGTCAAAAAGCTTTGGATGCCTTAAACAAAGAAATAACACAGACAGATGCAAAAGAAAAAGGACTTGTTAACACAAATAGTAGGCTTGGTTCATCATTTAAGAATGTCAGTCAGTCTGTGGACAGTGCTAAGACAAAGACAGGCGGTATTTCATCTATCTTTAGTAGAATGGGTGGAGTCGTATCTGGACTTGGAAAACGTCTTGGTGTACTGGCACAGAACTTCACAAGCACTACAAACAGTGCTAATAATGCAAAATTTTCTATTGGTCGAATGGTCGGTATGAGTATATTATATTCTACCGTTTTTGGAATGATTTCTAAAGTTAACAGTGGAATCATGACAGGCATCAATAACCTTGCACAGTATTCGTCAGCTACTAATGCTTCGATATCTTCTATGATGTCAGCATTAACTCAGTTACAAAACAGTTTAGCAACAGCATTTGCACCGATTTTGTCCGTAGTAGCACCGATTTTGACGGCATTCATGAATATGCTATCGAAAGCGATCACATACATTGGAATGTTTATAGCAGCACTAACAGGACAGAAATCTTTTACGAAAGCAAAAGCTGTACAAGAAGATTATGCGGCATCACTGAACAAAACATCCAGTGGAGCTAATAAGGCGGCAAAAGCTACAAAGAATAACGCAAATGCCACAAAAAAAGCAAATAAAGAGATACAGACATATCTTTCTGGACTGGATGAAATCCGACAGTATCAAAAAGAAAAAGATAACGATACACCTAGTTCTTCTACCCCATCCGCAGGCGGTGGAGGTGGTGGCGGTGGTTACACTGGTCCATCCATTGGAGATATGTTTGAGAAAGTTCCTATTGAATCTTCCATCGCAGATATTGCTAAGAAGATTAAGGGCCTCATAAAAAAAGAGGACTGGGAGGGACTTGGAGCTTATATTGCATCGGGTATCAACAAAGGATTGCAAAAAATCTATAATGCCATCAATTGGGATAATGTAGGCCCGAAGATTACATATTTTGTGAACGCATTTACACGGACATTCAATAGTCTTGTTGATCACATAGACTGGGATTTAATGGGACGTACTGTGGGTGCAGGTATTAATACAATTGTCAACACACTGAATCTGTTGATAGAGGGAATCAATTGGAAAAATCTTGGTTCAAAAATTGCAACAGGTATCAACGGTTTATTCAACGAAGTAAATTGGAATAATGTAGGGCAGTTGTTTGCGAATAAAATAAATGTTCCGTTTCAAATGTTAGAGGGAGCTGTAAATACTCTTAACTGGGCAAAAATAGGAACGTCAATAGGTGGATTTTTGAATGGTGCAATCAACCAGATAGATGTTAAGTCTATTGGTACAAGCTTATCTGGATTAGCATTAGGAATATTAACAACATTAGATAATGCACTTACTACAACAAACTGGTCACAGCTTGGCACAAAATTAGCAACATTATTAACATCCATTGATTGGGTCGGAATATTTGTCAATGCAATATCTGTTGCAGGGAAAGCCATTACGGCATTAACACAACTCGGTGTGTCTTTTATGGATAACTTGGCAAAAGGTATTACAAATGGGACACAGCAGTTTATTAGTAAGGGATTATCAGCACTGACCAATTTTACTGCAAACTTAAGAAGCAATGCAGGAAAATTAGTAGATTCTGGTCTCCATCTTATGTTAAATCTTGCTAAAGGTATAGCTAATGCCATGCCAGATATCATCAAAAATGTTCCACAGATCGTTATTAATATTGCAGGAGTCATTAACGATAATGCCCCTAAGATATTGGTCGCAGGAATACAGCTTATTGCAATCCTGCTAAAAGGTCTTATACAGTCTATACCAACATTGATTGCAAATGTACCAAAGATTGTGCAGGCAATCGTCAGTGTATTTACAGCTTATAATTGGCTATCACTTGGAAAAAGCCTCATCACAGGTATTAAAAACGGAATTATGAATGCAAAAAATACTGCGGTTGATGCTATGAAGAATACATACAATGGCGTGATTGATGCGATAAAGAATTTACCGTCTAAACTCAAAGGACTTGGAGAAAACGGAATTAAAGGGATAGGCAATGGAATTACTGGGAAATTGTCTGGACTTAAAACAACGGCAGGAAAAATATTGACCAATATTATAGAAGCGGTTAAAAATCTACCTAGAGAGTTGGCAAAAAAAGCGACATCTGCTATTAGGGGTATGAAAACTACATTTAAAAATGTTGACTGGGGAAGTGTCGGCATGAATGTAGTAAAAGGTATTGCAAAAGGTGTTGGAGATTTTGCATGGATTTTGGTTGATAAAATGACAAGTCTTGCACAAAAGGCGTGGGAGGGTGTGAAAGATTTCTTCGGAATCCATTCTCCATCAAGACTTATGAGAGATACGGTAGGTAAGATGATTCCTGCCGGTATTACAGTAGGTCTGGAAAAAGCTTTTCCAGATACGATTGATACATTATTAGACCAATCTAAACAGTTGGCAAATGTACCATTTACAGCACCATATATTACAAGTGGAGCGGTAATACCTGCGAAAGCATCCGCAGCGATCGCACAGAAGCAGAGTAGTACAAGTAGCAGTAATAATGACGTACTAAATTTACTTGAGCAGCTATTAGCAGTTATGAAAGATTTAGAATCAGATAACAGTGGTAACAATGTCAGAGATTATCATTTCACTGCACAGATTAACCGCAGAACGTTATTTGATGAACTTATCGAAGAAGCGAAACTAAGACAAATGAGTAACGGCAGAAACCCATTTAGCCTTGTGTAGAAAGGAGTAAGACATGGCACAGGATTATATAAAAATCAATGGTGTGAAAATATGGCAACCAGATTGCGACATAGCTGTAGCACTCGAAACCACGTATACGCAAGGTTCAACAAGGGCACAGTCTGGAAAAGGGAAATTTACACCGATGTTTACGGTAGAGCGTTTCCCATATACGGCTACGGATATTCCAATGTCAGAAGCTTCAAAAATCCTGCAAATGGTAGCAAAAGGAAAACCTTTTGATTTGCATTATTTTTCTGTGTACCACAATGAATGGAGAACGGCTAAGTTTTATGTCGGACAGGTATCGGACATAAAAATACAAACATTGGAGAAAAACAAAGAGAAATTATCTAGTTTTTCGTTCAATGCACAGGGGGTTAACCCGATATGATAAATGTAAGTAATGAGTTTAAAACTCTAATGTCAGAAAGACAGGATTTTAAAGAGTATGCAGAAGTTACACTTGCAAATGGCACAGTTTTAGAACTGACAGAGGATGATTTTTCAATAGATAACAATAGTCTGGTTGATTCTGCAGGGGCAAACTCTATTCCTTTAGGAGTTGCCCTTAGTAGAAACGTACAGTTAGAAATTATGAACGACGATGATCACTTATCTGATTATGATTTCTTTGGAGCAAAAATCAGACTATATCTGACGTTTGAATTATCATCAACGATAGAAAAAATTGAATACGGTACATTTACCGTCACTCAACCAGAAACCTACGGAAGTGTTGTAACGATTGTTGGCTACGATGATATGTATAAAGCAGATAAGACATACAGCACAACATTGACATTCCCTGCGACAGCAAAGAGTGTGTTGATTGATAGTTGTGATACCTGCGGTATCTTGATTGGAAATAGTAACTTTTTACATAATGACTTCCAGATACCAACCATGCCATCTAGTGAGTATACACACCGACAGATTATAGGTTTTATCGCTATGATTGCCTGCGGAAACGCAAGAATTGACCGTACAGGACATTTACAGATAATGACCTATGATTTTAACTATGACAGCGGTAATGTTCATACTTTGACCGATTACAACACTCTGACGAATGATACAAACGATGTGCAGGTAACAGGCGTGCAAATGACAAAGACTGTCACTAAGACAACAACCGATGAAGATGGTAACGAAAATGAAGAAGATGTGGAAGAATTAGTCAAATACGGTTCAGATGGCTACGTTTTAGAAATAGAGAATCCGTTAGTTGCAGGTCATGAAGAAACATTAGTTTCTTGGATTTATGAAAGATTCAAGGATGTAACGTTTCGTGGATTTACGATGGATTATATTTCTTATCCAATTGCAGAGTTTGGAGACAAGATAAAGATTACAGACTGGCGAGGTAAAAGCTTCTATTCTGTATTAACAGATGTAAACTTTGTATTCTTTGGATATACAACACTTAAAAATAGTGCAGAATCTCCAATGAGAAATCAAAGCAATTACACGTCAAGTGAACAAAAAGCACTGATTCAAGGGAAAGAATTAGTTGAACGTGAAAAGACAAATCGTGAAATTGCAGTTAAAAAGTTAAATGATACATTAAAAAACAGCTCTGGCATGTATTCTACGGCAGAAAAACAACCAGACGGCTCTACTATTTACTATTTGCACGATAAACCAACAATCGCAGAATCACAGAATGTTATCAAACTAACAGCCGAAACAATTGGTTTTTCCACGGATGGAGGTAAAAATTATCCATATGGTTTTACAATCACAGGCGAAATGATAACAAGATTGCTTTATGTAGAGGGAATTAATGCAGATTATATTAATACTGGTGCATTGACAGTCAAGGATAAATCTGGAAATATTATCTTTTTTGCAGACATAGAAACTGGTACTGTAAGGATTTCTGGAGATAACGTCACAATAGGTGGAAAGACTGCAACAGAAGCGATTAATGACGCAATCAATGAAGCGAAAAAGTCTCGTGCTATGATTATAAATCTTGACAAGGACTATCAAGCAATCACAACAGATTACAAAGGAGAATACACAGCGTTTCCAGAATGTCACACGACAGCACAAGTGTTGTGGGGGCATACAGATATATCTAACGATTGCAGTTATAGTATTCAGAAATCTAGTGGAATTGTAGGCTCTTGGGATAATACAACTCATACTTACACTGTAACAGCATTGATTGCAGATACAGGGTGGATTGATATTACAGCAAATTACCTTGATACATATACAGTTACAAAGCGTTTTGATGTTGCAAAGGTTAAAAGTGGTGCACCAGGTGCACAAGGAGACGGTACTTACCTACACATTAAGTATAGCAACGATGGTGGTAAGACGTTTACGGATGCAACAGTAGGCTCATGGATAGGAACTTGCGTAGATAGCAACGTAGAAGCACCCCTCGATGTTAATGCGTATACTTGGGCGAAAATCGAGGGAAAAGCAGGTCGTACATACTTTATGGAAACATCATCTAGTATTGTAAAAATGTCAGCGGACAGTACAATAGTTCCAAACTTCATTACATTGTCTGGTTATTATCGTGACGGAACAGAAACAGCACGTACAGCTTATAAGTGCCGATTTAAGATTGAAGAGACAGCAGACAATGAGACGTACAACACTGTATACACATCGACAGAAGATGAAACTGATATTACTCATGCATTGTACTCTGCATTAGCAACAGGCTCAAATGGAATTAGTGCTGATGAAACTAACGGAATCGCAATTTCACGAAATCTTACAGCACTTAGATGTACGATGTATGCAGCAGGTGGATTCACACAGATTCTTGACATTGAGACAATCCCAGTTGCAATAGACGTTGATGCACTGACACACGAAGATATATTTAATCTGTTGACGAATAATGGAGCGTGGCAAGGTATTTATCGTGGGTCTGATGGAAAGCTGTATATAAATTTTTCTTATGGAAGAGGTGGAACATTAAATCTTGGTGGAAAAGCTGATACATATGGAGACGGGGAATTACACGTTTATAATTATTTCGACAAAGAAGTTGTGACGATAGACAATAAAGGGATTATAGTACTGAATTATTCACTTGGAATTTCGGCTGATGAAAAGCCAATATCATATGTGTGTATAACACCAGACGTGTTCGGTGGTATATATATATCTGAAAACAAGGATGGAACTGGTGCATGTGCGATTTTGTCCCCAGATGAGATTATATTAAAAAATAACAGCAGTGGACCACTTACAGTACAAACAGACATAACAATGCATATGACGGATGAATCACTTTATCTTGGGTCGATAAGTGAATATAAATTTCATTTTGGAAAAGAAAGATCAAGTTTTTATCAGCCAGTTACTATTGGCGGAAGTTTGTCTGTTACCGGAGAAAAAAACAGAATTATAGACACAGAAAATTACGATACAAGAAAGCAGTATTGCTACGAGACAGCAACTCCATATTTTGGAGACATCGGAACAGCACAAACTGATGAAACAGGAAAATGTTACATAGACATTGACGATATATTTGCAGAAACAGTAAACACAGGTGTTGAGTACCAAGTATTCTTGCAGAAAGAGGGACAAGGCGACATATGGGTAGAAGAAAAGACTGACAGTTACTTTATCGTAAAAGGTACTGAAAATCTTAAGTTTTCATGGGAAATCAAAGCAATTCAGAGAGATTATGAGTTTGAACGACTTGAAAAATTCGACAACTCAGAGAAAGAAGAAGTAATTGACTACGAGAAAGAATACATGGAAGAAATCAACGATTTAATTAAAGAGCAGGAGGAAATGTTAAATGAAACAGTTGAGTAGCTTTATGGTATTAAATATTGACGGTGGAGACAGGGTATCATACACATACAATGAGATTGACGATAACACAGGAGAACCATTGTCACAGAATAAAAAAGAAAATTTCTGGGTAGTAGATAAAGAACTTAAAAAGCACATTGATGCTATCAGAAGCTACGTCAGAGAAAACAAGTTGAATTAAGGAGTGATGTTATGGCAATCAATATACCTTTAATACATATTTCAGATTTAACAGAGAAAACGTCTATATCTGATGATGATTACATGCTTACTGGTGGAAGCACCGCCAGTAAGGTTAAGTGGTCAACGATTGTGTCACTGATTAAAACTAAATTAGGAATAAGTAAAATACAGTCAGATATTTCTACGTTAAATAGTGATTTTTCCAGTTTACAGTACAAAGATTATGGAATTGATGGATTTGCCATTAAAATAAATAGTCAACTAGCAATGATTTATATGTGGTATGGCAAAAGTTTGACAGGCGGGAATATATCTCAAACTTTATTAACATTGCCCGATAATATTACATTTAACAGGGAAGTTTTTACACCGTGTGAAATTCTTGATAGTTCTTGGTCCCCATGTGGAAATACTGGATACATAACTATTAATAACAATAAAGTGTACGTACGTTGTAAAGAAACAACATCTTACGGTGTCGTAATAGCAAATGTGATTGTTCCTGCATCATATGTCAATATTCCATAGTTCTATTATTTAGCGAGAAAAGATAATATGCAGTTTTATATCCAACCAGATATGGCAGAACTGTATTCAAAACAAGGATATACAATCATCAAACTAGAAGAAGTAGTGTTGAATGATACACAAATATCTGAGATTTCAACACAGGAAGCAGGAATGATGATAGATAAAGAACCTACTGAAAAAGAAATTGAGCTTAAAGACAAGAAAGCACTGAAAGAATTTTTGGAAAAATCTGGTGTAGAAGTAAAAGATGTAGAAAAGAGGTAGAAAAGAATGGCAAAGATAAATGATTTACCGCTGTTGCCTAATCCGACAGAAGATATGTATTGTCTGGTTGGAAAAGATGATTTAAAGAAAGTTCCATGGTCTGCGATTATGGGGCAGATTGGAGCACCTTATATTGCAACTACTGTCGCAGGCATGACAGACAAAACAAGAGTCTATGTCTATCAAGGTAGTGAGTCTGGTTATACAAGTGGCAATTGGTATTACTGGAATGGGTCTGCATGGACTTCTGGTGGTACTTATAATTCGGCTGCGGTAGACACAGATAAAACACTTACACAATCAGATAAGCCTGCGGATTCGGCTGTAGTTGGAAAGGAAATTGGTTCACTAAAGGAATCTTTAGATTACAAGCAAAACACGGAGCTAATGCCCACACAATTTGAGACTATAGTTGGTTATTACAAAGGAACAGAATTTGTAGAAGGTCAAAGAGCATGGGGTGCAAGAATTGCAAGAGTATCAGTCCAAAGCGGTGAAAAATATAGATATATGTACTCAACAGATTTACCTACTATCGTTACATTTTTGAATGATGAAAAAAATGTTATTTCGCAAATAACGGTAGCCAGAAACACAAGAGGAATAATAGATGTATATATCCCAGACGGAGTTGCTTATGCTGATTTCTATAGTGCTTTCCACAGTGAGAAGTTTGAATGTTTGAAATATTCAAACTCTAGCAAATTAGAAAGTATGATATTTTCCGATGACATAGAATCGTTTAAAGTTATATCTAATAGATACTTTTCTCCATCACAAGAAGAGCTAGTTGTGAGCAACGGTCAACAACTATATAGTTATACTGCTACAGAAAGCTCGATATTTAGAATATCTTTTATACAACATCAGCCATTTACTGCATATGTTGATGATTTTTGTTGCGTAGACAGTAATGATTATGTAAATGGTACGGAAGTCTATCGGGAGAATTATATAGTGTATGTTCCGAAAGGAAAAACATTAAGAATTAATTCTTATATTTCATCAAATGAAGAAGAAAAAACGAAAATAGAAAAATATATTGAAATATCTGAAAAATATATTAATGAAAAGATTCCAGAAATAGAAGAAGTTGTTGATGTTGTTTCAAAAGATTTAAAAAATCCCGTTTCGTCAAAGGGGGTATACAATGCAATACAGACAAGCGTAGTTAATATTTCAACGGGCTTGCCATTTGTTGCTGTTGCATCAAGCGAAGCACCAAAAGCTATAAAATCAGTTTGCAAATTTGTATGCGACGGAACTGACGATAACATAGAAATTCAAAATGCTATTGATTCACTCGCTTCAACAGGAGGAAAAGTTTTTCTCACCAAAGGGAAATACTACATATCTACATCGATTGATACTGGTAACACACTCGTTGAGTTATGCGGAGAAGGTGCTTTGCTTGATTTGCATGAGGATACTAAGGAGTCTACCATTAGAGGGGGAACTATTCTTCAAGCGGTTGGAAATGTGGATTTGTTGCATATTGGTGGAGCAAAAGGAACAACGGTTCATGATATTGCCTTTTTCGGATATGGACGCAATAAATCAGATAATACAAGTTTTGGTATTCGATTTACTGGATATGCAGATACAGATAGAATTTATAATTGTGGATTTACGAATTGCGCCGTTGCAATTGGGTCAGACATTGCGACAGACGTTGTATATATTCATAATCTATCTATTCAAAGAAATAAAATTGGAATTAGGCTGTATCGCACAGATGCGGAAATCCATGATTGCTTGTTCTGCGAAAATATTGGAGCAGAAACTGTTGTGTGGGATAATACCACATACAATATCAACTGCGCTGATATCTGCGTAAAGGACGGCGGGAGTAAAATTTACAATAACACATTCAGACGAAGTGGTATGTGTTATGATATTTACAACGTATACGGCAATGAGAGCAAGCTGGAGTCAGATGTTGTAAATCCTATATCATCTGTGGTATTACTTGGAGTCGCAAAGATACTTTCTAATTATTTTTACGACCAAATTTATGCAAATTGCGTAAGGGTTATGAGTAAACCAGACTTTATATACATCGAAGGAAACTCTTTTACAAAATGGGGAAGAACAGAATTAGAGGACGAAAGTAAAAAAGCGGCTATTTGCTTTGAAAAGGGTAGCGTATTTGGCACAGTTATGAATAATAGATTCTATAGCGATAGTAATACTGATAAATTTACCGATAAATATGCAATATACGAAGTAAGTATCGGGAATGATGATAGTTATTGGTCTTATAGTAATACTTATGCAAATAACTTTATTGGAAATCTAACAGGGGAAACAGATAAAAAATGCGTTATTGTGGGTACATCCGTTAATAATAAATTTATTAATAATATAATAGCGGAAAAATATAAAGACACTGCTGTAGTTAACTAAAGCAGAATTTAGTTAACCAAAAGAAGTTTTATCAAGTATAAAAAACCCCTACAAACTGTAGGGGGAAAGTATAAAATTGAAGATTAAGTATGAAAAAATCTTCAAATACATATTAACATATATTTCCACAAAATGAAAGGAGAAATCAATTATGAATTTTAAATTAAGACTACAGAATAAAGCAACATTAATATCTATCGCAGGTTTAATCGTCAGCACAATCTATCAGATTTTAGGACTTTTGGGAATTGTGCCATCAATATCAGAGGATATGGTTACACAGGGGATTGGAATATTACTTAATATTGTCTTTGCAGTAGGCATTATTACAGACCCAACAACACCGGGGGTAAAAGATAGTAAGCTTGCAAAGAACAAAACAGATATTGCAGAGGTAATCGAATATAAGGAGGACTAATATGGCACATACGGTAGACAAGCTTCTTACAGTAGCCAAAGGAGAAGTCGGATACTTAGAGAAGAAAAGCAAGAAGAATCTAAACAGTAAGACAAAAAACGCAGGTAGCAACAACTACACTAAGTACGGAGCATACTTTGGCATTAACGGACCAGATGCCTATTGGTGTGACATGTTCGTGGATTGGTGTATGGTGCAGGCATACGGCAGGGATGTAGCAAAAAAACTCTTACATGGATTTAGTGCATACACTCCAACATCAGCACAAAAATTCAAAAACAATGACCAGTGGCATAAAACACCACGGATTGGAGACCAGATTTTCTTCAAGAACTCTCAAAGAATCTGCCACACTGGAATTGTGTATGCAGTCACAGACGAGATGGTGTTCACAATCGAGGGCAACACATCCAATGGAACAGCCGTTGTACCAAACGGTGGTGCTGTATGCAAGAAATCCTACGCAAAGAGTAACAGCCGTATTGCAGGATACGGAAGACCTGCATATGATAAGGTATCAGTTAGCTATACTACAGTTAAAAAAACATCTTCTAAATCTGCAATCAAGTGGTTACAGAAGAAGCTAAACGCAAATTGTACATACGCAAATAATCATCCGCTGTCTGTAGATGGTATCTGGGGAACTAAGACATACGAAGCACTACAGAAGTATTGGAAACAGTTGGGTTGGAAGACAACAGGAAGTTACGCAGGAAAGAAAACTTGCACAGCTCTGAAAAAAAATAGAAAAAAGTAGTTGCAATGTCGAAAATGATGTGATATTATAATCATCGTTGGTTACGAAATGTTCCATTTTCGTTCCAACCAAAATTAAAGACAATTGAGTTTATGCGGTTTGAGAGCATTTTGACCCCTTGACTTTTAATCAAGTTGTCCGGGGTTCGAATCCCCGCACGCTCACTATTAGATAAGAAGAGACAGAGTTTTAGAGAATTTAGAACTCTGTCTCTTCTTATGTCATAGGAAATTTCGATGAAATCCCCTATGATATAAAAAGACATCAATGGAAAAAACAAAATTTACCAAAAAAGTAAAAAAATATATTGAACATACAAAAAGAAACGAATATACTAAACATATCACATATGATCAATTGAAGGGAGGAAATACGTATGAAAAAATTACTCACAAGGCTGTTCATTGCAATGCTGATATTGACATTTACTCCAACAATGAACACTCAGGCAAAGGCAAAGATCAAATTGAACAAAACAAAGATTTCTTTACAAAGAGGGAAAACTTACACCTTGAAAGTAAAAGGAACAAAGAAAAAAGTAAAGTGGTCAAGCAACAAGAAAACGATCGCAACTGTAACAAGAAAAGGAAAAGTTACAGCCCAAAAGCCAGGAACAGCAGTGATCACAGCCAAGATCGGAAAGAAGAAATACAAATGTAAAGTAAAAGTATGGCAGAAAACAACAAAGAAACCGACAAAGACTAATACAGAGCCGAATCCGATAGGGACAAGAGTCAATCCGGCTGATCCAAGAACAGGAATCACATTAGATACAACAGGAGGAACCGTTTACTTCAAACTGACAGAAACTTTAAAGGGACAAGAAGCAGAAAACCGATTATTACAGATGAATCAATCATTAGAAGAAATCAAACAAGGAGAATATGAACATACAGGAACAACCTTAGTACTGTTTGTTTATGATGTGCAGGCCGTGAATGGGTTTGCAGCTTATCCATTAAATGGTCTGGATATCATCAATTCTTATACACTATATGATGGAACATGCTCGAAAAATATAAAGAATATAGAAAGTTTCTATTTATCAGAAGGTTATGAAGCAATGATACCAACAAATCTGAACTTATATACAGGAGCAAGCAGTAAAATGTACGAAGCCCTTTGGATACCAAATGAAATGACCTCATTTAGTAACCAGATATATACAAAAAATCTTACACCATATTGGGTGAGATATCAGTTTTAAAAGAAAGCTGCATCATTCATATATAAACAATCTGTTATAGCCAAAAACTATATCAAACTAAAAGAAATACATATTTTACAAAATCCTAATACACTGTTATACTAGACTCAATCAGTTGAAACAATACAATATAAATAACAAAAAAATAGAAAGAGTATGAGGTGAAAAGTATGAGAAAAGGAACATTAAAAAAAGCATTAGCATTAGCACTGACAGGAGCAGTTTTAGTCGGAGCATTCGCAGGATGCGGAGCAAAGAAAGATAGCGGTGATAAAAAAGAAACAAAGAAGATCGTTATTGGAGCAAGTCCATCTCCACATGCTGATATCTTAAAAGTAGCGAAGAAAGAATTAAAGAAAGAAGGATACGAATTAGAAATTAAAGAATACTCTGATTACGTACAGCCAAATACAGCACTCGAATCTGGAGATTTAGATGCAAACTATTTCCAGCACAAACCATATTTAGATGACTTCAACAAACAAAAGAAGACACATTTAGTATCCGCTGGAACAATCCATTATGAACCATTTGGAATCTTCCCAGGAAAGACAAAGACATTAAAAGCATTAAAGAACGGTGCAACAGTTGCAGTTCCTAACGATACAACAAATGAAGCAAGAGCGTTATTATTGTTACAGGATCAGGGACTTATCAAATTAAAAGACGGAGCAGGATTAACAGCAACAAAGAAAGATATCGTAGAGAACAAAAAAGATTTAGCAATCAAAGAAATCGAAGCGGCTCAGATTCCAAGATCATTAAAAGATGTTGATATCGCAGTTGTGAATGGAAACTATGCTTTAGAAGCAGGATTAAAAGTCAACAAAGATGCATTAGCAACAGAAGACGCTGATTCTATCGGAGCTAAAACATATGGAAATGTTGTAGCAGTGAAAAAGGGAAATGAAAAAACTGATGCAACAAAAGCACTGATCAAAGCCCTAAAGAGTGATACAGTGAAAAAATATATCAATGACAAATATGATGGAGCTGTTGTACCACTGTTCTAAGAGTACAAGATTGCTATAAACCATAAATAATTTATGGAAGTAACAATAAATTATTGAAAAAATCAACTGAAATTGTTATGATGAAGCTATTGTCTGTCAGGAAAACTGATAGGCGATAGCTTATCTGATTTTACAGGATAAGAAAAAAGTCCGATGAAGTGATCAAAGGACAATGAAAAATAAGAAAGGATAAAGTCATGATTGAATTAAAAAATATAGATGTTACCTTCCAAAATGGCAGTCATGAATTCAAAGCGGTTGATAATGTAAGCTTAAAGATCAACAAAGGAGAGATTTTTGGAATCGTAGGACCAAGTGGTGCTGGAAAGAGTACTCTGGTACGTGTGATCAATTTGTTACAGAGACCAACGAATGGAGAAGTGATCATTGAAGGATCAGATATTACAAAGTTTAACCGAAAACAATTAAGAAAAACAAGATTGAATATTGGAATGATCTTCCAGCATTTTAATCTGATCAGTGGATCAACGATCGCGGAAAATGTTGCATTTTCATTGTATGCCAATAACTATCCAAAGGATAAGATCAAAGACAGAGTGAAAGAACTCTTAGAGATCGTACATCTTCCAGAAAAAGCAGATGCATATCCAGCAAACTTAAGTGGAGGACAGAAACAAAGAGTTGCGATTGCAAGAGCGTTAGCGAACAATCCAGATATCCTGTTATGCGATGAAGCAACCTCCGCATTGGATATTGAGAATACAGAAGAAATCGTGGAATTATTACGAGAGATCAATGAAAAAACACATATCACGATCGTATTTATCACACATGAGATGGATGTAGCAAAGAAATTATTTGATCGTATTGCATTTATGGAAGATGGAAAGCTGAAAGAAGTTACAGATATCTATTCTGCCTTTGCAAATCCTAAGTCAGATATTGCAAAGAGTCTGGTACAACGCGTATTAAATGTAGAGGTTCCAGAGGGATTAAAAGCAAAAACAAATGAAGAGATCCTTCGTTTAAGTTATACAGGAGATGATTCTTATGATCCTGTGATCAGTGTTGCTTCTAAGAACTATGATATTACAATGGATATCATCAATGGGAAAGTCGATTACATCAGGAATAAACCATTTGGTATGTTGATCGTGATCCTTAGAGGAGAAGATGCAGAACGTAAGAAAGCATTAGAATACATTAGTAAGAATGTATATAAATTAGAGAGGTTAGGAGGAAGATAATATGAATGAAACATTAGAGATCATCCAGTCAGAATTTGCTCAGGCATCTTTTGAGACCTTTGAGATGGTATTGATTTCCATGATCGCAGCAGCAATCCTTGGAACGATCTTAGGACTAGTATTACATCTGGCATCGAATCCGATTTTTTATAAAAACAGGGTAGTTAATGGCATTACAGGAACGATCATCAATGTGATCAGGTCTTTACCATTTATCATTTTGATCATTGTATTACAGCCGTTGGCAAGACTGGTTGTAGGAACAATGATCGGACCAATCGCAGCATCTGTATCTTTGGCAATCGCAGCAATCGCATTCTATGCAAGACTTGTGGAAGGTGCATTTAGTGAGGTTGATAAGGGTGTGATCGAAGCAGCGATTGCAACAGGAGCAAGTATGCCTCTTATTATTCGTAAGGTTTTATTTGTAGAAGCAACACCAGCACTGGTTCGTGCTTTAACTGTAACTTTTGTTAGTGTGATCGGATATTCAGCAATGGCTGGAGCTGTTGGAGGCGGTGGAATTGGTAATCTTGCGATCATGTATGGATATAATCGTTATCAGACAGGAGTATTATTAGTAACAGTTGTTGCACTTGTCATCATCGTTCAGGTTGGACAATGGATCGGAGATAAGATCGCACTGAAGCTTACAAGAAAATAAGATCAGCCAAAATATAAAACAAAAATAAGAATTTTTCATATCAAAATAAATATTTTCTTTTCTTCTGGACAGAATATAAGTATCAAGATGTTAAAGAGAAAAGGAGATACAAGATGAAAAAGACGTTAAAACTTACGAGTCTTTTGTTTACACTGATCCTTGCAGTATCCGTTGTATTTACTGGATGTGGCAACGGCAGAAAGGATTCTACGACAAAAGGAACAACAGAAAATAATAATGCATCAGCTACAACGGAAGATAATCTGGTAGACGATGCTGAGGATGCCGTTGATGATGTGGCAGATGGAGTTGGAGATGCGGTAGATGATATCGCAAATGGTTTTGACAACTATGACGATGCACATGATTATTTATTAAACCGTCTGCAAAATGACGATAAAGATGGTAAGTATGAAGTTCGAAATGAGACAAAAGACGAACAGGAATACAGGGATGGAGCCAGTGGATATCATTTTGAAATCTATGATACATCCGATGATTCTGGGAAAAAATACGGAGATTTCTATGTAGATAAAGATACAGGAAAGATCTACAAACGAAATACAAAAACAGAGAAATTAGAAGAATATAAGAAATAAAAAGAAGGCACAGGGGTGTTAATCCTGTGCCTTCTTTAATGCATTTTTGATCGCTTGTTTTAATAATGTATACGTATACTGGCTTTGCCCGTCAAATTTGATATCATCAATATTTTGAACTTTGGGAAGTTGTTTATTGATCTCATTTAGAGAAGGTTCGATCAGAGGATACATTGTTTTGATCGATTTATTTAAATGTTTTAAAGAAATCGATTTTGCTTTGCCGTCCTTTACCGTGACCGAAAGTTCTAATTCGTTTTCTCCAAGTTTTAATGGAGAAGAATAGACACCTTGTGTGTAACCGGAAGTTTCTTTTGTTTTCTTTGATTTATGGGAAGGAACAAACATAAAGATCAAAAGTAAGATCAAAAGTATTCCAAGTAAGATAAAGATTCCGGTGTAAATAAGTTCCCGTGCTTTCAATACGACAATTTTCGTTTTTGATGACATAGTTATCCTCCTAAAAGATTCTATCTATAGTTTATGAATGGAATGAGATATTTAGAACATCTTTACGGAAAATAAAGGATAAGATATAATGATAGAAAATGGAGGAAATGATATGGCATTACAGTTTATACTAGGGTCTGCGAGATCCGGAAAAACAGATTTTATTTATGATCAGATGATCAAAGACTCCATGGAACACGAAGATGAGGAGTTCTTTTTTATTGTGCCGGACCAGTCAACGCTAAATGCACAAAAACAACTGGTCACAAGACATCCACGTCATGGAACGTTTAACATTGATGTGGTGGGATTTTTCAGATTAACTTATCGTGTATTCGAAGAATTATCATATATTCCGAAAGACCTTTTGGAAGATGAAGGAAAATCTATGGTGATCCGAAAGATTATGGAGCAGCATAAAGAAGAATTAAAAGTATTTGCGTCCAGCATGAAAAAACAGGGATTTATTGATGAATTAAAATCTTTTTTTGCAGAGGTCTATCAGTATGACGTGTCCATGGAAGATTTAAAGAAGATTACAGATGGGATGAAAGAAGAAGGATTACGCTCAAAGATGGAAGATATTCTTCTTGTGATGGAGAATTTTGAAGATTATATCAAGGAACGGTACTTGATCTCTGAACAATTGTTAGATGTTCTGGCACAGAAAGTGGAACGATCAGAGAAATTAAAGAATGCAACATTCTACCTGGATGGATTTACAGGATTTACGCCGATCCAGAGAAAAGTACTGGAAAAGCTATTAAAGATTGGGAAAAATGTATATGTTGGACTGACTTTAGATGGGCGTTACGTGAGAAGTCAGTACCGTGAATATGAATTATTTGCCATGTCAAAGAAAGAAAAATATGAACTGATCAAACTTGCGCAGGATGCAGGAACCCCGGTGATGTCAGATATCATCTGTTGGCCGGATGAGAGAGATTCTAAGGAATTACGCCATCTGGAGCAGAATATCGAGCGTTATCCATATGAGATATACAAGGATGAACCAGAAGATATTAAAATCCGTTGTTTTATGAATCCAAGGCAGGAAAGTAGAACAGTGGCAAATGAGATTGAACGATTTGTGAGGGAAGAAGGATATCGATATAAAGATATTGTTGTATTAACAGCAGATCTTGATAGCTATCAAAATGAATTGGAAAAAAGTTTTGATGATCTGCATATTCCATATTTCGTAGATGTGAATCGAAAACTGTTAAATAATCCATGTATAGAAACACTCCTTTCTGTTCTGAAGATGATCCAGAAAGATTTTTCATATGATATGGTATTTCGTTATTTAAAATCAGGTTTCTCGAATTTTACAATGGAAGAAGCAGATTTTCTGGAAAATTATGTGCTGGCTTGTGGAATTCGTGGATTTGCCAGATGGAACCGTCCATTTGCATCTAAGTTATTTTCCGATGAAGATGTTGGAAGAGCGGAAACCTTAAGGATTCGTTTTATTGAGGAAGTTGGAACATTAAAAACTGGATTAAAGCGAAGAGGCAGTACGGTCAAGAGAAAGCTTATCTATCTATATGAATTTCTGGAAACATTGGATGTTGAAGGAAAGATGGTAAAGAAACAGGAGATGTTTGAGGCGTCAGGAGATCTCATTGCGGCAGCAACCTATGCAAAGGTTTATGAACAGGTCATTGACCTGTTAGAACAGATGGCAGAGATTTTGGGAGAAGAAAAGCTTTCTTATGATGACTTTTTAAGTGTTTTGGAAAGTGGACTGGAAGAGATGCAGATTGGTGTGATCCCGCCAAGTCTTGATCAGGTCATGATCGGTGATATGAAACGAACGAGAACCGAAGAAGTAAAAATCTTATTTTTCCTAGGTATCAATGAAGGTGTGATTCCTGCAGCCAATGACGGTGGAGGGGTTGTCAATGACCATCAAAGAGAAGTGCTTGAAACTTATGGAATAAATCTGGCGCCTGGCATTAAACAGTCTGCTTATATGGAACAGTTTTATTTGTATCTTACGGTGTCAAAACCAACCGATCGTCTGTATTTATCCTATCGCATGATGGATGCAGCAGGAAATAATAACCGTCCGTCCTATTTTATTGAAAGGATTCAACGCATTTTTCCAAAATTAAAGGTTACGATGCAGGAAGAAGAGGTGCAGACGGGCTATACAAGGGAAGAAGCGTTAGATCAGATGATTCTTTGTCTGCAGGAGATGGAATTTGATGAAAGAGACGATGATCCGGAGAAAATGAAATGGATGCAGACGTTATATCATGCTTTAAAAGAGTTGGAACCTGTGGGTGATTATGTAGATGCAAGATTTTACACCAATCAGGCATTGCCATTGAGCAAGGAACTGATTCATGATCTGTATGGAGATACGATTTCAGGAAGTGTAACGAGAATGGAGAAGTTTGCCGGTTGTGCATTTTCTCATTTTATGCAGTATGGGTTAAGACTTCGAAAACGTCTGGTGCATGAAATTCTGCCGACCGATATGGGAAAAGTTTTTCATAAGACGATGGAATTAGTTGGAAAGCGCAGTGATTGGAAGTTTGCGGATGATGCATCAAGAGATGAATTTGTAGAACTGATGGTCGAGCAGGCAGTTACGGATATCCAAAAAGAATTGTTTGAGAGCAGCCACAGAAATGAATATGTCCTGGAGCGGATGAAACGAATCTCTAAACGAGCGGTATGGGCGATGGAACAACATATCAAGAGGGGTGATTTTACACCAGAAGAATATGAGATTGCCTTTGGAGAGGAAAATCATTTAGATTCCATGACGTTTGCTTTAGAAGATGGAGAGAAAATGTTCTTTTCTGGAGTGGTTGACCGTATGGACAGTATAGAAGATGATGAAAATAAATATTTAAAGATCATCGATTACAAATCAGGTAAACAGAAGTTTGATTTTGCCAAGATTTTTCATGGATTGCAGATGCAGCTGATCATTTATATGAACGCAATGATGGAATTATACGAAAAGAAAACAGGAAAGCGGGTATATCCGGCAGGAATGTTTTATTTTCATATGGATGATCCGATCGTCAATGTAGAACACGAGAATGAGGCGGAAGATAAGATTTTAAAAGATCTTAAGATGAGTGGCGTCGTCAATGAAGATTTTCAGTTGATCGATCATATGGAACATACGGGATCAGAAGGATATCTGACACTGCCGGTCCGTGCAACGAAGAATGGATATGACAAGAGATCTTCTGTTTTAAATACAACACAGTTGTTCAATCTGGGAAGAATTGTGGAAAAGAAAATGACAGAGCTTGGAAATTCATTGATGCATGGAGATATTTCTATAAAGCCATATGAATATGAAGGAAGAAAACCTTGTGAGTATTGTGAGTTTAAGAATATCTGCGCCTATGAAGATGGTGTTGATCAGGTAGAGAAGATTAAGAAAGTATCACTAGAGGAGGGAAAACATGCCTTGGACCAAACAACAGCAGAAAGTCATTGATCAAAGAGATGCTGACATCTTAGTATCTGCTGCGGCAGGTTCTGGAAAGACGGCGGTACTGGTAGAACGTATTATACAAAAGATCACGGACGAAAAACATCCGATCGATGTGGATCATCTGCTTGTCGTGACATTTACGAAAGCAGCAGCAGGGGAGATGAAAGAAAGGATTATGGCGGCACTTGATGAAAAGGTGCGGGAATTTCCAGGAAATCAGCATTTTGTTAAGCAGCTGTCATTGATCCACAAGGCACAGATCACAACGATCCATAGTTTTTGTATGAATCTGATTCGTGATTATTTTTATGTGCTTGGTATTGATCCAAATACAGTACCGGGGGATGAAGGAAGATTATCTGCAATAAGAAAAGAAATATTGGATGATCTGTTGGAAGAAGCTTATGAGAAAAAAGAAGAAGATTTTATCAATCTGATCGAATCTTATTCTCCAGGAAAAAATGATAATATCATCAGTGAATATATTTTAAAGTTATATGAAAATGCAAGAAGCCACAGGGAACCAGAAAAATGGCTTGATCAGGCAGAAGAAAATATTTCAGTAGAGACAAAAGAACAGTTTGATCAGGCACCATTTATGAAGATCATCTTAAGAGATGCAAGATTTTCGATAGATGGTGCATATGATACGATTCAGGAAGCATTAGAACTGGCACTTTCTCCTGGTGGACCATATTTTTATGAAAAAACACTGCGAAAAGATTTAGAGATCATCATAAAGATCAAAGAAGCACAGACATTTTCTAAATTATGTGAAAGCTTTGTAAAGATGGAGAAACCACGACTTTCTGGACGTAAGAAAAAAACAGATGAGATTGATGAAATGCTTCAGGATCAGTGTAAGTATGAAAGAAATCAGGCGTACAATCTGCTTGATGATCTGAAAGCAGCATATTTTTATGAAAATGAGTCAGAAATTTTTCATGAATTAAGAAGGATTAAAAGTCCGTTAAAAGGATTGATCGATCTGACGAGAGAATTTATGATCCGTTATGATGAGAAAAAGAAGAATGAAAATATCATGGATTTCGATGATATGGAACATTTTGCGCTGGAACTTTTGATCGATCATTATGATGAGGAAGGCAATCCAGTGCCAAGTAAGATCGCAAGAGAAAAGTCCGATGGATACGAAGAAATCTATATCGATGAATATCAAGACAGTAACTATATTCAGGATGCGATTTTAAGGAGTGTATCCAAAGAATCCGAAGGCGGTCATAATATGTTTATGGTAGGGGATGTTAAGCAGAGTATTTATAGTTTCCGACTGGCAAGGCCAGAGCTGTTTCTTGAAAAATATCATGGATATCAGCAAAAGGGGGAAGAATATCAGCTCATTGAGCTCCGTAATAATTTCCGAAGCCGCAGTGAGGTCCTTACATTTGTCAATGACGTGTTTTACCAGATCATGCATGAAGATCTTGGAAATATCGAATATACTCAAAATGTTGCTCTTGTTCCAACGATGGAATTTGAACAGGGATGTGATGCACAGACAGAACTGTTACTGTTAGAATCTAATGAAGTCAAAGACTCGGAAGAAGACGCAGTTGTTTTGGAAGCCAGAATGATCGCAACAAGGATTCATGAGATGATCGATGGAGAAGATCCAATGATGGTCACTGGAAAAGATGAAGAAGGCAATATGATTTTAAGAAAAGCCAAATACAGTGATATCGTTATTTTGCTTCGTTCTATGAAGACAAATGCGGAAGTGATCCAGAAAGAATTGATGAATGCGGGAATCCCAGCATTTGCAAATAATCAGAAAGGGTATTTTGATACGGTGGAGATCCGCACGTTATTAAGTTTATTGTCTGTAGTTGATAATATATATATGGATATTGATCTTGTAGCTGTCTTAAGGTCTCCAATGATCGGGATGTCGGAGGAAGAACTAGGACGATTAAAGGTAGATGGAGAAAAAGATTCTCTCTATGAATGTCTTTGTGAGACGAAAGATAAGATGGAAAAATCAAAGAAAGCACTGGAATTGCTTGATCTGTTACGGGATGCCAAGACATATCTGCCATTAACACAGTTGATCTGGCTAGCTCTGGAAAAAAGTGGGTATTATCATTATGCAGGAGCCATGCCGCAAGGAAAGAAACGACAAGGAAATATCCTGATGCTCGTTGAACAGGCAAAAGCTTTTGAAAGCAGCCAGATTAAGGGATTGTTTCATTTTGTGCGGTTTATCGAACAGTGCAGGGAATACGACATGGATTATGGAGAGGCAAATACGATGAGTGAAGATCAGGATCTGGTCCGTATTTCCAGTATCCATAAAAGTAAGGGATTGGAATATCCGATTGTTTTTGTATCAAAGATCCATCAGAAATTTAATTTAAGGGATGGGAATGGAAGTATGATCTTCCACGGAGATTATTTTATCGGAGCAGATCATGTTGATCCCGTTTACCGTACAAGAAAGAAGACGATCTTAAAGAATCTGATCAAAAATCAGATGACACGAGAGTCTTTAGGAGAAGAATTAAGAGTTCTTTATGTTGCGATGACAAGGGCAAAAGAAAAACTGATCTTGACTGGGATCAAGAAAGATGATATTGACTGGAATGCAAAAGGAGAGGTTACAGCAATTGATCGTTTGAGCGGAAGGAGTTATTTTGACTGGATCAAAAAGGCACTTCCGATGATTCCAAAACAGGATTATCGATTGAAGCTCTATACTCTGGAAGATCTTTTGTGGCAGCAGGAAGGAAATGAACTTCTTCATGAGATGAACCGCCAGATCTTCTATGAACGTCTAAATGATCAGATTCCAAAAGAAAATGTAAAAGTGTTGAAAGAGAGCTTTGCATATCATTACCGTAATGAGGCAGAGACAAAAGGTCGTTTAAAATATTCTGTATCAGAGATCAAACGTATGAGTCAGGCAGCAGATACTGAGGAAGTGATGTATTCATCTGTTTCTATGGAGAAAGAAAAAAGGATACCATCATTTGTCAAGAAAACTGAAAAGATTTCAGCGGCATCCAAAGGTACGATCATTCACAAAGTTTTTGAATTACTAGATTTTTCCAAAGACTATACAATGAAAAGTTTAAACGAAGATATCGAAAGATGGATCTCTCTTGGAAAATTAAAAAAAGAATATGAAAAAGTAATCTATCGAAAAGAAATCCTCGCTCTGACGAGATCAGAACTTGGGAAGAGGATGAAAGAGGCAGCACAGAAGAAACTGCTTTATAAAGAACGGCAGTTTGTGACGGGAATTCCATTTTCTGACATGAACAAAGATGCAAAAACGGATGATTTTGTTGTTGTTCAGGGAATTATTGATGTATATTTTGAGGAAGAAGATAAAATTATTTTGGTAGATTATAAAACAGACCGGGTCAGAGAAGGGGAAGAGGATATTTTGATCAGACGTTATCGTGCACAGATGGAATCTTACCAACAAGCATTGGAAAAGATCACAGGAAAGTGTGTAAAAGAAATTTACATTTATTCTGTAACCCTGCAAAAAACAATTCCCGTGCATGTATGAAAATTCTGATTTGTCATATTCTAAGAATAGAAAATGACAAATCAGAAAGGAAGAAGATCATGCCAAAGGAAAAGGATTTTATAGAAAAGACATTCGAAGAAATGAATGAGATGGAACGGTTAAAATATGAAACTGCTGCAGAACTTGGTCTGCTTGATCAACTAAAGAAGAGTGGATGGAAGTCATTATCAGCCAGTGAAACAGGAAGATTAGGCGGGATCATGAACCGTAAGATAAGAAAGCAGAAGGAAAGTCAGGAAAATACGAAAGGAAGTTAAAATGAACAAACCATGTTTTATCGCAGTGACAAATAGAAATCTATGTAAACGACCATTTTTTGATGTGATCGAGGATCTGTCAAAGAAAGATGTGAAAACGATCGTATTAAGAGAAAAGGATCTGTCAGAAGAAGAGTACTATGAGATCGCAGAGAAATGTAAGGAAATCTGTGACAGAAACGGTGCTTCCTTAACCATTCATAATTTTATCGATGTGGCAAGAAGACTTGGAATCAAGAAGATTCATCTTCCATATCCGGTATTTTTAAAAGAAGCGGGGAATCTGTCTGATTTTGAATCTGTCAGCACATCGATCCATAAGCCAGAAGAGGCGATAAAAGCACAGAAACTGGGGGTGGATTTTGTGTTTGCAGGACATGTCTTTGTGACAGATTGTAAAAAAGGTCTGCCGCCAAGGGGACTTGAATTTTTGACGGATGTAGTAAATGCGGTCAAGATTCCGGTGTATGGAATTGGTGGAATTAATGAAGAAAATATTGCAAAGATCATGGAATGCGGGGCAGCGGGAGGCTGCATGATGTCAGGATTCATGAAATAAAAATTGAAATTGAATGGTATCTATGTTAAGATGAAAAGAAGTAGCTTTTGAAGAAGGTAAGGACGTAAGATGAAGATAGCAGAACATTTAACAAAACCAATTTCAAAAATTCTTAAATTTTTACTTCGAAGACTGGTATTCGTGACCGTTGCGATCATTTTACAGATGATCTGGATGACCTATATGGTTGTGGTGATCGGAGAATATTCCAAAGCAATCGAATGGGTATTTCGCATATTCAGCATTACTGTTGTGATCTATATTGCGAATAAAGATGATAATCCGGCGTATAAACTTGCATGGACGATACCAATCCTTTTGTTTCCGATTTTTGGCGGATTCTTATATCTGGTCCTGGGAGATAAGCAGCCAGCGAAGAAGCTCCGTATGGAACTTGAACAGTCGATCGAGGATACAGAATTTCTGCTTGGACAGGATTATGGAGTGATGGAACGACTGGAACAGGAAGATTATCAAGTCGCAGGACAGGCAAAGTATATAGATCAGTATGGTGGATATCCGATTTACGAGAATTCCGATGCGAAGTATTATCCATCGGGAGAGGCAATGTTTGAAGAACTGATTGAGGACCTTAAGAAGGCAAAGCATTATATCTTTATGGAATTTTTTATTGTTTCAAGAGGATATATGTGGGATACGATCTTGGAAGTCCTGAAAGACAGAGTCAATGATGGTGTCGAAGTACGTTTTATGTACGATGATGTAGGATGTGTGGATCTGCTCCCTTATAAATATTACAAAGAGCTTGAGCGGTTTGGAATCATGGCGATGCCATTTAATCCGATCAAACCATTTGTTTCAACGGCATGGAATAACAGAGATCATAGAAAAGTAGTTGTGATCGATGGGCATACAGCATATACCGGTGGATTGAATTTATCTGATGAATATATTAATAAGGTTGAACGTTTTGGATATTGGAAAGATGCCGGACTTAAGGTGACGGGAGATGCAGTGTGGAATTTCACTGTTATGTTTTTGCAGGTATGGAATGCGATCCGTAAGACAGATGAAGGATATGGAGCCTTCCTTCCACATAAGCATTATGAAGATGCCTTTAAAGGAAAGGGATTTATACAACCTTATGCGGATAATCCATTAGATCATGAGATCGTTGGAGAGAATGTATATTTAAATATCATTAATACTGCAAATCATTATGTTTATATTTACACCCCATATCTGATCATTGACAACGAGATGACAACAGCTCTTTGCCTTGCTGCCAAAAGAGGAGTTGATATAAAGATCGTAACTCCTGGAATTCCAGATAAGAAGTTAGTATTCTTATTGACACAATCTTATTATAAGCAGTTGGTGGAAGCTGGAATTCATATTTATGAATATACTCCTGGGTTTATTCATGCAAAGTGTTTTGCAAGTGATGATAAGGTGGCAACAGTTGGAACGATCAACATGGATTATCGAAGCCTTTATCTGCATTTTGAAAATGGTGTTTTTATGTATAAGAATGATGCAGTTATGCAGTTAAAACATGATATGGAGAAAACATTTGAGATCAGCCAGAGGATCACAAAAGAGATGTGTCAAGGAAATTTAAGAAAAACATTGACGCAGAGTGTCTTACGATTACTGGCACCATTACTATAAGAGGATGAGATGGAAAGTTACAGAGATTTTGCAAGGGTGTATGATGAATTTATGGATCAGACCCCATATGATGAATGGCTTTTAAATATTTTAAATATATTCAAAGAATATAAGATTGATAAAGATGCACAGGTATTAGATCTTGGATGTGGGACAGGAAAGATGGCACGAAAGCTTGCAAGAGAAGGTTATCAGGTTACGGCTGTTGATAATTCTATGGATATGCTGGAGATCGCGGCTAGTGAAGAGGATGATCATATTTTATATGTATTGCAGGACATGGTGTCATTAGAGCTTCCGCAGCAGGTAGATGCAGCGGTTAGTATCTGCGATTGTATGAATTATATTCTAGAGGAAGAAGATTTAAAAGAAGCATTCAGAAGAGTCAGAGAATTTTTAAAAGAAGATGGTGTGTTTGTATTTGATATGAACAGTCATTATAAGTATAAAGAGATCCTTGCGTGCAATACATTTGCAGAAGACCGTGAGGATGCGAGCTTTATCTGGGATAATTTTTATGATGAAGAAGAATGTATCAATGAATATCAGTTGAGCCTGTTTATTCAGAATGAGCAAGGTACATATAACAAGTACGAAGAATTACATTTACAGAAAGCTTACGAACAAGAAGAGGTTGTAAGCTTTCTTTATGAAGCGGGATTTTCATCCGTGTGTGTTCTGGATGCAGAGACAATGGATGAAGTTAAAGAAGATACACAAAGATTATATTATATTGCAAATTGAAAGGAAAAAAGATGAACGATTATATTATCAGAGGAACAGCAGCAAATGACCAGGTTCGTTTTTTTGCTGCATATACAAAAGATGTCGTGGAGACAGCAAGACAGAAACATAATACAAGTCCGGTAGCAACGGCAGCACTTGGAAGATTATTAACAGCCGGAGCTATGATGGGAAGTATGTGTAAGAATGACAGTGATGTGATCACATTACAGATTCAGTGCAGTGGACCGATCGGTGGGTTGACAGTAACAGCTGATTCTAAGGCAAATGTGAAAGGGTATGTAAATAATCCAGATGTGATGCTTCCTCCAAGTAAAGAAGGAAAATTAGATGTTGGGAAAGCATTAGATTTAGGTGTTTTGACAGTGATCAAGGATATTGGATTAAAAGAGCCTTATTCAGGACAGACACATTTAGTATCTGGAGAGATTGCAGAAGATTTAACATATTATTTTGCGGCAAGTGAGCAGATTCCAACATCTGTAGCACTTGGAGTTTTAATGAACAAAGATAACACGGTTCGTCAGGCAGGTGGATTTATCATTCAGATGATGCCATATGCAGAGGAAGAGACGATCAGTAAGTTAGAGAAGAAGATCGCAGAATTTAAATCCGTAACTTATGCATTAGAGCATGAACATACACCAGAGAAGATGATGGAGGATCTTTTAGGTGATATGGATATGAAGATCTATGAGAAAGTTCCAACACAATTTCATTGTAACTGTTCCAAAGAGAGAGTAGAAAAAGCAGTGATTTCTGTTGGGAAAAAAGAGATTCAGAACATGATCGATGATGGAGAGCCAATTGAAGTAAACTGCCATTTCTGTAATACACATTATCATTACAGTGTGGATGATCTTAAGAGAATGTTAAATGAGGCAACAAGATAAGCCGTTTTAAATGTGGAGAATCCTGCTTTGCAGGATTCTTTTTGAATAATGGAGGAAAACTGATGAGAACAGCGAAGAATATACTTTTGTTTGTCTTCATACTGATCATAAGTTTGAATGTAACAGTATATGCACAGGAGAATGGAGAGAAGACAGAAAATCCGGTCAAGGTAACACAGGAATCTGAGAATGATAAAGATGTGCCGTTTACGAATAGTAAAGGAGAGACAGTATATACATTGTCTGCAACTACAAGGGACCGAGAAGGTGCGATCATGATGCCGAAAGACCGTATTTTATGTCTTACTTCGGAGACGGTCGATCTAAATGACATCGAAGTTTTGATCGATGATTCAAATGAACAGGCCAAAAAAGATCTTGAGGTTGAGATTATATCTGCGTCTAAGAATACCGCAAAGATTTGTGTGAATTTTTCGAATCGGTATGTTTCGACTGATTTAAACTGGGATGGGAAGATTCTTGTAAAAAAAGGCAATGATGTGATCAGGGAGATTGCAATCGCTTACATGACACCATACATAAGAGATGTGCATGATACAGGATTTCAAACGTTAAGTTCATGGTCTGGTACATGGGGCGTTTTAGATGGAGAGCAATATCGCTCCTCTGGGATTGTTGATGTGTATCAGGATAATGCACAGATTTCTTTTACCTATCAGTCACAAGGAAATCAGGGAGTGAAAGCATTTCATTTATACCAAAGTGGGAATTATACATTTTCGGATGGATCATACGATATCAAGGCTCAGAATCAAGGTATCAAGGCTTATAATACAGTGAATATCCGTCTGAAACCAACTTATATCAAGCAGTTAAAAGAAGAACTGGTCAATGACCTGTATCAATACAGTTTAGATACAAAGCAGTGTGTGTTCGATGATCTGATGATTGAATATGAAGACGGATGTATCATCGGAGAAGTCACAGATTTTGTGAGACTAGGACATCAGGCAACGATCAAGCCGTTAGATAAGATGACATTAAAGGCAAATATAAAATCTACATCAAAGATTTTTCTTCAGTGGAAGAAACTTGATCGTGTCAGTGGTTATGCAATCTATCGTTATGATTCTGGGAAACAGCGATATGAAAAGATAAAAACACTTTCAACACAGGAGACTTCCTATACAGATTCTAAGTTAAAATCTGGGAAGACATATTATTATAAAATTGTGCCATATCGTTCCATTACATATACAAATGCTGGACATTTATGCAAGGTTGTGAATGGTTCATCTTCCAATATCGCAAAATGTATCACAAAACCGGGAAAACCAGTGATAAAGGCAAAGAGATCGGGAAGAAGAATAAAAGTAAAGATTAAAAAAGTAAGCGGAGCCAGTGGATATAAAGTATATTTAAGGAAGGGAAAGAAAGGCCGGTATAAAGTTGTTAAAACATATAAAGGCAATCGGACCCGTACGTATAAGAGTCGAAAGTTAAAAAGAAAAAAGATGTATTATGTGAAAGTACGTGCATATAAAACATATCAATCCAAGAAATACTTTGGAAAATATTCAAAAACGAAAAAAGTCAAAATTCCAAAGAAGTGATGATGTGAGAAAAAAGACAGATGAGGTGATTCTTCTCATCTGTCTTTTTCGATTTACGAATTATTCTTTTTCGTCAGATTCTTCGGATGGAGTTTCTGTTTCTTGTGTTTCTTCTTCAGCTACGGATGGATCATCATCAGTATCTGTGATGTTGATAGAAACATAATCTCTGTCGTCTTTTGATGGTTCAGGGAAAATCTCATCATCATCAAAAGAATCATCATCAAAAGATTCGTCATCGAAATCATCGTCAAAATCATCGTCGGATACTTCTTTAATCTTTGCAATGATCGCTTTGATCTGATCACGGGCAACATATAAAATACCAGCAACGGTAGCGATGGTAGTGATCAGTTTAAAAAGGTCTTTTATGGTTTTCTTCATAACGAAAAACTCCTTTCTTTTTTATTATTATTTTATAATGAATCAAAAAAAAATGCAATGTAGGATTGACAAAATAAAATTTCATAGTAAAATAAATATATAAAATAAAACTTTGCAAAACATAGAGGAGGAATAAAGTGAAACGTTTATGTGCAAAAGCGGCACTTGATCTTGTGCCAGATCATGGGATTATCGGACTTGGTGGTGGAGAGACGATCAGTTATCTTGCAGAAGATATCAAAGAAGCAAGGAAAGATGTCAAAGTTGTGACACCATCAGATCATACAGCACAAGTATGTAAAAAGCTTGGATTAGAAATTGTTGATACCAAAGAAGTAAAAGAGATCGAAATTGCATTTGACGGGTGTGATCAGGTTGATTCTGATCTTGATGCATATAAAAGTGGAGGCGGAATTCACACATTAGAGAAGATTATTGCAAAGATGGCAAAAGAATATGTATTACTGGTCGATGAAACGAAAGTAACAGATAAGTTAAATAATAAAGTACCAGTTGTATTAGATATTATTCCAGAAGCAGTGAACTATGTGACAAGTCAGGTGGAAGCAATGGGTGCAACAGTGAAGAAACGTGATGAACATTTACTGGAAGTTTATTATGACACTTTACCAGAACTAGAAGAGATTGACAAAAACTTAAAGATGATCACAGGGGTGATCGAGACATCATTATTTTATCAGGTTGCAACAAAAGCATTGGTTGCAGGTGAAGAAGGAATCAGAGTGATCAAGTAAGAAAGAAGGAAAGATAAGATGAGTACATGGGGAATTTTAGGTTGTGGAACAATTGCGAATGAGATGGCAGCAACATTTCAGAAGATGGGACATGAAATTTACGGAGTAGCCAATCGTACACCAGAGAAAGCAGAAAAGTTTGCAGACAAATATGGAGTAAAACATGTTTTTAAAACATACGAAGAGATGCTGGCAGATGAAAATATCGATATTATTTATGTTGCAACACCACATAGTATGCATTATGAAAATATGAAGCAGGCAGTCAATGCAGGAAAGCATATCTTATGTGAAAAAGCGATCACAGTGAATGCAGCACAGTTAGAAGAAGTGTTGGAACTTGCCAAAGAAAAAGGTGTGGTAGTCAGAGAAGCAATGACAATTTCACATATGCCTTTATATAAGAAATTAAAAGAACGAATCAAAGAAGGTGCGATCGGTAATACAAAGATGGTACAGGTGAACTTTGGAAGTAACAAAGGTTATGATTCTACACAGAGATTTTTTGCATTAGAAGCAGCTGGCGGAGCTTTATTGGATATTGGAGTATATGCAACAGCATTTGCGAGAACATTTTTAAGTGAGATGCCAAATACGATTCTTACGACTGTAGAATATTTAGAGACAGGTGCAGATGAACAATCTGGGATCATTATGAAGAATACAAAAGGGGAGATGGTTGTTATGTGTCTGACACTTCGTGCAAAACAGCCAAAACGAGGAGTTGTGACAGGTGATAAGGGATATATTGAAGTATATGAATATCCAAGAGCATGCAAAGCAACGATCACTAATACGGCAACTGGAGAAGTTGAGACAGTTGAAGCAGGAAAGACAGAAGATGCTTTAAAATATGAGGTAGAAGCAATGGAAGCAGCGATCGAAGGAAACTTGGAGGATGATTGCCAGATCATTACAAAAGATACGATGCGAATTTTAACAAGTATTAAGACACAGTGGGGAATGAAATACCCATTTGAATAAGGATCTGAGATGATCATATAAGAATTTATCAAAAAGAAATGTGCCAAACACACATTTCTTTTTTTACTGGACGAAGCTTTTGCTATCAGTTATACTTAATAAGAATGAAGCAGGAAGGAGCGGTAAGATGATCCAGATTTATAAGAATTATGAAGGACATAAAGAGTTAGAAGAATTAGATCATATCGAATTGGAATCATGGGTGATGATCACAGATCCAACGATGGAGGAACTCATGAATATTTCGAGAGATTATAAGATTGATATGGATGATCTTAAGGCAGCACTGGATACGGAAGAACGTTCCCGACTGGAGAATGAAGATGATTATACAATGATCCTTGTGAATATTCCGGTTGTAGAGGAAGAGGAAGGAAAGAAATGGTATGAGACGATACCGCTTGGGATTTTTATTACTAATAAGATCGTCTTTACTGTTTGTTTGGAGCAGACGAATATCTTAAAACAATTTGTTGATGGACTGGTATCGAATTTTTATACATTTATGAAGACAAGATTTGTATATCAGATTCTTTACAATAATGCAGCATTGTTCCTGTATTATCTGCGTGTGATCGACCAGAGAGCAAATCAAGTGGAAGATCTGTTACATGAGACATATGAGAACAAAGACTTGATCCAATTGTATGATTTAGAGAAATGCCTAGTTTATTTTACAACAGCATTAAAATCAAATGAAGTAGTGTTGGAGAAATTAAGAAAACATATTGGACTTAGACATTATGAAGAAGATGAAGAACTGTTGGAAGATGTCATCATTGAGAATAAACAGGCGATGGAGATGACGGATATTTATCATAATATCCTGCGAAGTACGATGTCTTTGTTTGGATCGATCATTGATAATAACCTGAATCAGGTTATGAAATTCTTGGCAGCGATCACGATTATTTTGGAATTGCCAACGATGATCTCGGGATTGTATGGTATGAACGTCAATGGTGTTGGAATGCCGTTTGCGACGAAAGCATATGGGTTTGCAGCAATCTCGATTTTTTCTTTGATCGTCTGTTTGATCGCGGTGTATATTTTGAAGAAGAAACATATACTATAAGATATTGAAGAATCACACTAAGTGGTTCTTCATGTGTTTTAGGGCGTTTTTTTCCAGACGGCTGACTTGTGCCTGGGAAATGGCGATTTCGTCTGCAACTTCTGTTTGCGTTTTTCCTTCAAAGAATCGCATTTTGATAATATCATATTCTCGATCTGGAAGATGTTCCATTGCTTCTTTTAAGGCAATGGATTCCACCCAGCTATCTTCTTTGTTTTTTTTATCTTTTACCTGATCCATAAGGTAAAGAGTATCACCTCCATCCTGATAAACAGGTTCATAAAGAGAAAGAGGGGTTGCGATCGCATCAAGTGCAAATAAGACATCTTCTTTTTTCATATCGATTTCTTTTGCAATGACGTCGATTGTAGGCTCATGATTTAATTTTTTGGTAAGAACTTCTCTTGCATTGATCGCTTTATATGCGGTATCACGAAGAGAACGACTTACACGCATACTATGATTATCACGAAGATAGCGTTTGACTTCACCAATGATCATGGGAACAGCATAAGTAGAGAATTTCACATTTAGATTCCGGTCAAAATTATCAATGGCTTTCATAAGACCGATGCAGCCAACTTGAAAAAGATCATCTGCATTTTCACTACTTCCTGAAAATCGTTGGATGATACTAAGAACAAGTCGTAGATTTCCTTTGATATAATGTTCTCTGGCAAGAAGATCACCTTGCTCGATCCGCTCAAATAAATCTTCTTTTTCTTCTTCAGAAAGTAAAGGGAGAGAAGAAGTGTTAACGCCACAGATTTCTACTTTTTTTCGTGCCATAATAAGTTCCTCCATTTGTGATTCGTATAATAAAATCATGTACAGATCTGGTGGAATTTATACGTTGAAAAAAATGGAAGAGGAAATTGACTTATATTTTTTCAGGTGCTATGATGAGGATAAATACGATCAAAGGAGAGTAAAGATGAAGAAGATATTAGCATCGCTTATGATGGTTGGACTTATTTTTTGTCTTGGTGGATGCAACGTTCCATGGATGAAACAAAAGACAGAGAAAACGAAGGCTACGAAAGTTATTCAGGCAGATAAAGTTGAAGGGACAATGAAAGGAATGAAATTAAAGGTTGGTGTATCGAATGATATGGCACCATTTTCATATTATGACAGTGAGCAGAAGAAGATCACAGGGTTTGATATTGATCTTCTTGATAAACTCAGTGAATATCTGGGCTTTGAATATGAATTATATCCAATGAATATGAAGAAATTAGAGCAAAAGATCAAGAACAAAGAATTAGATCTTGCAATCGCAGGAATTTCAATCACAGATGAAAGACAGAGAGAGTTTTCATTTACAGACACTTATTATGAAACATATCTTCAGATCGTGGTCAGAAAAGACAGCCAGATCACAGATCGTAAGGAGATTACAGAGAAGAAGGTCGGTGTTGTAGAAGGAACATCCAGTGCACAATATGCGGAGGATTATTTGTCAGAGGATAACAAGATCACATATTATAAAAACATTACAAAAGTATGGAACGATCTTGAAAAAGGAACGATCGATGCAACGATTTATGATACAACAGGAATCCAGAATTATATGCAAGAACATGCAGATAATACGAATCTTAGTGTGTTGAACGAACAACTTAATTCCGAGGAAAGTAATTATGGGATTATGTTTGTGAAGGGGTACAAATATCTGGATCAGTTTAATGTAGCACTTCAGGTTCTCAATAATGATGGGACGTATCAGAAGCTTAAGGAGCAGTGGATTAAGACAAAAGAATAAAAGATAAGAAAATGGCAGGAACTATATGTAAGATGAAAAGTTCCTGCCATTTTGTTTGTTAAGAAAGGCTCTTGTAAGATTCAAAGTGTGAGTGTATGAAGCCATGCAGATTCTTCCTCGTTAAGGTGTGGAGAAAGTGTATCATATACGAACTGTTGGTAATCAGTTAACAATTGTTTTTCTTTTTCGTTAAATAAAGAAAGGTCAACACCGTCAAGATCGATCGGTACAAGTGTCAGGGGTTCGAAATGAAGGAAAGCACCGTATTCATTTTGCTGCCATTTTTTACAGATCAGCATATTTTCTGTACGGATTCCGTATTTTCCGGGAACATAGACACCTGGTTCGTCTGTGATGACCATACCCGGCTGTAGTACTGCGTCAAGATTTTCGGGATTCGATCTCCAACGAAAAGCGTTTGGACCTTCATGAACACCAAGAAAATATCCAACACCATGTCCGGTTCCACAACGATAATCAACGCCATCTTCCCAGAGAGGTTCTCTTGCTAGAATATCAAGATTACTTCCTCTACATCCAAACAGGAATTTTGCATTGGCAAGAGTCAGCATAGATTTTAATACCAGTGTAAAGTATTTTCTTTCTTCCTCTGAAATTGGACCAAGAATAAAAGTTCTTGTGACATCGGTTGTACCACCATAATATTGTCCACCGGAATCAATGAGAAGCATACCTTCAGCTTTGACATCGACATCGGATTCTTCAGTGGATTGATAATGCATCATTGCAGCATGATCTTTATAAGCACAGATCGTTTCGAAACTAGGGCCCATGTAATCGGGGAGTTTTTTCCTTTCTTCCTCGAGATGGTCAGAGATCATACGTTCTGTCATAGGGATTTTTCCAACGTTTTTCTTAAGCCAGTACATAAATTTTGTCATAGCGATCCCATCATTGATATGGCATGCTTTCAAATGATCGATCTGAATGTCATTTTTTATAGCTTTCATTAGTTCTGTTGGATTCTTATCTTCAATGATCTTGCATTTGAATAAGAGATTATAATGCAGATAGTTTGTAAGATCTGGATTTAACAAAACAGTTTCATGTTGGTCTTTTAAGAAAGCACTAACTTCTGTGTAATCGAGGATGGAAATGCCGTGTTCCTTAAATCGTTGAAAAGCAACTGCTGAAATACAATCTTTTCGAAGAAAAAGAAAACATTTGTCTATCGTGATCCATGCATAACTATAAAATAATGGAGTACATGCAATGTCATCTCCACGCAAGTTAAAAAGCCATGCAATATCAGGAAGAGAGGATAAGAAAAATGCATTGGCATCAAGTTCTTTCATTTTTTCTCTGACACGTGCCAGTTTTGAATCAGTATGTTCTCCACTGTATTTGATATCATGACGGTAAATTGTGGATTTTGTGATCGCGGGGCGATTATCTTTGGCCCAGAGTTCTTCTACAAAACGAAGATCAAAACGAAAAGATGCACCATGCTGCTTCACTAGTTTTGCGATTTTTTTTCCGTAAGAAGCTGAGATCGTAAAGCCGTTTACCCCAAGTGTATCACCTTCCTGCAGGTGCTCTTTCAAAAATTCAAGAATCGTAGGAACACCGGAAACCCCTTGTTTCATCAATGTGATATCAGAAGAGATCTGTCCTTCAGCCTGCGTAAAATAACGTCCATCAGTCCAAAGCCATCCTTCTTCGCATCCAGCTAGAAAGGTACCAGCAGAACCAGTAAAACCAGAAATGTATTGTCTGCATTTAAAGTAATCATCTACGTATTCGGATTGATGCGGATCTTCACTTGGAACAAGATAATAAGAAACCTTTTGGTTTTTCATTTGTTCGCGAAGTTTCATAAAATTTAGATTCATGTCCAAAAACCTCCATTTTGTCGTATTAAAATCCTGAAAATATATGTTTTATATAGGATTTCAGGATCGGTTTATGTTAATTATAGTAGATGAATAGGGATTCGTAAAGAAAAAGCAAATGTAAAAATATATGGTATTTTGTCAAAAAAGTTGAAAAAAATAAAAGAAATACGGTATAATCGGGATTGAACAAATATAAAAGTATAAAGGAGAAACTTATGAAGAATTTACTAGTTGCTCAGTCAGGAGGACCATCTGCAGCAATCAATGCGACGATCACAGGAGTGATCGATGCTGGAATTGAGAGTGGACGTGTGGGCCATGTTTATGGTGCTCTGAATGGAATTAAAGGTGTGCTGAACGAGAATTTTGTAAATCTCGATGAAGTATGTGACACAAAAGAAAAAAGAGATCTATTAGCGATCACACCGGCAGCGGCGCTTGGTTCCTGTCGATGGAAACTGGGGGATCCCAAAGAAAATGCAGAAGAATTTGAAGAGATCATCCGTATTTTAAGAAAGAATGACATAGGATATTTTATATATACTGGTGGAAATGATTCTATGGACACCGTATATAAACTGTCTGTTTACTGTGAAGAACATAATATTGATGACATTAAGGTAATGGGAGCTCCAAAGACGATCGATAATGATCTTGGAGAGACTGACCATTGCCCTGGATTTGGTTCTGCAGCCAAATTTATCGCGACTGCGTTTACCGAGATTGCGTGTGATTGCTTTGTTTATGATGTCCCATCCGTAACGATCGTAGAAGTTATGGGAAGAAATGCAGGATGGTTGACTGCCGCATCTGCACTTGCAAGGATCGAAGGGCGAAAAGTTCCTCAGTTGATCTATCTTTGCGAGAAAGCATTCGATGAAGATCGATTTATTGAAGATGTAAATGAAGCATTAAAAAAAGAAAATAACATCATTATTGCGGTAAGTGAAGGTGTAAAAACTGCTGACGGAAATTACGTTGGAGAAGAAACCAAATCAGGAAAAGAAGATGTATTTGGACATAAATATCTTTCTGGTGTTGGTAAATATCTGGAAGGACTGGTAGGAGAGAAGATCGGATGTAAAGTCAGATCTGTAGAATTAAACATCCTTCAGAGATGTGCTGGATATATGTTAAGTGAGACTGACATCATGGAATCAAGAAATCTTGGAGCATTTGCGGCTGTCAGTGCGATTCGCGGAAAGAGTGGAAAAATGTCTGCAGTGCGAAGAATTTCAGATGATCCATATCAGGTAGAAATCGTACTTTCTGATCTGTCAAAGATTGCGAATTATGAAAAGAAAGTTCCGATGGAATGGATCAATGAAGAAGGGAATGATATTAAAGACGAATTACTGACATATTTAAAACCGTTGATCCAAGGTGAAGTACAGATTCCATATGAAAATGGAATTCCAAAACGATTTATTTTATAAAAGACAAGAAAGAATCCTGCTGTGCAGGATTCTTTCTATTTAAGTTCATATGGAATGTCAGGTCTTTTGCTTCTTGGTTTTACAGGCTTTTTTGACGATTGTGAGATGAAATAATGATTGATCTCTGCACCGATAAAAAGCATCATCATACAAAAATACAACCAGAACAAAGTTAACAAGATACTGGTCAATCCTCCGTACATAGTACTAAAGAAAGAAAAATTATCAAAATACATTGAAAAGAAAAATGATAATACAAACCATGCAGCAGAACTAAAAAATGCTCCAGGAAGGATCTGCTTTGTTTTGAAATTTTCACTCGGTAAAAAACGATACATAATGATAAAAACGACCATAAATGTAAAAAATGCAAGGAAAAAACGGATCGTTGCAAAAAATACATGTTTATTCTCGAGGACTGGTTCAAAGCGATATAACTGAATGAGCAGGGAATTACCAAATAATAAAAGGATCAGACCGAATAATACTGCGATTGCGAAAAGTCCAATATAAATACTTGAGATAAAACGCAAAACAAAATAGTTTCTCTTTTCAGGAATTTCATGAATCGTATTAAGTCCAGTCATCAAGGATAAGATCCCTTTGGATGCAGACCACAATAATGTAAGAATTGTGATCGACATATACGTAGTAGTAAGTTTTCCATTTAAAGATCGGATGATCGGGACTACCATACCACTGTACTTTGGTGGAAGATAGGTGCGTACCAGTTCGATCATATCATTCGGTGTGATCGGAAAATATCTTGTAAGACTAAGCAATACGATCATAAATGGAAAAAATGATAGGATCGTAAAGAATGCAGCCTGCGCAGAAAACGCTGTAACGTGGTCTTTCTGAGCTTTATCAATCACGGATCCGATCATAGAAATTAATTTTAACATAATATCATACCTCTTAATTGATACCTCATAATATCATAATTTGATTGATTATACAAGCATTCTAAAAGCAAAGGAATTGCGCCAAAAGAGAAAAAATATCTAAAACAGACAAAAAGACCTATTGCATAGTAAAGAAAATTGTGATATAGTTCCTAACGGAGTCAAAAAAGAATTATAATTATTTAAAGAAAATAAATAAATTATAAAATAATTCTTAAATATTCTATTGACAAAGTGAAGATACCTTGTTAAAATGTAGACATAAGTTAACAGGAGATTACGAGGAGGATTGTTACTGGTAGTGCAGGCTAAACCAACTTATTGAATTTCACAGAAGGGAAGTTTATAAGTGAGGTTTATTTTTTTTGTGAATGCGCAACAGGAAGTCTTTTCGTTAGAGAAGTATGAGGTAAAGTTGTGCAGATTACAAAAATTGTAAATAATAACATTGTAATTTCAGAGGACAAGAATCATAAAGAAGTTGTACTGATGGGAAAGGGCCTTGGCTTTCAAAAGCACAAGGGAGATGAGATCAAGTTGAGTCAGATTGAGAAGACTTATGTCATGAAAGATCATGGTATGACACAGCGTTTTCAGGAGATGTTAACTGATATTCCGATCGAGAGAGTGAAGATCTGTAATAAGATCATTCAGTATGCGAAGGATACATTACAGAAGAATATTAATGATAATATATATGTTTCGCTTACAGACCACATCAATTTTGCGATTGAGAGAGTTGAGATGGGAGTACCATTCCAGAATCCATTTTTATGGGAGATCAAGAAGTTTTATTATCAGGAATATCTGATCGGGAAAGTAGCGATCGGTATGATAGAGAAAGAACTGAAGGTTACACTTCCACAGGATGAAGCAGCGTTCATTGCATTGCATATTGTGAATGCGGAACTTGATCTGGACATGACAGAGATGGTTTCTATGACGAAGCTTGTGAATGATATTTTGAAGATCGTGGATAAACATTTTGGAGAGCAGATTGATAAGGAGTCTGTTTTCTATGAGAGATTTATCACGCATCTGAAGTTCTTTGCACAAAGAGTTTATATTGGCAAAGAAGTGAAAAGTGATGATACAGAATTCCAGGAGATCATAAGGAATAAGTATCACGAATGTATTGAATGCGTAGATGAGATCAAAGACTACGTGAAGAAGACTTGCAATCATGATATTACAGATGAAGAACTTATGTATTTAACCGTACATATCAAGCGAGTTACGACAAGATAAAAGTTTATATTGTTGATCAGGATTGTTACTGGTAATGCAGGCTAAACTTGATTTGAATCATGGATTTTCCAGAAGGTCCAGGTTTCTTTGTGAAAGTATTTTTGCAGGGGGATTTGGATGGTGGAGATTTACAGATTTGAATCAGGTTTTTTTATTTATAAGAATTTTCTTATAATATATATAATTAATTAGCTTATGAAAATATAGAAAAGGAGGAATAAAAAATGGTAGGAATTATTCTTGCTACACATGGTGATTTCGCCAAGGGTATCTTACAGTCCGGGTCCATGATTTTTGGTGACCAGCCAAATGTTGCGGCTTGGACATTACAGCCAAGTATGGGACCAGAAGACATCAAAAAACAGATGGAAGATGCCATTGCCGGATTCGAAAACCAGGATGAAGTGCTGATTATGGTTGATTTATGGGGTGGAACTCCATTTAATCAGGCTAACGGATTAATTGCCGGACATGAAGATAAATGGGCAATCGTTGCTGGATTAAATCTTCCAATGTTGATCGATGCATACGCATCTCGTATGATGATGGACACAGCACATGAAGTTGCAGCTCAGATTTCCGGAAGTGGAAAAGAAGGTGTGAGAATCTATCCAGAATCTCTAGAACCTAAGAAAGAAGAAGCTGCACCAGCTGCTGTGGCAGCACCTCAGGGAGCGATCCCAGAAGGAACAGTACTTGGAGACGGTCACATCAAGATCGGTCTTACTCGTATCGACACACGTTTATTACATGGACAGGTGGCTACAACATGGACAAAGATGGTAAATCCAGACCGTATCATTGTTGTATCTGATGCCGTATCAAAAGATGATCTTCGTAAGAGAATGATCATTGAGGCAGCACCTCCAGGAGTAAAAGCACACGTTATCCCAATCTGGAAGATGATCGAAGTATCAAAAGATCCAAGATTTGGTGAGACAAAAGCAATGCTTCTGTTTGAAACACCTCAGGATGTATTAAAAGCAATCGAAGGTGGAGTTGACATCAAAGATGTTAACTTAGGATCACTTGCACATTCAACAGGTAAAGTAGTAGTAACAAAAGCTGTTGCGATGGGTAAAGAAGATGTAGAGACTTTCGAGAAACTGATCGACAAAGGTGTTACATTTAATGTACGTAAAGTACCAAGCGATTCTCCAGAAAACATGGATGAAATGCTTAAGAAAGCGAAAGCAGAACTTAAATAATCAATTTAGAAAAATATATAGGAGGAATTATCATGTCAGTTATTTCAATGGTATTAGTTGTTATCGTTGCATTCCTGGCTGGTATGGAAGGTGTTTTGGATGAATTCCAGTTCCATCAGCCATTAGTAGCTTGTACATTAATCGGACTTGTAACCGGACAGCTTGTTCCTTGCATCATCCTTGGAGGTAGTCTTCAGATGATCGCTTTAGGATGGGCTAACATCGGTGCAGCCGTTGCCCCAGATGCTGCATTAGCAGCCGTTGCATCTGCAATCATTCTTGTTCAAGGTGGACAGGGAAGAGCTGGTGTTGATACTGCCATCGCAGTAGCAATCCCATTAGCAGTAGCAGGATTATTCTTAACAATGATCGTTCGTACACTTTCCGTTATCTGTGTTCATCAGATGGATGCAGCTGCTGCAAAAGGTAGCTTCAAAGGTGTAGAAGCATGGCATATCATTGCAGTTTGTTTACAGGGTATCCGTATCGCGATCCCAGCAGCAGCATTACTTGCAATTCCATCATCTGCCGTAGCAGCAGCATTAAATAGTATGCCAGCATGGTTAACAGATGGTATGTCCATCGGTGGTGGTATGGTCGTAGCCGTAGGTTACGCAATGGTTATCAACATGATGGCTACAAAAGAAGTATGGCCTTTCTTCGCAATTGGTTTCTGTCTGGCTGCTGTTTCAGACTTAACACTGATCGCATTAGGTGTTATCGCTGTATCTATGGCACTGATCTACCTGAAACTGTCTGAGAATGCAGGATCTGGTAACGGTGGAAGCAATACTGGTGACCCATTAGGCGATATTTTAAATGATTATTGATTAAGAAGGAGGTAAGAAAAATGGCAGAGAAAAAAGTTCAATTAAGTAAAAAAGATAGATTGTCTGTAGCATTACGTTCTACTTTCCTTCAGGGTTCTTGGAACTATGAACGTATGCAGAATGGTGGTTGGTGTTTCGCAATGATCCCAGCTATCAAGAAATTATATACAACAAAAGAAGATCAGATCGCAGCATTAAAACGTCATCTGGAATTCTTCAATACACATCCATATGTTGCATCTCCAGTTATCGGTGTTACACTGGCTCTGGAAGAAGATAAAGCAAATGGTGCACCTGTAGAAGACAGTGCGATCCAAGGTGTTAAAGTCGGAATGATGGGACCTTTAGCTGGTGTTGGTGATCCAGTATTCTGGTTCACAGCAAGACCTATCCTTGGAGCTTTAGGAGCTTCCCTTGCAATGGGTGGAAGTATCCTTGGACCAATCTTATTCTTCGTATTATGGAATGTAATTCGTTGGGCATTCATGTGGTATACACAGGAATTTGGTTACAATGTAGGAACAAAGATCACAGAAGACTTATCAGGTGGATTACTTCAGAAAGTAACAAAAGGAGCATCTATCCTTGGTATGTTCGTCCTTGGTGCCTTGATCGAACGTTGGGTAAGTATCAACTTTACACCTGTAGTATCTAAGGTTACATTAAGTAAAGGAGCTTACATTGATTGGGCTAAACTTCCAGCAGGAGCTGAAGGAATCAAAACAGCATTAGCACAGCAGGCATCCGGTATGGCACTTGATCCAACAAAAGTTACAACTCTTCAGGATAACTTAAACTCATTGATTCCTGGATTTGTACCATTACTGCTAACACTGTTATGCATGTGGTTATTAAAGAAAAACGTTTCTCCAATCATCATCATCATCGCATTATTTATCATTGGTATTGGTGGACACGTTATCGGATTATTATAAGAGATGATCTAGCACATATACAAAAGGCCCGGAAGTCCGGGCTTTTTGCTTATATAAGAAGAATATAAAAAATATATCGGCAAGAATGAACGAAAAGTCATCTTGTATAAGCAAAGAAAATTGTATAGAATAAATAAAGAAGAACCTACAGAATCGGAGGAAAGCTTATGGCACAATCAATTAATACAAGAGTTGATGTTGTTGTGGAAGCAACATCGTATCAGGGACTTACAAACTATGGAAAGATCATGGTCGGAGACAAAGGATTTGAATTCTTTAATACAAGAAATGTCAATGATTATATTCAGATTCCATGGGAAGAAGTTGATTATGTGATCGCGTCTGTGATGTTTAAAGGAAAGAAAATTCCACGTTATGCGATCCAGACAAAGAAAAATGGAACATTTTCATTTTCATCAAAAGAACCTAAGAAGGTGTTACGTGCAATCAACCAGTATATACCATCCGAACGTCTGGTGCGTTCTTTAAGCTTTTTTGATGTGTTGAAACGTAATTTTATGCCATCAAAGAAGAATGCGAAGATTAAAAAATAAATGTAATTTTTGGAATTACAAGGTGAAGAAGGAGAAGATGGCTATGGGACACATTTTAAGAATGAATCCAGTTTTTAAAGAAATGATCTGGGGCGGAACAAAATTAAAAGATATTTATGGATATGAGATCCCGAGTGATCACACAGGAGAGTGCTGGGCAATTTCTGCACATAAGAATGGAGATTGTACGATCGCAGATGGAGAATATAAAGGAAAAACATTATCTTGGTTATTTAAGAACCATAGAGAATTATTTGGAAATATCGAAGGAGATCAGTTTCCATTACTTGTAAAGATCATTGACGCAAAAAATGACCTGTCCGTACAGGTGCATCCAGACGATGCGTATGCGAAAGAACATGAGAATTCTTTAGGAAAGACAGAATGTTGGTTTGTTCTTCAAGCGGATGAAGGAACAAAGATGGTCATGGGACACCATGCAAAGACAAAAGATGAATTCGTCAAAGCAATCGAGAATGATGATTATGACAATCTGTTAAATTCATTCAAGATCAAAGCAGGAGATTTCTTCTATATTCCATCTGGAACATTACATGCGATCTGCAGCGGATCGCTGATCTATGAAGCACAACAGTCTTCTGATATTACATATCGTGTTTATGATTATCATAGAAAAGATGCGGATGGAAATGAAAGGCAGCTTCATGTACAGCAGTCTATTGATGTGACAAATGTACCAGCAGATATTGATCAGAACAAAGAATTTCCGCAGACAATGCTTGAGAATGGTACAAAGACAAGATATGTTGACAGTGAATTCTTTAAAGTGGATCGTTATCAGTTGAATGGAAAAAATGTGATCAAGAATGACGAACCATTTATGATGGTAAGCATCATAGAGGGAACAGGAATTTTTGAAGGAAATGAAGTAAAGAAAGGTGACCATTTTGTGATCTGTTCCGATCAGAAAGAAGTTACTTTTGATGGAGATATGGAAGTCATGATTTCCACATTATGATCATGACCATAATAGATAAAGAAGGATTATAAGAATATATAGAATAAGGAAGTTTTATATGAAGGAAACAGGAAAGGTATTTGGCGTCTTGCAAAGAGTCGGACGTGCATTTATGCTTCCGATCGCTGTTTTGCCAGTTGCAGGTCTTTTGCTTGGAATTGGACGATCTTTGACAAATGAAACAATGCTTCGGGCCTATCATCTGATGAAGATCATGGGTCCGGGGACTATTTTGTATGGAGTAATTAAAGTTGGAAGTGATTGTGGAAGTATTATATTTGACAATCTTCCGTTGATATTTGCAATGGGAGTTTCAATTGGGATGGCAAAGGCAGAGAAAGCGGTAGCAGCATTATCAGGGGCATTGTCTTTTTTTGTTATGCACGAAGCTATTTCATCGATGTTATCATTGTATGGTGATACATATACAATGCATGCGGGAGCAACGGATCAGATTCTTGGAATAACATCACTACAGTTAGGTGTATTTGGAGGAATTCTTGTCGGACTTGGTGTCGGGTATCTTCATAACCGTTTTTATAAAATAAAACTTCCAGAAGTTTTATCGTTTTTTGGTGGGACAAGGGCAGTGCCGGTTATTTGTACCATTGTATATGTTGGAGTTGGAATATTAATGTTCTTTATCTGGCCTCCGATCCAGAATCTGATGTATTCCATTGGAGGAATTGTGAGAGCTTCAGGCTATTTAGGGACGTTTATTTATGGAGTGATGGAACGTGCATTGATCCCATTTGGACTTCATCATGTATTTTATCTCCCGTTCTGGCAGACATCGCTAGGTGGAACGATGGAAGTTGCTGGGAAAATGATCGATGGGGCACAAAATATCTTTTTTGCTCAATTAGCAGATCCAGCAACAACACATTTTAATGTGGAAGCAACAAGATTTATGGCAGGGAAGTTCCCATTGATGATCTTTGGATTGCCAGGAGCGGCATTTGCAATTTACCGTTGTGCCAGACCTGAACATAGAAAAGTTGTCGGTGGACTTATGATTTCAGCAGCATTAACATCAATGCTCACAGGAATTACGGAACCGTTGGAATTTACATTTTTATTTATTGCACCTGGATTATATGGAATACATTGTGTTTTTGCAGGACTTGCATATATGATGATGCATGTATTGAAGATTACAGTTGGATTAACATTTTCTGGAGGACTTATCGATCTGTTCTTTTTTGGAATCATGCAAGGACAAGAAAAAACAAACTGGATGATGGTCATTCCACTGGGAATTGTTTATTTCATAGTGTATTATTCCTTATTCCATTTTCTGATCTTGAAATTTGATATCAAAACACCAGGAAGGGAAGAAGAACACGCACAAGAATATGAAGAAGAGTCAGAATATGAATACAGAGAAGATTTTTCAGAAGAATTATTAGCAAAGATCGCAGCGGGACTTGGAGGCAAAAAGAATATCGGTGATATTGATTGTTGTGTTACAAGACTTCGATGTGGACTGAAAGATATAAGTCTGGTGGATGATGCCATGATCAAAGAAACAGGATCAAGGGGAATTTTGAAACGAGGAAACAGCATTCAGATCATTTATGGTCCATATGTAACGGTGCTAAAATCAGAACTGGAAGATTATTTAAGGACAAGACGAGCAAAGAAAGAAATCAAACAATTACTAAAAGAAAATACACATTCCAAAGATAAAATGCAACAGGAAAGTATCGCCTGTCCGATCAAAGGATGTGCGATCGAACTAGAAGAAGTTGGAGATGAGGCATTTTCTGGTGGAATGTTAGGGGAAGGCTTTGCAGTTAAACCAGAAGAAGGAAAACTATATGCACCAGTAGATGGGATCATCGCAGCAGTGTTTAGGACAAAACATGCCCTTGCTATGGAATCCAAAGATGGAGCAGAAGTTTTGATACATCTTGGGCTTGATACAGTAAAGCGAGGTGGAAAAGGCTTCTATATGAAAGTAGAAGCTGGTCAGAAAGTAAAAAAAGGAGAACTCATCTGTGAGTTCGACTTAGAAGATATGAGAGTAGATGGATATGTTATGACGACTCCGGTAGTTATCAGTAATAATGCGGAATACGCAAGTATTTCATTGAAACATATTGGAGAGTGTAACGTAGGGGAAGAAATACTGACCCTTTACAAATAGGTAACTATAAAATTAAATATAGATACAATTCTTAAACTTAAAAAGAAAGAATGTATTTATGATCGATATCAGATCATAAGATGCATTCTTTCTTTTTACTTGCAGACAAAAAACTACCGTAGTAAAATAAATTCAATATGCTAACGAAAGAGAAGGTTTGAAAAGTATGAAAAAAGAACAGATCAAAGGATCATTATCATTATTTTTAGCTGCGATCATATGGGGCGCTGCATTTGTTGCACAAAGTGTTGGAATGGATTATGTTGGACCATTTACATTTAATTGTGTTCGTACATTGATTGGAGGCATTGTATTGATTCCGTGTATTGCGTTTCTAAACAGAGGAAAAGTAAGGAAGAAAACAAACTTCACGGAGAAAAAGACATTGCTATTAGGCGGAATCTGTTGCGGAGTCGCATTAGCTACAGGAAGCACCTTGCAACAATTTGGAATCATGTATACAACTGTAGGAAAAGCAGGATTTATTACAGCATTTTATATTATCATTGTTCCAATTTTGGGATTATTTTTAGGAAAAAAGTGCGGATTATCCGTCTGGATCAGCGTTGTGATCGCACTTGCAGGACTTTATTTTTTATGCATTACGGACGGATTTTCGATTGGAAAAGGGGATATCTATGTATTTTTAGGTGCAATTGCATTTTCGATTCATATTTTAGTGATCGATTATTTTACACAATTTAATGATGGAGTGAAAATGTCATGTATTCAGTTTTTTATCTGTGGGATTCTTTGTTTTGTTCCAATGATGCTTTTTGAACATCCGGAGATCAGCATGATCTTACTTGCATGGAAACCAATCTTATATGCAGGAGTGATGTCATGTGGAGTTGCTTATACATTACAGATCGTGGGGCAGAAGAATATGAATCCTACGGTAGCATCGTTGATCCTTAGTCTGGAATCTGTGACCTCTGTGATCGCTGGATTTTTGGTACTGCATCAAAACTTAAGCCAGAGAGAGTTGATCGGATGTGTATTGATGTTTATAGCGATTATTCTGGCGCAGCTTCCTGAGAAATTTTAATTGTTGGTGTAATAGCTGTAGTCTTTCTGTATCTTAGGAAAACGAAATAAAAGAATAGAAGATCCAGACCAGAAATTTTGCTCGCCATTTTGACCGGTCGCTGATTCGCAAATTTTCCTTGCATAACTCACTCGCTACGCGAGTTCAAACAATGCACCAAATTTGCTGCGAACCGATCAAAATAACGGCAAAATTTCAATGGTTCTGGATTTTCTATTCTTTTATTTCGTTTTCCTAAGATACCTAAAGTTTACAGGTATTAAATTCAATAAATCAAGCTTCTGATAATTAGCCAAAATCCTCTTAACTTTTTCTTTCAGTAAAGAAAGATCCACCCCATCAAAAATTCGATCAGTACCAAAGTCAATGGCTCAAAATAAAGAAAAACACCATGTTGGGAAAGAATAAATATTATTGAAATAGGTAAATAAAATGTATTGACAAAAAAATATAAATAAAATATAATAATATAAACTTTAAAAAATAAAGTTACTTTAAATGTAAAAGAATGGAGGTGGAAAAATGGAAAGTAAAAGATATGAAGAAGACTTTAAAATCATTCGAACTGCAATTGATAGTGCAAAGAATCCAATTGATAAATTGGGACAATTTTTTAAAAACTATGCAATGATTAATATTATAATTGTTGCATTAAATTTAATTGTTAATTTATATCAAGGGCTGGCAATGGAGATATATATTGTCAAAATGATATGTTTTGTTTATCTGGCATATTGTATTATTCGAATGTACAAAGAAGAAAAAAGCAATGTAAATCAATATTATCAAGCAATACTTTATATTTATGGAATCGTTGTGGTTGTAATACCAGTAATTTTATGGATTGCCAGAATTACAAGATTAGTTATTTTGAATAACGAAGGTCATCAGGTTAGCAAAATGTTGGAAATGCTGATGAATTTACAAGTATTTTCAGCAATTGTATTATTGAGCGTATCATTTTTAGTTGTTAGCTTTGTATGCAGTAATAAAGTATGTGCAATATGTGCTTTAGCTAATTTAGCTGTTTATCTGATAGTGCTTGCTATAGATAAAGAATTATCAATAGAAAATATAATAATACATTATCAAGATTTATATTATTATATTGTGCTTGTTTTGGGCTATATGGTAATGGCAAAGTGTATAAGAAAAGAATGATTAATAATTGAAAGAGGACACAGTGAGGAATGAAAGGATATCAAATACAGGAAGCTTTTTGTTCTAAATTCAGATTACAGATTATAAGTAACCTAGTTTCAAAAAAACTGCTTTTCACAGAATTAAAAAAATTAACGAATGCATCAGATGGTAATTTGAGTGTACAGCTGAAGAAATTAGAAGGTTGGGAGTATATTAAATCCGAAAAAAAACTAATAAATGGGAAAGGTGTAACACAGTATCAAATAACAGAAACAGGAATAAAACAATTTGAAGAATATGTTGTTTTTTTAGAATCTGTAATTGCGGATAAGAACGATGGTATACGATAAGGAGAGATGTTATGAAAAAAGATAATTTGTGTATTAACTTTAATAATGACAGTATTGGGTGGTGGTATTAATATTTTTGCCGCAACACAGGATCAATACCAAATGGTGTGGAAAGAACTTAATGCAAAATATGGCATGGATTTACCGTTAGATTATGTAAATGAAGATGAAATATCGTTGGATCAGTTTAAAGTTAAAGCAGAAGAGTTTATAAAACATGAGAGGGATACAGAAAATTATATTAAGGAGCGTATAGATGATAATATAATGGAATCTGATGTATTGAATTTATCATTAAATACACGGAGTACTAAGTCAGTAACTTATAAGAAAGACTGTAAGGGATTAGGACAATATTTTAAGATTAAAGCAACATATACAATTAATGGGAAAAAAATTGTTAAAGCAAAAAGTTCATCTATTATTTATAAAACAGCAGCAAATGTAGCTAATGTGTATTTAACTAATATTGGAAAGGCACAATATAGTTATTTGGATAGCATGAGAACATTAGCTGTAAAATATCAAGCCAAAGTTCATTTTGATTCAGCCTTCGGATCAACAGGAACATTATATGCAGAATTTAATTATAATGGTTGAAAATAGTGGCATATGCGGGCATTTAAGGGTTCGTAGATTTTATGAAGTCATTTGCGAGTGTGTATTCTGTACACATGAAAGTTGAGAGTAAGAAAATTAAATCTATAATTATAAAAAGATTCTGTTTTTTATATGAGGAAGTGAGGCCCTATGAAATAATAAAAATCCATGTAATACAAATGGCGCTAACCTACCTATCTGTAATATTTACAGATAGCTGTATCACATGGATAACATTATGATAACAAATATCAATATAAGAAGCAATGAGATAAGATGCATTTTAAACAGAAAATATATAATCGATGCAATAAGAGAGGCAGGTATATATTATTTATGAAACAAATTAGAAAATTATTAGTAGTAACCATGGCTATAGCCATAGCAGCTACAATGATGTTATCGTTAAAAAGTTGTGTTTTTGCAACAGAATCAAAAACAAGTAATATAATTGATGATTCTATTAATCAAGGAGGACAGGTTACAGAAATTGATATTCCTAACGAAGATGGTACATTTACTACATTAAAGGGTGAAGAAGCAAAAAAATGGTATAATAAAGCTGTTGAAGAAGATAAAGAAGAAACATCAATGCAATCAACTGATAACGAAGACGAAGTTCAAGCTAGAGGTTCATTTCACTATAAATATCGTTATGTTGAATCTAAGCATACGAAAAATGTTAGGAGAACAGGATTGGAAAGATCAGTTACTAATGAACTAACAAATTTTTCTTCTACAACTCAAGGCTATAAGATGCAGCTTAGTGTTTCTCAATCATGGACAGTATCTCCATCTGTACCAAAAGAGTATAAAAATGCAATAATATCAGCACTTGGAAGTTGGGGAAACTCATATAGTAAGAATGAAACTTTTGACGTAAAGATAAAACCTAAAAAAACAGTATGGGTAACTTTTGTTCCGATTATGGATAAATCAGTAGGCAAAGCTCAAAAATATTATATTCCAAGAGGCGGAACAAATAAAAAACCTATCGTAGAAAAAATTATAATGTGACTACATATAATCCAAAATTCTTAACATCAAAAATAGGACCATTTACAATAAAATCAGTATATGGTGCCTATATATGGCGTGAAAAGTAAAATTAAAATAAGAGGTCAATTTTGATTGCTTCAGACTGTAATTGGACTTGAAATCTTAAAGAACAGGCGCGGATCAGCGATTTGTAAAAAACACTTTCAAAAATGCGGAGTGTCATCCCTTTTTCTTATCTTCTTTCTGACTCATACATGCAACATTATTACAAATCACAATTGACAAATACCTGCTAAATGTTATAAAATAGCAATGTTAAAGGCATTGATGGTGCACAGTAAGAAACCAAGTGTTTCCGAATTTCACACCGTAGCTGTATCTCTGAATGCGATGCAACAATCATTTTCATATCATGTATCAGTAGGAGATAACGGAGTCTGCCCGTTACGCAGAGACTTAAGTGCTTATGGTAATTAAGAAGAGGTTTAACGATACCATAGGAATTAGGGTGGTACCGCGAGTATATACTAAGAACTCGTCCCTTTGCGGACGGGTTCTTTTTCTTTTATCTAAATATAGATAAGAAAGAAAAAGTAACCTGATCCGAGAATATAGAAAAGATCAATAAAGGAGAACTAAGCAGATGAAAGAGAGATTAGAGGCAATCAAGAAAGCTGCCTTGGAAAAAATCGAACAAGCAGATGCAATGGATAGTTTAAATGATATCCGTGTATCTGTACTGGGTAAAAAAGGTGAATTAACTCAAGTATTAAAAGGAATGAAGGACGTAGCCAAAGAAGAACGTCCGATCGTTGGACAGATGGTCAATGAAACCAGAGCAGTCATCGAAGAAGCATTAGAAAAAGAGATGACTTTATTAAAGAAAAAAGTTCGTGAAGAAAAGATGAAACGTGAAGTTATCGACGTTACATTACCTGGGAAAACTCATGAGAAAGGACATCGTCATCCAAACCAGATCGCACTGGAAGATTTAGAGAGAGTATTTATCGGTATGGGATACGAAGTTGTGGAAGGACCAGAAGTAGAATACGATAAATACAACTTTGAAATGTTAAATATCCCAGCAAACCATCCTGCAAAAGATGAACAGGATACATTCTATATCAACAAAGATATCGTGTTAAGAACACAGACATCTCCTGTACAGGCTCGTATCATGGAAACAGGACAGATGCCAATCCGTATGATCGCACCTGGACGTGTATTCCGTTCTGACGAAGTTGACGCAACACATTCTCCATCTTTCCATCAGGTAGAAGGATTAGTTGTAGATAAAGGAATCACATTTGCAGACTTAAAAGGAACATTAGAGCAGTTTGCAAAAGAATTTTTCGGACCAGACACAAAAGTAAAATTCCGTCCACATCATTTTCCATTTACAGAGCCAAGTGCGGAAGTAGACGTGACATGTTTCAAATGTGGTGGAAAAGGATGTCGTATGTGTAAAGGAAGCGGATGGATCGAGATTTTAGGATGTGGAATGGTTCACCCACACGTGCTTGAAATGTGCGGAATCGACCCAGAAGTATATTCAGGATTTGCATTTGGAATCGGTTTAGAGCGTGTCGCATTATTAAAATACGAGATCGACGATATGCGTCTGTTATACGAAAACGATAAGAGATTCTTATCACAGTTCTAAGAGAAACGATAAGAATATTTCGAATAGAGAAGATAGAATAAAGGAGAATAAAAGTAATGGATACACCAATTTCATGGATCAAAGCTTATGTGCCTGATCTTGATTGCACACCACAGGAATACGCAGATAAAATGACATTATCTGGTTCCAACATGGAAAGTGTCACATATTTAGATAAAAACTTAGAAAAGATCGTAGTCGGAAAGATCGAAAAGATTGAGAAACATCCAGATGCAGACAAACTGATCATCTGTCAGGTAAATGTTGGAGATGAAACGGTTCAGATCGTAACAGGAGCACCAAATGTATCAGAAGGAGACTTAGTACCAGTTGTCTTAGACGGTGGACGAGTTGCCGGAGGACATGACGGTGGAAAGAATCCAGAAGATGGAATTAAGATTAAAAAAGGAAAACTTCGTGGAGTAGAATCTTTTGGTATGATGTGTTCTATTGAAGAACTTGGAAGTTCCAGAGATATGTACCCAGAAGCACCAGAATATGGAATCTACATTTTCAATAAAGACGTAAAACCAGGAGATGATGCAGTTGAAGCTTTAGGACTTCGCGATGCAGTTGTCGAATTCGAGATCACATCAAACCGTGTAGACTGCTTCAGCATGATCGGTATGGCAAGAGAAGCAGCCGCTACATTTAAGAAAGACTTCTTCCCACCAGTTGTCACAAAGACTGGAAATGATGAAGATGTCAATGATTACATCAAAGTAAGAGTCGAAGACGAAGATCTTTGCCCAAGATACACAGCAAGAGTTGTAAAGAATATCAAATTAGCACCATCACCAGAATGGATGCAGAGAAGATTAGCTGCGATGGGAATCCGTCCGATCAATAACCTGGTTGACATCACAAACTATGTGATGGAAGAATTCGGACAGCCAATGCATGCATACGATCTTGATACGATCGCAAATAAAGAGATCGTTGTACGTCGTGCAAAAGCAGGAGACAAATTCACTACATTAGATGGTGAAGAAAGAACGATGGATGAAAACGTCCTAATGATCTGTGATGGAGAAAAAGAAATCGGTATTGCAGGTATCATGGGTGGAGAAAACTCTATGGTAACAGATGATATCAAGACATTATTATTTGAAGCAGCATGCTTTGATGGAACAAATATCCGACTTTCTTCTAAGAGAATCGGTTTAAGAACCGATGCATCTGGTAAATTCGAGAAAGGATTAGACCCAGAAAATGCAATGGCAGCGATGGATCGTGCATGTCAGCTGATCGAAGAATTAGGAGCAGGAGAAGTTGTTGGAGGAGCCGTTGATGTTTATCCAAATCCAGTCAAACAGATTCGCCTTCCATTAGAAGTAGATAAAATGAACGCCCTTCTTGGAACAAATGTATCCAAAGAAGAAGTCTTAGAATATTTCGGAAGAATCGACCTTGGATATGATGAAGCAACAAATGAAGTCATCGTACCATCCTTCCGTCAGGACCTTCACCGTATGGCAGACCTTGCAGAAGAAGTTGCAAGATTCTATGGATATGATAACATCCCAGTTACATTACCAAACGGAGAATCTACAGCCGGTAAGAAACCATTCAAGATCCGTGTTGAAGATGTCTGCAGAAATGTAGCAGAACAGAACGGATTCTGTGGTGGAATGACATATTCCTTCGAAAGTCCAAAAGTATTCGATAAATTATTATTAGCTGAAGATGCAAAAGAACGTCAGGCAATCGAGATTTCAAACCCATTAGGAGAAGACTTCAGTATCATGAGAACAGTTTCCTTAAACGGAATGTTAACATCTCTGTCTACAAACTTAGCACACAGAAATAAAAATGTAAGATTATACGAATTTGGAAATATCTACATTCCAAAAGCATTACCATTAACAGAATTACCAGATGAAAGAATGCAGATGACACTTGGAATGTATGGAGAATGCGATTTCTTCACATTAAAGGGTGTTGTAGAAGATATGCTTGATTCCTTAGGATTAGGTGGAAGATCTGAATATACACCAACAGGTGAACATCCATTCTTACATCCAGGAAGAGCAGCAGATGTGACGATCGATGGAGAAAAAATCGCCTACATCGGACAAATCCATCCAGAAGTTATGGATAACTATAACATGAAAGGTGAAGTCTATGTAGCGGTCATTGACATGCCAACATTAGTACCAAAAGCAACCTTCGACCGCAAATACGAAGGAGTAGCCAAATTCCCAGCAATGAAACGTGACTTAAGTATGGTTATGAAGAAAGACATCTTCGTTGGACAGCTTGAGAAGATCTTCAAAGATAAAGGTGGAAAACTTCTCGAATCCTACGAATTATTCGATGTCTACGAAGGAGACCAGATTGAAAAAGGATATAAATCCGTAGCATACTCCTTAACATTCAGAGCAAAAGACCGTACGTTAGAAGACGCAGAAGTATCTAAGATCGTTGAGAAGATTCTTGATGAACTGAAGAAATTAGGCGTTGAATTACGTGCTTAATTGTGATCGAAAACAAAATAAAGTGAGAATTAAAATCCTCTGGCAGATAATAGTGTCAGGGGATTTTTGTTTATCAGAAAGAAGCAATATGTAAAGGTGTTGAAAAAATTATTGTTTTTCAATAATTTTTATGCTACAATAATCTTGAAATTATCGAAAAACAATAATTGGAGGTAGATAGGATGAAATCAAACATAAATAAACTAATCCTGATCGAAGTCATCGCAGGAATCCTTTTTGCATTTATAGCAAGCAAAATCCTACATATGACAGCAGCACTACAGATCATGTACTTACCATTTGAACTCATAGGAAAAGGGCTAAGATTTCTATCCCTAAGTTCAGCAATAGGAAATGTCATCGCGATCATCATATACGCAGCCATTTCAATGATACCAGCAATCTATATCATCTATCAGAGAAAAAGAGGAAGAACACAGAAAGAAGACATATTACTTGTTGCATTCACAGGGCTATTATTTTATTCCCTGTATATGTTCATCAATCCAGGACTCATGTATCAGAAAATGCCAGACATTTTTTCAATGGACCAGAGTAGTCTGATTGTAATGAAAATTATTTACGCATTCATCATTTACAGCGTCCTGATCATGTGGTTAATTATGAAAGCAATCCGTTTTCTTGGAGATGACAGCCAGAAGAATTGGAAAAGCCGCTTGTATTTTGGGATGAAAGGACTGATTGCTGCACTAGTCAGTTATTACACGCTTTTGATCACATATGCAAAGACATTTGAACTGCTTCATAAGAGCGAAAATAAACTGCAAAATGTATCTTCGATAGTATGGTTTAAATCAGTATTACAGTTATTACCAATCATTATGACAATCCTGCTATTTATCAACATCATTCATGTAGTAAAAGCAATCGAAGATCATAAGGAAGAGCAGCAGATGATGACAGTGGCAAGACTCGCAAGTGTCGCAAAGGTTACCGCAGTGGTTACAGTCATATCAGATTTTATCCTGAATTTTTATCAGTTTTTATTAGGAGCAACCTTACAGAATGTAAATGTTACATTTGCACCAGATGTATCCATGGAACCATTGATCATAGCATTTGGAGCATTGATCTTCCATGAATACTTCAAGCGGACCAAACAACTAAAAGAAGAAAATGACCAGTTTATATAGAAGGAATGATAGTTATGGCAATTAAAATACATTTGGATGACATCTTAAAAGAGCGAAATATGACATCCAAAGAATTATGTAAAAAAGTCCATATTACAGAAGCAAACCTGTCAATCTTAAGAAGTGGCAAGGCAAAGGGAGTGCGTTTCTCAACGATCAATAAGATCTGTTATTATCTTGAGTGCGATGTCGGGGATATCTTGAAATTTGACGGGAGATTGGAGGAAGAAGATGAGTAGGGGAATCAGAAAAACAGGAGTATTGGCAATGGTTGTGATGCTGGCAGCAACTCTATCAGGATGCCGCCTTGCAAAAAAAGACGAGGATGGAACAGTAAAGAAAACATTGTATGGTGCTTATGCAGTTGTAGGAAAGAGTCTGGATGATCCAGACATTCCAGATCCAGAGATGGAAGGAACAACCGTTGGGCAGAAAGATAAAAAAGGATTTGTTCATTTTAAAAAGATCAAGGGATATTTCTTTTTTCATAAATACGATCAGAAAGAAAATACGATCAGCATGGATGGTGATCCACAGTTGACTCATTTTTCAGGCGGTTCTAATATGAAAGATGGCGAGATCCAAAAAGATAAATGGCAAAAGACAGGCCAGTCATGTAAGGCAACAATTTATGTTCAGGAAACAAAAGGAATCACAAAAGTGCAGATTGGAAGTGTATATAAAAGAGCAGATGGTACATTTTATCTGGAACCTTCAGGAAGGTCTTCTGTGCAGGATCTTTGTAAAACAGGAGGGTTTGGAATCAGCCAATCTTTTTCTGTGGATACAGAAGAAGGAAAGATGACATACCGTGTGGACTTTAAAGCAGACCGTGCAGTCAAAAAGATTCAGATCATCGAAATGAACAAAGATGATGTCAAGATCAAAAAAACAGCCTATATTTCACCTAAAATAAAACAATACCAGATGCAAAAAGATACAGCATATGTTATCATAAATGAACAGCTGATCGGTATGAAAGGTCAAACGATCAACAGACAGAAGATACATTCAGCAAAGAAGAATTTCACATATAAATGGAATCAGCTTGGAGATGATGGAGTATTGACACCGACAGACTTGAAGTTTAAAAAGTAAAATCAGGAGGATATAATTGAAATATGAAAGATAAAAGAGAATCATTTAACAGCAGGTGGGGATTTATCCTCGCCTGCATTGGTTCGGCAGTTGGCATGGGAAATATATGGATGTTTCCGACAAGGGTATCTTTGTATGGGGGAGGTTCCTTTTTGATCCCATATTTTATATTTGTCGTTGTGATTGCATCCACTGGTGTGATCGGAGAGATGAGTTTTGGACGTGCGGCAAGGTCTGGACCGATTGATGCATTTGGGATGGTCTGTGAGAAGAAAGGAAAGAGAAAAGTCGGGGAAGGGTTAGGAATGATACCAGTTCTTGGTTCTCTTGCTATGGCAATCGGATATACAGTTGTGATGGGGTGGATCTTAAAATATGCTGTTGGAACTTTCACAGGGGCAACACTTGCACCAAAGACGATCGAAGAATTTGGCGGACGTTTTGGAACAATGGCATCTGCATTTGGAAATAACATCTGGCAGATTTTAGCTTTGATCTTATGCATGTGTATTTTAATCTTTGGTGTAGGAGCAGGGATCGAGAAAGCCAATAAGATTTTAATGCCAATTTTCTTTGCGCTGTTTGTGATCCTTGGAATCTACGTGGCATTTCAGCCAGGGGCAGCAACGGGATATCAATATATTTTCAGAGTCGATAAGGCGGCCATCTTAGATCCAAAGACATGGATCTTTGCACTAGGACAGGCCTTCTTCTCCTTATCCGTCGCAGGAAATGGAACGTTGATCTATGGATCGTATTTATCCGATGAAGAAGACATTCCATCATCTGCGGCAAGAGTTGCATTTTTTGATACGGTCGCTGCGATGCTTGCAGCACTCGTGATCATCCCAGCTATGGCAACAACCGGAGCAACACTGGATCAAGGAGGACCGGGGCTGTTATTTATCTATCTTCCAAACCTGATCAGCTCTATGCCAGGAAGTACGATCATCGCGATCATCTTTTTCGTTGCAGTGCTTTTTGCGGGAATGACATCACTGATCAATCTCTACGAAGCACCAATCGCAACTGTACAGGAAAAACTCCACGTAGGAAGAAAGGCCGCCTGCGTGATCATCGCAGTGATCGGTGTGATCGTCTCCTTATTGATCCAGGGCATCGTATCTGACTGGATGGATATCTTATCCATTTACATCTGCCCACTAGGAGCAGGACTCGCAGGAATCATGTTCTTCTGGATCGCCGGAAAGAAATATGTAGAAACACAGGTAAACAAAGGAAGAGAAACAAAATTTACAAAGATGTATTATCCAATCTGCAAATATATTTATGTATCGATCTGTATTTTGGTATTGGTGCTTGGGATTGCGTTAGGCGGAATTGGGTAATGAATGAAGAATCGTAGTTAAGGTATCTTGGCTGCGATTTTTTCTTGTTAGGCTTTAAGCCTGTTCAGCACAGTGGAGTTTCTCAGAAGAGAAACGGAACTTTGATGAACAAATAAACCACCGGCT